>Ga0209291_1003780_pt1 | contig 10937 bp, 8 predicted proteins | sample GOMGulsemesocosm_FD_184633 | JGI IMG/M metagenome (GOLD analysis project Ga0209291, IMG submission 184633) | Methane-oxidizing microbial communities from mesocosms in the Gulf of Mexico - GOM9B Gulf of Mexico (SPAdes) (version 2) | ecosystem: Environmental > Aquatic > Marine > Cold seeps | place... | reverse complement strand
CTTGCCCAAAAATATCATTTACGAATGAAATCATACATAGTAAAATTATTAAATGTAATTTGTTTTTCATCGATTCTTAAACTTAAAAATATTGTCCTATTCCAAAAACAACCCCTCTACTAGCATTCTTAGTAATACCATAACCATAATCAATTCTGAAAATTGCATTGTATATTTTTTTGTGCATCAACCTAAGTCCTAATCCAGGGTGTATTTTAATATTTTCTGACAAAACAAAATCATTAAAACTTCCACCTGGTTTCCTCCAAGTTCCACTATCGACAAATGCATTTCCTTGCAACACAAACCATCCTTTTTCATAAAAAGTGTATCGATACTCCGTATTTAATAATATCACACCAGTACCCCTATCAATAAGATTTCCTACCCCTCTGATATTTAAATTATTATCTAATGCAAAAGGCGCAAAAGGACTGTCACTATTTGTAGCCAAACCTAAACGAAGTCTGTTTGCCCAATTTCCTTTCTCTGAAGTTCTCTTATAATAAAACAAATCATTCCAAGCGATAAAAAAATCATCTTGCATTTTATTTACTGAAGTAACTGACTGTAATGTAAGTGAACTACGAAATCCTGACACATACTGATATGAATAGTTTAGCTTATCATAATCATACATAAGCTTAAATAAAAATTTATCAAGATCCAAACTTCTTGGCACTCCATTTGGAACATCCCCAGAAACATATTCATATTTTTCATTAAAAATGTTAGCCCCTAAATGAACCTTATGTTGTGTGGTTAACTCATACAATCCTAAAACCTCAACGGATTTATTGTTGTATAAATAATTTGCACTTCCATCTTTAAAATATAAAGGTTCTTCACTTTTCCAATTTTGAAAACTTAATGCTAAGCCTAATTTTCTACTAAATAAATATGGTGCTCTAAAATTAATACTATAAGTACTATTTCCATTATCTTGATAAAAGCCACCAAAAGCCATCCCTCTTCCTAAGAAATTAAAATCGTATACCCCTATTTTATAAGAAAATTGATTATTAGTAGCAGTCCATATGTTTACACTTGGTATCAATGTGAAATTCTCTTCAATATCATAAAACACATTATACCCTTGACCTGTATCCACTGAGAATACCTGGCAGTATGCATGTGAAACCCCAGGCAAACGTTTAAGCCTTATAATATCTTCACGTAACATTAAAGAATCCAACTCTCCTCCAGGCTTTACATTTATTATTTTATGTACAAACGATAGCTTCGTTTTTTTTAACCCTCTAATTTTCACTGATACAACTTTGCTTTCTTGTGAAAAACTCAGCATAGAAAAACTTATAAGGATCAATAAAATTATTTTCTTCAAAATATTCAGTATTTCTATTAATCAACTAATTCAATTAAGAATACAAGTTATAAATTAATAATATTAAATTCAATATTCATATTACAAGTACACATTATATGGATTAACCTCTTTAATTATTCGGTTAAAACAATGCTCTAACCCCTAAACTAAATGTTTGCCCTAACCCTTGAAAATTGCTCCCACGTACAATTTTTCCAAAAGAAGCCTCTAGGTTCAATATTTGTGTTAATTGATACTTTCCACCAAATCCTAATTGTGTGTAGTTTTGCTCAAAATCATTCCCTAAATCTATTAAGAAAGATTGCTGTGCATTTACAAACACAGTAGTTTTACTTGATGGAAAATAACTTACAAAAGCACTTAATGGCAATGTTAAGCTATTATTTGCAAAACGCTCTCCTGTATTCTCTGTTACAGGATCAGCTTCTGTACTTTTTTCTCCAAAGTTATATCCAAAATCTACTTCTCCAAAAAACTGAAATTTATCAGCTGCAAATGATTTATCATAGAAGAATTTAGTTTCCCATACATAGCTTCTTTTATCTAAATAAGGAGCTCCTGGAACATCTTCAAAAACTGGTATGTAAAAAGATGTCTGCAATGAAAAATTACTAATGCTTTTTAATGGCTGTATTTTCACAGAAGGCGCAATAGAACTAATTCCATTTCTAGAAGTTTTTCTATCATCTTTAAAACTTAACACTTCCAAAGCTCCAGCTCCTCCATAAGTATTCGACTTCGTTTGAATGATTAAACCAATATTAAATCTACTTGACTGAGTTATTCCGGTAAACACTTCTAATTTGGAAGTGAAAAATGTTTCTCTAGCTATTTTTACTGATTTTGATTTTGCATCAGTTCTTTCCGTTTGTGTATACAAGCTATTGAATAGTTTAATATCCCATTGTCCTTTTTTTAGTAATTTAGAAGGAGTGTATTCTTGAATGTTACTTTTTTTAGACTCCTCTTCATTTTCTTCTTGTGAAAATCCTGTGAAACTAGCCAATACAAAGGCCAATAAAAGTGTACTTTTAAATTTCATAATAATATATTTTAGTTAGTGATTTTACTTGGTATCGTTTAAATTCCAGTCATATGAATAGTATCCTGTTTTATACTTTACAGGTATTTTTTTTATTCTATACAGGTTTACAAAATCAATAAGTGATTTTTTATTCGCTGTAAAATCAGAGGTATACCATTCAAATATTTGTGAAAATAACACCTTCTTTTTCTTATCAATTACTTTAATAAAGTTTCCATCATTTAATGCTAATGAAGTTTGCCTATCTAATTGCTTTTCTATGGTATTAGGTATGTATGCATTATTTATTATCGGAGGACATCCTAGCCCTGCACAGACTAATACAAAATGAAATCGGGGATCATTATTAAATTGTGCCCGTAATAATTTATTTTCTATATCATTAAGTGTTATTGCTACTCCTCCGATTTTATGCTTTTGTTTATCAAAAAACCCACCGATGTCTAACGGTGACTTAATAGGATATTTATCTACAACTGATTTTATAACCGTTAAATTATATGCATTAATCCAAAAAGCTCTATATATATCCACATCATTTTTGAGTACAATAATATCAGCACTTAATGTAATAAGTTCATTTAACTGACTAGGAGATGCTTTTATTTTTTTATAATTAACTTTTCCGTCAATAATATTCGCTTTAAAAAAAACGTCAGATTTTTCAAAAAAACTAGTAACATCCTGTGAAGAAACAAAATGAACGCTAATTAAAGATAGTATAAATAAAACTCTTTTAAAATATGTATTTTTCATTGTTAGTATAATTTGATCTTATACTAAGTCGAAACAAACATAACTTCTTACATCATGAAGTGTAAAAATTAAAAATTAAATCCAAAACTACCTGTCACTCCAAACTTACGAGCATTTATATTTTCAAAATAATTCCCCCTGAAGTTAAAGTCTATTCTAAACACTTTAAATATATTTCCTACACCTAAACTATACTCCCAATATATTTTTTCATCTGGAGCTCCAGAGGTTTCATTTATTATAAAGTTAGTGCTATCTAAATTAATATTATCTTGAGATAACTTCCCTGAAACACCCCTTATAGCGATAATTTCTCGGAGGTTCATTTTCTTTAAAAATGGTATTCTTGAAAATAAGCGTCCATTAAAATTATGCTCTAAATGTACAGATGCGTAACTATCAGTAACAAACTCATAATAGTTTAGCAAAGGAAATGTATTGAAAATAGAAAAATACGATTGGTTCCCTGGGATTATATTTAACAAGCCTAAAGATACTTTACCAAAAGTTTTTCCTAACTCAATATTGGAGTACAGCTTACCAAAGCCACCAATTTGCCATGGCTGCCTGTAAAAAAATTGCGCCTTTGAATAATTAAAGTCACTATCAAGTACTCCTTTAACTCCTTTACTTAAGCTTACATAAATTGTAGCATAATCATCCCCTACAATAATTCTTTCAACTCCATATCCTGTGGTTTTTTTTCTAGGAGTATATGTTAAAGAAAGATTTAATTCTGACTGTTTAATTTTTGATCTTATAATGTTAAAATCATCTACATCATAAAAGTCAAGTGAAAACTTATTAGATGCAGATTTTAAAGTTCTGTAACTCCCCGATAACTTTACTTTAAGGTTTTTTGCCATTTCTGTCTCTATACCCAAACTAGTTAAATTTACTGACGTCAACTTATCATTATCCCCTGATGAAAACAAGGATGATGATGCAAAACTTCTTCCCAAGATATCATTCGAAGTCGTTAAACTTACTCCTATTTGCTCTATGTCCCTTCTATTTCCAGCTGATAAAATCCATCTGTTTTTTCTACTCAACAACCATTTCCCAGACATCCCATATTTAAACTGACCATCTTTAAATCCATAAGCTCCATAACCTTGAATCCTCCACTTATCATTGGGTCCAAAATATGTTCTACCACCAGCACGTATACGCCCCCCTTCTACATCATTATATCCAAAAGTTGAGAAAATTGGTCCAAAATCCATTTTTAATTTTGGAATCTCCACATAACCGGAAGCTAAAATACTGGCCGTATTATACAATCGCTTAAATTTCGCCACTGTTTTTAACGTATCGAGCATTTTATAAACTCCTTTTTCATCTTTATTCAACCCCTCTAATCTATTCTCTTCCCAAAATGTATCATTCTGGTTATATATTTCAAATGCATAAGGATCAGATTCTTCTTTATAAAATTTTGATTCTTTTTTTACATCAAACTCATATTGATCATACAGCGTAGTACGTTTACCATACACTCCCTTTGCTTTATCTTTTTTAGAAAAACTAAAATCAGACATAAAATAGTCTCTCTTTATCAGAAAAACAGAATCATTCAAGACATCAAACTGTTGCTCAATATAAATATCTTTTATCCAATTGATGTTAGCACTTTTTGAAACTTGTAAATTGATATCCTTTATCGCCCATGTACTATCATTTACCCAAAAATCTCCTTTAAAAGTTAATTCATTTTTTCTCCTAGGATAATATACAATATTATAACACCATTTATTACCAATATACGCACTATCAGACAATACATAATTGTATACATTCACCCCTGTCTTTGACAATGGACTCACAAAACTCTTATCAAAAACCTTTAGGTAATTGTCATATACATTATAATCTGAATACAGATCTTTTACGAAAGAAATAATTGTTTGATTATTACTAAACCCTGAATTTTTATTTCCTATTAAATCCTCTCTAATTTTATTCTTTTCATTATCTCCATATACCTTAGATACCGATTCGTTTAAAAATATTGGCAAGTACGTTTTTCCTGTTATATTTGACGTATCTAATTTTTCAAAAATAAATTCCATTCCTTTAAACAATTTGCTTTTAGTCATTGTACTATCCACATTATTAAAATCGAATTCTATTTTTTCATATTTATCATATTGGTATTGCTTAAATTTTTTCGTCCCATTAGCACGTTTATGTGCCCATATTTTCTTAAGAATATCAATCGCCGGGTTATTTTTTTTAGATTGCTTTCCTGAGTAAATAGTAACCACCTCTAATTGACTTCCTTCCTTTAGCAGTACATTCATTTTATACGTTACAGACTTCTCTAATAAAACATCCTGAGTTTCATACCCTACAAATGATATTTGGAGTATTTGTTGACGCTCGTCAGACTCTAAATAAAATCGGCCATTTTCATCAGTAATTGTTCCTATAGTAGAGTTTTTAAAAATCACATTTGCATACGGAACTGGATAATCAAATTCATCAATAACAACACCACTTACTTTAGTTTGTGCTACTAAAATTGTTGTAAAAATGATTAATATTATAGTTAGTATTTTTTTCATAAACAAAAAAAAGCTCCGTTAGAATTAAGTACTAACGGAGCTCAAATATAAGTTTTTTATCCCACTATGCGGATGTTTTTATTAGATGACAATTTAAAAACTTGTCTTAGAAATCCATTTTCCAAAATCAATTCTTATTATAATTACTTATAGCAATTAAACCTATCTGTACATTACCTTTTTAACAGATTTGATTACATCATCCATATTTGGCAACCACTCTGCTAATAATACTGGGGAATATGGCGCTGGTGTATCAGCTGTATTAATTTTTTCAATTGGCGCATCCAAATAATCAAATGCATGATTCTGCACTTGATATGTTATTTCTGTAGCAACATTTCCAAATGGCCACGCTTCTTCTAAAATCACCAATCTATTCGTTTTTTTAACAGACTCAATAATAGTAGCACTATCTAATGGTCTTACCGTTCTTAAATCGATAATTTCACAAGAAATCCCTTCTTTTTCTAATTCATCAGCAGCTTTATATGCCTCTTTTATAATTTTTCCAAAAGAAACAATGGTCACATCTGTTCCTTTACGCTTCACATCAGCAATACCAATTGGCAACACATACTCTCCATCTGGCACTTCTCCTTTATCACCATACATTTGCTCAGATTCCATGAATATTACAGGATCATTATCACGTATCGCAGCCTTTAACAACCCTTTTGCATCATAAGGATTCGATGGCACAACCACTTTTAAACCTGGTGTATTTGCAAACCAATTTTCAAATGCTTGTGAATGTGTTGCTCCTAATTGTCCTGCTGAACCTGTTGGCCCTCTAAAAACAATCGGGCAAGGAAATTGTCCACCAGACATTTGTCTGATTTTTGCTGCGTTATTTATAATTTGATCGATACCTACTAATGAAAAGTTAAATGTCATGTATTCCACAATTGGCCTATTTCCAGTCATTGTAGACCCAACAGCAATCCCTCCAAATCCAAGCTCAGCAATTGGCGTATCTATAACTCTCTTATCTCCAAATTCATCCAACATCCCTTTAGATGCCTTATATGCTCCATTATATTCCGCAACTTCTTCTCCCATTAAATACACAGATTCATCTCTGCGCATTTCTTCACTCATTGCCTCACATATTGCTTCTCTAAATTGAATTGTTCTCATTAATAGTAATATTTAATTTGTAAAAACAAACAAAAATAGACATTTCAAGAAATCTATTCTTGAAAAAACAGAATAAATTTACTATGCATGCATAGTAGTATTCTTGAAAAATAAATGTATATTTGGGGACTTAAAATTATTTCAACTTTTTAATATAAATATCATGAATATATTAGTGTGTATTAGTCACGTGCCAGACACTACATCAAAAATTAATTTCACCAATGGTGACACGGAGTTTGACGCTAGTGGTGTACAATTTGTAATCAATCCTAATGATGAGTTTGGATTAACCAAAGCAATGCTTTTAAAAGAACAAAATGGCGCTACAGTTACTGTTGTTAATGTTGGTGGTGCAGATGCTGAACCGACTTTACGTAAAGCTTTAGCTATTGGAGCAGACAATGCTATTAGAGTAAATGCTGATGCAAAAGATGGGTTTTTTGTAGCTAAACAATTAGTAGAAGTTGTTAAAAACGGAAATTACGATTTAGTAATTGCTGGAAAAGAATCATTAGACTACAATGGAGGTATGGTACCTGGGATGTTAGCTGGTTTTACAAACTATAATTTTGTAAACGCATGTACTTCATTAAATATTGATGGAAACAATGCTACTGTAGTAAGAGAGATTGATGGTGGTAGTGAGACTATAAGTACTAACCTTCCATTAATTGTTGGGGGACAAAAGGGTTTGGTTCAAGAAAGTGAGTTACGTATTCCTAATATGAGAGGAATTATGATGGCCCGTAAAAAACCTTTACAAGTTGTAGAAGCTTCAGGCGCTGATAGCAAAACCAATGTAGTAAGCTTTGAAAAGCCTGCTGAAAAATCAGCTGTAAAATTAGTTAGTGCTGATAATATTGATGAGTTAATCAATTTATTACATAACGAAGCAAAAGTAATATAACCCACCAGTGGAGTTAACTTAAATGATGTCAAAGATTGAGGTCATTTATTCATTTAATTTTTAATACAATAATAAATTATGTCTGTTTTAATATTCGCTGAATCAAATAACGGAAAATTCAACAAAGCAACCTTAGAAGTCGCTTCATACGCAAAAGAAATTGCAAACACTATAGGAACAACAGTTACAGCTGTAGCAATTAACACTACAGAAACTGATGAATTAGCTCAATACGGAGTTGATAAATTATTAACCGTAACAAATTCAGGTTTAGACAACTTTAACGCTAAAGCTTACGCTGAAATTATCAAACAAGCTGCAGAAAAAGAAAACGCTAACCTTGTAGTTATGTCCTCGACTACTAACGGAAAATATTTATCTCCTTTAGTAGCAAGTAACTTAAATGCTGGATACGCATCAAACGTCATTGCTTTACCAGAAAGTACAACTCCTTTTAAAGTAAAAAGAACTGCTTTTTCAAATAAAGCATTTAGTGTTACAGAAATTTCAAGTGATAATAAAGTAATTGCTTTAGCTAAAAACTCATTTGGTTTAAAAGAAAAAGCTACAAATATCACTCAAGAGAATTTTGACGCTACTATAAGTGATGCTCATTTAGCAACAACAGTAACTACAGTTGATAAAACTACAGGTAAAGTTACTATTGCTGATGCTGACATAGTAGTTTCTGCGGGAAGAGGGTTAAAAGGTCCTGAAAACTGGGGTATGATTGAAGAACTTGCCGAAGTACTTGGTGCTGCTACAGCTTGTTCTAAACCTGTTTCTGATTTAGGATGGAGGTCACACAATGAGCATGTAGGACAAACTGGTAAGCCAGTAGCTTCTAACTTGTATATAGCTATTGGTATTTCAGGAGCTATTCAACATTTAGCTGGAATTAATGCTTCTAAAGTAAAAGTTGTTATTAATACTGACCCTGAAGCACCTTTCTTCAAGGCTGCAGATTACGGTATTATAGGAGATGCTTTTGAAGTTGTTCCAACACTAATTGAAAAATTAAAAGCTTTTAAAGCGCAAAACGCATAATTTTTTATAAATTGTGCCTTAATAAGGGCTATCTAAATTATGACCAATAGCGTCCCAAATTTAGATAGCTTTTTGTATTTATAATGATGCTGTTTTAGATTTTTAGAATCTTTTAGAATTTATACTGATGAGTTTAGTACGACTAAATATAAAAGGAATATCCTATAGCCAAACACAAAATGGGGCATATGCACTTATTTTAAATGAAGTTGATGGCGAACGAAAACTACCTATAGTAATTGGAGCTTTTGAAGCACAATCTATTGCTATTGCGCTGGAAAAAGAAATAAAACCTCCACGCCCATTAACACATGATTTATTTAAAAGTTTTGCTGACAGATATCAAATCTTAGTAAAACAAGTTATTATTCATAAATTAGTCGATGGTGTTTTTTATTCAAGCATCATTTGTGAACGCGATAAAATTGAAGAAATCATTGATGCAAGAACCTCTGATGCCATTGCTTTAGCATTACGTTTTAACGCACCAATATTTACTTATAAAAACATCCTTGACAAAGCTGGTATTTATTTAAATTTACCTGCGAAAGACGATGACCCTGAAGACGTTTTAAATGAGGATATTGTTTTCGAAGAGCAAGAAACTGAAACCAATTATTCACATTTAACACTGCAGGAGTTAAATTCAACGTTACAAGATGCTGTTAACAATGAAGATTATGAAGCCGCTGCAAGGATAAGAGACGAAATTTCCAAAAGAGAGCAATAAACTAATTGTGGTTGTTAGTTTGTTGTGTAATAAAACTTACTTGATATACTTATGAAATACTTTTTTACCAGCTTAATTGCCCTAATTAGCTTTATTACTTTTGGGCAAAATATTAACCAAGAGTGGAAGTTCAGTGCCATTGAGAAAAACAATATTAGTGTGCTTCCTATTGATTCTGAAATTGATTTTTTAATACTACAGAACAATCAGTTTGAATACCAATTAGCAGCTAAAAATAACTTAAAAGCTAAAGGAGATTATATATTACAGAACGATTTATTAATCTTCTACTACACACAACCAAAAGATACCATTAGGAGGTACCGAATTACCAAACATACTGACTCTACGCTAGTATTTTCTGAAAACTCTACTAAATATTATTTTACAAAAAACAGTCTTAGAACGAAGGAAAACCCTGTAACTAAAACGGACACAATCATCCCTAGTCAAGGATTCTCATTAGAGAGTTTATGGAGGGGTGTATTAGGAATGGTTTCTTTAATTTTTATCGCATTTCTTTTTAGTAATGATCGAAAAAACATCAATTGGAAAACTGTTGGAATCGGGATTAGTTTTCAGCTAATCATTGCAATTTCTGTTTTAAAAATACCTTTTATCCAGTCTGCATTTGATCTCGTTGGAAAATTTTTTATAAAAGTATTAGAATTTACTGGGTCAGGAAGTGAGTTTTTGTTTGGTGGGATGATGGATATTAAATCATTTGGATTCATATTTGCTTTTCAAGTACTACCTACCATCCTGTTTTTCTCTGCGTTAACTTCTGTACTATTCTATTTAGGAATAATTCAGAAAATAGTAAAAATAATGGCTTGGGCTTTATCTAAAATTTTAAAAATTTCAGGAGCAGAAAGTTTAAGTGTTGCTGGAAATATTTTCTTAGGACAAACTGAAGCTCCTCTATTAATAAAAGCTTATTTAGAGAAAATGAATAAGTCTGAAATTCTTTTGGTAATGATTGGTGGTATGGCAACAGTTGCTGGAGCCGTACTCGCTGCTTATATTGGTTTCTTAGGGGGTGATGATCCTGTATTAAAACTAAAATTCGCAAAACACTTATTAGCTGCATCAGTCATGGCTGCCCCAGGAGCTATTGTAATTTCAAAAATATTATATCCACAAACTGAAACAGTAAATACTGATGTAAACGTATCATCCGAAAAAATAGGAAACAATATCTTGGATGCGATTGCGAATGGAACAACTGAAGGCTTAAAACTAGCTGTTAATGTTGGCGCTATGTTACTGGTTTTTGTTGCATTAATAGCAATGATCAATGGAGGATTAGAACTTATAGGAAGTATTACACATTTAAATGAATGGATTGCATCAGTATCGCCATATAAAAAGTTATCACTAGAAGCTATTTTAGG
>Ga0209291_1003779_pt1 | contig 10937 bp, 9 predicted proteins | sample GOMGulsemesocosm_FD_184633 | JGI IMG/M metagenome (GOLD analysis project Ga0209291, IMG submission 184633) | Methane-oxidizing microbial communities from mesocosms in the Gulf of Mexico - GOM9B Gulf of Mexico (SPAdes) (version 2) | ecosystem: Environmental > Aquatic > Marine > Cold seeps | place... | reverse complement strand
CACATCTTAACAAAGAAGTCTAAAAAGCGTAAGTTAGCTTTAACACATGATGCATTAGTGCACAAAAACGATGTTAAGAGCATCAAAACTCAATTACGTTTAAAGTAATTGTTTTATAGTTTGTAGCAATACAAACTGGTTAAAATCAATTTAATAACCCTGGAGTTAGGCTTACCAAGTGTCAATTTTTGACCGCCTACTACAAAAACAAATTAAAATTATGCCTAGATCAGTAAACGCTGTTGCTCGTAGAGCCAGAAGAAAAAAAGTATTGAAGCAAGCCAAAGGATACTTTGGCAGAAGAAAGAACGTTTGGACAGTTGCTAAAAATGCGGTTGATAAAGCTATGAGTTATGCTTATAGAGACCGTAGAAATAAGAAAAGAACTTTCCGTAGACTTTGGATACAACGTATTAATGCAGGGACAAGACAATATGATATGTCTTACTCAGTATTTATGGGAAAAGTAAAAGCTAACAACATCGAATTAAACCGTAAGGTTTTAGCTGATTTAGCAATGAACAACCCAGTTGCTTTTAAAGCAATTGTTGACAAAGTAAAATAATAACGTTTAACATATTTATCTCGCTTAAAAAGCCATCTATTTTAGATGGCTTTTTTTATTTAGCATTGAATTTTAAATATTAGAAAATAATATTTTAAAATTAGTTCCTTTCTTTTCTTTTAATGTCACTATAGAGCCATTTAACTGCCTTACAAATGTTTTAATTAGTGTAACCCCGGTAGAGTTAACAACTTCGGACAATAAACATCCTTGAGAACCAATTCCATTGTCTCCAACAATTAATTCATATTCATGATTATTGTTCGTGCTTTTCAATGCAACAAAAATCTCTCCAGAATCAACACTATTAAAAGCATGTTTTAATGAGTTTGAAATTAACTCATTAACAATCAAACTTAACGGTAAAAGAGTATCTATTGACATTTTTACCGAATCAATACTAAGTTTAGATACAATATTTTTATCCAAATTATAACTATGAATTAAATCTCTTATAAGTAACCTGAAATGATCATTAACATCAATATACTTTAAATCTTTTGTATTGTATATCTTTTCATGCAATCTAGCCATTGCTATAACCCTACTTTGAGTTAACTTAAACATTAGCTTTATATTTTCATCATCAAGCCCTCTTGCTTGAATACGAAGCAAACTATTAACTACTTGTAAGTTGTTTTTAACTCGATGATGAATCTCCTTTAACATTACAGTTTTTTCTTCATTTCTTTTGGCTATCTCCTTTTTTGACTTATAAACCAAATCATTATTTTTACTCATTAATCTACCAAAAACCCCACCCAATAATACTATTAAGAATAATAAAAAGAAAAAATTAAAAGCATCATCAGCTTTTGCTGGCACATAATTCGTAAAACTATAATCTGATATACTTATTAAATAAAGTGATAAAGTCGCCAAAGAAACAATAACTAGCCATAAATCACCATAAAAAATAGTTGTTGCATAACCCGAAAAGATAATTAACACTAAGAATGTAGAAAAAGGACTGTTCACTCCTCCACTGTATAAACATATAATATACGTTACACAAAAAGCTAATAATGACATTATATTATATGTTACCTCAAGTTTTCTGTGTTTTAAAAACATTAAAATGTTTAAAAAATTAACTCCAGAATATATAAATAGGGTATAAAATATAATTCCTTTAATTTCTAAGAAAAAATAACAAAAAAACGCACATATAAGGGTCATAATTGAACATGTAAGAGAAACTTTTATAGTTAGTTTTGTCCTCTTACCAAAATTAAATTTCAAAAATGAAAATTGTAACATTTATTCTATAGTTTTTAACTCAATTATACTAGTTTCCTATAGGAGTTGCGTAACAAAAATTGTAATCAACTAAGTTCCACTACTAAAGGTAGCTAAAAAAAAAGTCATTACAAAGTGCTTGTTTTATTTAAAGTAAAAACAATAATAATTTAAACTACTGGATAAAGAAGAATAATTATAAAATATTTCATGATGCATTAATAAAGGTTATCTCAAAACTGGTACCATTCGTATTTTTTAGAGATGTAATAGTACCGTTTAACTGTCTAACAAATGTTTTAATTAGTGTAACTCCTGTGGAATTACTTCTACTCGATAAAATATTCTCATCCACACCATTACCATTATCACTAACAGTTAATTTGCAATGAGAATTTTCTTTAAGCAATAACTCCACTATTACCTCTCCTTTTTCCATATCAACAAAAGCATGTTTCAGTGAATTTGAAATCAGCTCATTAATAATTAAACTCAAAGGCAATAAGATGTCAATGGACATAGTAATAGGCTCAATACTTAACTTTGAAGAAATATCCTTATCCAAATTATTACTACTAATCAAATCGCTAACCAGTAACTTAAAATGTTCTCCTATATCAATGTTTTTTAAGTCTTTAGTATTGTATATTTTTTCATGTAATCTTGCCATTGCAATTACCCTGCTCTGCGCAACTTCAAACATCATTTTCACCTTTTTACTTACAACACTCCTAGCTTGAATACGAAGTAAACTATTTACTACTTGCAAGTTGTTTTTTACCCGATGATGAATTTCCTTTAACATTACTGTTTTTTCATCATTCCTTTTTATAATTTCAAGTTTTGCTTTTTTAATTTTTTCATTTGTTTTGTTCATCATTCTTCCAAATACTCCACCTAATAATATAATTAAGAAAAAAAGGAATAATAAATTAAATTCTGCAATATTTTCTTTATTAATTTCATTAATGAGTTCAAAAGAAGATATATTGAGAATATAAAACACCATAACTGTAACTATAACTGTTATAAGCCATATGTTACCGTGTATTTTCTTTATTAAATAACCAAAGAATATTATTAAAACAAAAAATGAAATTGCGGGACTATTTACACCTCCACTATATGAACAAATAAACAATAAGGTTATATACCCCAATACCGAAGCAATAACATAAGACTTAAGTATTTTTTTGTGCAAATAAAAAAATAAGATATTAATTGTATTTAATACCGAATATGCCAATAAAGATTTAAAAATAACTCCTCTTATTCCTATTTGGAAATAACAAAATAAAGAAAAAAGAAATGTACTTACTGATAAAGTGTAAAACACTTTTAAAGAAAGTGTAGTTGTCCTTCCGAATTTATTTTTATACCTGAAATCTTCCATCATTTATTTCAATCATAAATTATGAGTAACTGAAAAATATTTTATCCCTCACTTTCATAAAGATATGAAAAAATAAATCAACTATAAAACAGATAAACCTACATACTAAAATACTATGAAGTCTTTACATTCCAGAAAAAAAATAAGATTATGTTTTTTGCTTTTTCTTTTTTGCTGCAGGAAACAAAACATTATTTAATATTAAACGATATCCTGGCGAAGTTGGATGAAGCTCTAATTCTGTTTTAGGATCACCTACTCTATGCTGATAATCCTCAGGATCATGTCCTCCATAAAAAGTAAAAAAACCTTTTCCCTTTATTCCGTGAATATATTTTGCCTCTCCATTAGTTTTATTTTCCCCCATTACCAACACCGATGCTTTTATCTCTTTACGCTCAAAAGAAGTTGTTTGCCCCATAAAGCCTTTTATTAGTTGCGTATGATTTTGACATAACATTGTTGGAATAGGATCCCATTTTGCCGAAAACTCCATTAAAGAAAAATAATCCAATTCTTTTTTAATCTTTCGCTTGGTAGTCATATCAATACTAGAAAACTCATAAGTATTAGGACTACGTTCCAATGTAAAGTTGGTAAATGAAAATGTATTTCTAAAATTTAATTTATTCTGATAATTTGCATCACTAGGGTCACCATCAAACATTGGTTCACAAATATCAGTATTTTCGGCTGCTAATGCAATATCAAAACTATCAGTAGCGCTACACATTGCAAACATAAAGCCGCCTCCAACAACAAAATCCCTAATCTTTAATGCTACTGCTCTTTTTTCTTCAGAAACCTTGTCATATCCTAACCTCTTAGCAAGTTCTTCAGCATTATTTTTGTTTTCAATATACCAAGGTGCAGCTTTGAAATTTCTATAAAACTTACCATATTGTCCTGTAAAGTCTTCATGATGCAAATGCAACCAATCATAAGCAATCAAAACATCGCTTAACACTTCCTTATCATATATTTTTTCATATGGGATTTCAGCAAAAGTTAGAGCCATCGTAACTGCATCGTCCCAAGGTAAATTGGAACTTGGCGCATATACAGCAATTCTTGGTGCTTTTTCTAAAATAATAGCTTCTTGATTTACTGATGGACTACTAATATTTACTAAAATCTCTTCTGTTTTTGAATTTGATAATACTTCGTATGAAACACCACGAATGATGCATTCTTTACGTGTTTCCTGAGTATCCGATATTAAGAAGGCCCCACCCCTATAATTCAGCAACCATTTAACTTTTTGCTGATTCTCCAGCAACCAATACGTAATACCATAGGCTTTTAAATGATTTTTCTGGCTTTCCGCATCCATAGGTATTATAATATATGATGCAAAATTACTTACTGAATACAGTAGCATTAATATAAGTAGTACTTGTTTTTTCATAAGACAAAAGATACTTAAAAATTGGAAAAGAAATACCTATAAATAAAACAAAAATGACTTATTATTAAAATAATAAGTCATTTTTGTTTTATTTAATACTAATTATTATAAATGTATCCTCATGAATTAAAAAGGAACTTCGTCATCATTAAAACCTTGATTAGAGTTCATTGAACTTCCAAAGGCATCTTCTGGACTAGGTAACGAACCTGTAGAAAAAGGACTATCATCATCATTCATTGAAGATTGCATTTCGAAAGGCGTACTAAAATCATCCAAATTATCAAACTTACCTAAATGACCAATAAATTTCAGACGTATATTTTCCAATCCACCATTTCTGTGTTTTGCAATAATTAATTCCCCTTGACCTTCTGTTGGAGAACGCTCATCATCATCCCATTCATCCATTTTATAATATTCAGGTCGATAAATAAAAGATACAATATCCGCATCCTGCTCAATTGCTCCAGATTCCCTTAAATCAGAAAGTAAAGGTCTTTTACTCCCTCCCCTAGATTCAACAGCACGCGATAATTGAGAAAGAGCAATTACCGGAACTTCAAGTTCTTTAGCTAATGCTTTTAAGTTTCTAGAAATTGTAGATATTTCTTGTTCTCTGTTTCCCGTTTTACTTGATCCACCAGCAGTCATTAATTGCAGGTAATCAATCATAATTATTTTAATATTATGCTGAGAAGCTAATCTTCTAGCCTTTGCTCTTAAATCAAAGATAGATAATGATGGTGTATCATCAATAAACAATGGTGCTTTTTCTAAATTTTTAACTTTTACATTAAGCTGTTCCCATTCATGTTTTTCTAACTTACCTGTACGTAATTTTTCTGAAGACAATCCTGTTTCAGATGAAATCAAACGTGTAATTAATTGTACAGATGACATCTCTAATGAAAAGAAAGCTACACCTTTATTTGCATCAACAGCAATATTACGCGCCATTGTTAAGGTCAGAGCTGTTTTACCCATACCAGGACGTGCTGCTATAATAATTAAATCGGAAGGTTGCCATCCTGAAGTTAATGCATCAAGTTTAGTGAACCCTGTAGGAATACCACTTGTACCGTCTTGTTGAGAAATCTCTTCAATTTTCTTTTTAGCCAGATGTACTAAGTCTCTAGCAGATTCTGAAGATTTTTTAATATTCCCCTGAGTAACTTCGTATAGTTTTGCTTCAGCATTATCCAATAAGTCAAAAACATCTTTTGTTTCATCATATGCTTCTTCAATAATTTCACTGGAAATTTTAATCAAACTTCTTTGAATAAATTTTTGTAAAATTATACGTGCATGGAACTCAATATGCGCTGAAGAGGATACTTTTTGAGTTAAGGAAATCAAATAAAAATCACCTCCTACTAACTTTAATTTCTCATCTTTTTTAAGCTGATGGGAAACGGTTAATAAATCAACAGGTTCTGAATTCTCAAAGAGTTTAAATATTGCTTCAAAAACAAATTGGTTGGCTTGTTTGTAAAACGCTTCTGGATGTAAAATATCAATTACATCATCAACACCTTTTTTATCAATCATCATCGCCCCAAGCACAACCTCTTCTAAATCAATTGCTTGAGGAGGTATTTTTCCTTTCTCTAAATTTATTAGAGTACTTTTATCTACTTGATATCCTTGAGCAAAATTGGGGTTTTCCATGGCAACGAATGTACAGTTTTTTACTGCTAATTTGATTTATAGTAATTCACAGTTCATTAACAATTAAACTGTTAATAAGTGTAATTTTTTGTTGATAACGCCAAAAAAACCGAAGTTAGTACTTCGGCCTTTTTATAAGATATTGGTTTTAATGAAATCTACTCATTAAACACTCCCATATTGGAATATTTCTCCATACGTTGATCTACTAAATCCTTTGGTGATAACTTTTTAAATTCCTCAAATGACTTTGTAATTGCTTTAGCCACAATATCAAAAGTTTTTTCACGATCTCTATGCGCTCCACCAATTGGTTCCTTTACAATTTCATCAACTAAGCCTAATTTTTTCATATCCTTAGCTGTTAATTTTAATGCTTCTGCTGCTTGTTCTTTATACTCCCAGCTTCTCCATAAAATTGAAGAACATGACTCTGGAGAGATTACTGAGTACCACGTGTTTTCCAACATTAATACTTTATCACCTACTCCTATTCCTAATGCTCCACCAGATGCTCCTTCACCAATTATTACACAAATTATTGGTACTTTTAAGCGAGTCATCTCCAAAATATTTCTAGCAATAGCTTCTCCTTGACCTCTTTCTTCAGCTTCCAAACCTGGATATGCTCCTGGAGTATCAATAAGGGTAACTACAGGAATACCAAATTTTTCCGCAGACTTCATCAACCTTAAGGCTTTTCTATATCCTTCTGGATTAGCCATTCCAAAGTTTCTGTATTGACGCGTTTTGGTATTAAAACCTTTTTGCTGGCCAATAATCATAAATGATTGCCCACCAATTTTACCTAAACCACCAATCATTGCTTTATCATCACGTACATTTCTGTCGCCATGTAATTCAACAAATTCATCACCACATATAGCCTTAATATAATCTAGAGTATATGGTCTTGATGGGTGCCTTGACATTTGAACACGTTGCCAAGCGGATAAGTTACTATATATTTCTTTTTTCTTTTCTGCTAGTTTTTTTTCAATTTGTTTACAGGTTTCAGTAACATCAACATCGCTTTCTTTACCTAAAACTGCACACTTTTCTAATTGTTCTTCTAGTTCCTGAATAGGAAGCTCAAAATCTAAATATTCCATAATGATTATTAGTCGTTATCTATTAGCGAAGCAAATATAAAAACTTTACTAATCAATCTCTATTATTAATATGCTTTTGTTCTTTTTTTTCTGCAGTAGAATTTTATTCATGTTACACCAAATAAACATTATTAAAATTTATTGACTACCCTAAATTAACTGCTTTCTTTTTGTTCCTACTTACAGTTTTTAAAATTCCATTTACCACAACTGTTAATAAAATTAATCCTGCTCCCAAATAGAAAGAACCAGACATTTTTTCATTGGTAGGAAACAATATTACCGCTAAAACTATTGCATAAATAGGCTCTAAATTAATCGTTAACATTACCGTAAAAGCGCTTAGTTTTTTTAATAAATTAATAGATACTATAAAAGCATATGCAGTACAAACACTACTTAAAACAAACAGCCACAAATAGTCTAAAGGTTGTAAAATAAAAAATCCTTCAGTCAGTAATTCGCCATTGAACAGTAAATAAACTGTAACAGCAACTACCCCAAAAACAATTTCATAAAAAGAAATTATAATCGCACTCTCTTCTTTTACAAAGTCGGCATTAAAAACAGAAAACACAGCGGATAAAAAAGAAGATAATAATGCAACAAACATCCCTAATTGTAAGGTTATTTCTGCTTGGTAAATAATATATAAACCTACAATTGCTAGTACTCCAAAAATTAATTCTCGTATATCAACTTTTTTTCTTTTATACAAAGCTTCTATAAAAATAGTAAAGAATGCTCCGGTACTCATAGTTGCCAATGCAATGGATATGTTTGAAATTTTAATAGCATAAAAAAAAGTTACCCAATGCAAGGCTATAACAACACCTCCAAAAACATACTTTATTATTTGAGATCTTGAAATATGTAGCGGTATCTTTTTATATTTAACATACCAAAAAATAAGTATACTAGCTAATCCCATTCTATACCATACTAATGCTACTGCATCAATAGAAAGTAATTTCCCTAAAATTGCCGTAAAGCCCCATATGAAAACTATGAGGTGTAAATGCAAGTAACTTTTAAATTTATCGTTTGGCATTATACAGTAAGTAAATGGCTAAAATCCCGAAAGTAATATTGGGTAACCAAACAGCTAATAAAGGGTTAAATCCAGATTGATCAGCCATTACACTAAATATTTTATCGATAAATATAAATATAAAAGCTAAAGCAATACCAAAAGCTAAATTAACTCCCATACCACCTCTACGCTTCATTGCAGAAACAGCTACTGCGATAATAGTTAATATAAATGCCGACACTGGAATACTCCAACGTTTATACTTAACCACCTCATACCTGCTCACATATCTCGAGCCTCTTTTTTTCTCCTTTTCGATGAACTCATTTAACTCCGAATAGCTTTTGGTTTCCGCAATATATTTTACGGGTGTCAAATCGTCTAAGTCAAAATCAAAAACAGTATCTTTTCTAGTTTTTCTTATAATTTCATCATGATGTTTACCAACATTTCTTCTTATATACCCCCTTAACCTATAAGAAGAATCTTTCTCAATATATTCTATTTTAGTTGCTTGAATTTTATGTTTTAATTCAATTCCTTCAAAATGTTCTAAAGTAAAATTATACCCTGTTTTTTTATTAGAATCAAAACTAGACACATATATACATTCGTTATCGTTAATTTGTCTAAATTTAACACCATCATCCTTATCTTTTCTATATTTATGTAAGTATTGATATTTAAATTCGTTATAATTTTTACTAGAATCAGGTAACACAAACATTCCAACTAGAAAAAAGAATACTGCAATTAACGTTGCTCCAACTAAATAAGGTCGCAGAAAACGATTGAATGATACACCTGAGCTTAATATGGCTATTATTTCAGTTTTATTAGCCAGCTTAGAGGTAAACCAAATTATTGATAGAAATAAAAACAAAGGGAATAATAGGTACCCCATGTATATGGTAAAATTATAATAGAAAAAAATTACCTTTCCAATTGGAGCATTACTCTCAATGATGTTATCTATTTTACTAGACAAATCTACCATTATTCCTATAGGAATAAATAATAGTAACATTACAGTGAACGTTCCTAAGTATCGTTTTAATATGTACCTATCAAGTATTTTTAACATTATAACCTGTTATCCATCTGTTTTACCATCTTTTCTTTCCACTCTCTAAAATCACCTGCTATAATGTGCTTTCTAGCTTCACGGGTAAGCCATAAATAAAATCCTAGATTATGAATAGTAGCAATTTGTTTTCCTAGCATTTCATTAACGGTAAACAAATGCCTTACATATGCTTTTGAATAGTAAGTATCTACCCAAGTAATTCCCATATCATCAATAGCAGAAAAATCAGCTTCCCATTTTTTATTTTTGATATTTATTGACCCATATGCTGTAAACAACATTCCGTTACGAGCGTTACGGGTAGGCATAACACAATCAAACATATCTACTCCTAAAGCAATATTTTCTAAAATATTTATAGGAGTACCTACACCCATTAAATATCTTGGTTTATCTTCAGGTAGTACTTCACAAACAACTTCAGTCATTCCGTATAATTCTTCTGCAGGTTCTCCAACAGACAATCCACCGATAGCATTTCCTACCGCCTCTCTTGATGCAATAAACTCAGCTGATTGTTTACGCAAATCTTTATAAGTACTTCCTTGAACTATAGGAAAAAAAGCTTGATCATGACCATATTTAATAGGAGTTTCACCAATATGTTTTATACACCTATCCAACCATCGATGCGTCATATGCATTGATCGTTTTGCATAGTTGTAGTCACAAGGGTATGGTGTACATTCGTCAAATGCCATAAAAATATCAGCACCTATACTTCTCTGAACATCCATCGAAAATTCTGGAGAAAAAAAATGGTAAGAACCATCAATATGTGATTTAAACTTTACTCCATCTTCTTTTATTTTTCTATTAGAAGAAAGTGAATATACTTGGTACCCTCCTGAATCTGTCAAAAGGTTCCTATCCCAGTTCATGAATTTATGCAAACCTCCTGCTTTTTCCATTATTTCCATCCCAGGACGCAAATATAAATGGTATGTATTACCTAAAATAATATCAGGGTTTATTTCATTTTTAAGCTCGGTTTGATGCACTCCTTTTACTGTACCAATAGTACCAACAGGCATAAAAATAGGGGTTTCAATAACTCCATGATCGGTAGTCATTTTACCTGCCCTAGCTTTAGTTTGAGCGTCTTTTGCGTTTATTTCAAATTGCATAAATCAAAATAAATTACTTCGATTATTACTTACGAAGTATAAATTAACATTAAATTTCATTAGAGAAAAACCTCCGTCTACTAAACCAATAATAGTGTTTCAATAGGAAGCAAATATAACAACTAAAACAGAAGAAAATCTTAATAAAATCAAAATTGTTAGCAAATCCTATTAATGGTTAATAATTGCTTTAAAAATAGTTTTTATTATAGGTATTAAAAATCTATTTTTGCAAGATATTTTAACAACACAACATGCCAACACAACAGTTACAAGATCAAGTTATTCAAGTTCGTAGAGAT
>Ga0209291_1003777_pt1 | contig 10939 bp, 8 predicted proteins | sample GOMGulsemesocosm_FD_184633 | JGI IMG/M metagenome (GOLD analysis project Ga0209291, IMG submission 184633) | Methane-oxidizing microbial communities from mesocosms in the Gulf of Mexico - GOM9B Gulf of Mexico (SPAdes) (version 2) | ecosystem: Environmental > Aquatic > Marine > Cold seeps | place... | reverse complement strand
CCTAAGTCGTTTGTGAAACTTGCTTCTGCAACAACTTCGTTTTCATCAACACCTAATTTGTCTACTATAATCGCTTGTACTTTTGATGCAATGTCTGACATAATCTTTAATTTTTAAATTTGTTTGAAGGCAAAAGTAAAAAACTTTACTTTAAAACCATGATTTCCACGAAAAATGTAACCTATTTTTTTATATTTTTTGTGAAGTTACTGGTTTTTAGCTTCCAATTGTAAATATTTATTCTTTTTTTTGTGTTGAATAACACATGTAGCTCAAAGATATGAAACGTATTGTAATTTTCGCTTCTGGTTCTGGAACGAATGCAGAAAATATTATTAAACACTTCCAAAATAGTGGTTTAGCCAAGGTTATTCAAGTGCTGAGTAACAAGAAGGATGCCAAAGTTTTAGAAAAAGCGGAAGCTTTGGGGGTTGTAAACAGTAGTTTTGAAAAAAGGGAGCTGATAGCAGAAACAACTATTTACGATTTAATGCGCGAATTAAATCCAGATTTAATTGTTTTAGCGGGCTTTTTATTAAAATTCCCTGAGAATATAATTAAGGCTTTTCCTAATAAAATAATAAATGTACATCCTGCATTATTGCCTAAATATGGTGGAAAAGGAATGTATGGTTCTAATGTTCATAAAGCTGTTGTAGCAAATAACGAAATAGAATCGGGTATTACTATTCATTATGTAAATGAACATTATGATGAAGGAAATATTATCTTTCAAGCAAGTACAAAAGTGAATATGGACGACACTTTTGAGGACGTAGCGGCTAAAATTCATATTTTAGAGCAAAAACATTTTCCATTAGTAATTGAACAATTGTTAAATTAATGTCAGCACAAGTACATGTATATACTGATGGTTCTTCTAGGGGTAATCCAGGGCCTGGTGGTTACGGAATTGTGATGCAGTGGGTTGGGACACCTTATGTTAAGGAGTTTAGTCAGGGTTATGTGAAAACAACTAATAATAGAATGGAGTTGTTGGCTGTAATTGTTGCTTTAGAACAGCTTAAAAAAGAAAACACCAGGGTTAAAGTGTTTACAGATTCTAAATATGTGGTTGATTCAGTTGATAAGAAATGGGTTTTCGGCTGGGAGAAAAAAGGGTATAAGGACAAGAAAAATCCCGATTTATGGAAACGGTTTTTAAAAATATACCGAAAACAAGAGGTCAGTTTCCAATGGATTAAAGGACATAATAACCACAAACAAAACGACAGATGTGATTTTTTAGCTGTTGAATCTTCAAAAAAAGACGGACTTTTAGTTGATGAAGAATATGAGAAGTTGAATGGAGGTACATTGTTTAAAAAATAATATAAGAGTATGAGTACGCTGTTTTTTTATATATTGTTGTTTAACGGTTTCTTTTTTTTCTTTTTCTCAATCTGAATGGGAATTGGAAAAAGATGAATTGGGAATACAGGTGTATACCAGAGCAGTAAAAACTTCTTCGATAAAAGAATATAAGGCAACAACTATTGTTAAGACTTCAATAAAATCTTTAGTTAATAAAATAATTGATGGTGAGCGGTTAAAAAAATGGAACTACAAAACTGTTACTAGTGAGCTTTTAGAAAAAAAATCCAAAAACAAGTACATCATATACATGTACAATAATTTGCCTTGGCCTGCAAAAGATAGGGATCATATTTCAGAATTAGAGGTCATAGCGGTAAACGACTCCTTAACTAAGGTAACCATAAAGTCCGATGCAAAAAGAATTCCAGTAAAGAAGGGCGTTATTAGAGTAGTTAAGTTTTCTGGACATTGGATTTTAGAAAAAACAAAAGAAGGGGTAAAGGTAACCCAGCAAATGTATGGTGATCCGGGAGGTTATTTGCCGGTGTTTGTCATAAATTCTATGTTGGTAAACGCGCCATTTTATACTTTTAAGCAATTAAAAATACAATTAGACCACTAAATTACCTTCATAAGCCACTTTCGTTTTATAGTATTGTGTAATAAAAAATAAATTTCCGTAATTTTGCTGAAATTTACTTAAATGAACAAACTTTTAATTGTAGGAACTGTTGCTTTTGATGCAATTGAAACTCCTTTCGGAAAAACAGATAAAATATTAGGAGGTGCAGCTACCTATATAGGTCTTTCCGCGGCTAATTTTGATAATGTTGATAGTGCAATTGTTTCTGTTATAGGAGATGACTTTCCTCAAGCCTATTTAGATATGCTTTCTGGTAAAAATATCAATACCTTGGGGATTGAAACTGTTAAGGGTGGGAAAACTTTTTTCTGGTCAGGAAAATATCATAATGATATGAATTCTCGTGATACATTAGATACGCAATTAAATGTATTGGAGAATTTTAACCCAGTTGTTCCAGAAACTTATAAAGAAGCAGATGTTGTAATGTTAGGAAACTTACATCCATTTGTACAGTTAAGTGTGTTAGAACAAATGACTAAGAAGCCTAAATTAGTTGTACTCGATACAATGAATTTTTGGATGGATTGTGCTTTGGAAGAGTTGAAGAAAGTAATAGCTAAAGTAGATGTTATTACCATTAACGATGAGGAAGCGCGTCAGTTGTCAGGAGAGTATTCGTTGGTGAAAGCTGCTAGGGTAATTGAAACGATGGGGCCAAAATATGTAGTGATTAAAAAAGGAGAGCATGGAGCATTATTGTTTCATGGAAATGATGCCTTTTTTGCACCTGCATTGCCTTTAGAAGAGGTTTTTGACCCTACGGGAGCTGGAGATACTTTTGCTGGAGGATTTACTGGGTATATTGCTAGTTCAGGAAATATTTCATTTGGCAACATGAAAAAAGCAGTTATACATGGTTCTAACTTAGCTTCTTTCTGTGTAGAGAAGTTTGGTACAGAACGAATGGAAAAATTATCAAAACAAGAGGTGTCCAGTCGCTTGATGCAATTTAAAGAGCTGACACAATTCGAGATAGAATTATAATATAAAAACGCGCTGAATTTCAGCGCGTTTTTTAATCCTTTAAATGAGGGTTTAGTTTAATAATACAACAACCTGTACTCTTGAGTACAACAACACAACAACAATGAGTGACGCTTTAAAACACGAATGTGGTATTGCCTTAATTAGGTTAAAAAAACCATTAGAGTATTACAAAGAAAAATACGGTACAGCATTTTATGGTGTAAATAAAATGTACTTAATGATGGAAAAACAGCATAACCGTGGTCAAGATGGTGCTGGTTTCGCAAGTATTAAGTTAGATATGGAGCCAGGACAGCGTTATATTAGCCGTGTCCGTTCTAATAAACAATTACCTATTCAGGATGTTTTTGCTCAAATTAACGAGAGAATTAATTCAGCATTAAAATCTGATCCATCGTTAAATGATGATGTTAAAAGATTAAAAGAAGAAGTTCCTTATATCGGAGAGGTTTTTTTAGGACATGTGCGTTATGGTACTTTTGGTGTAAATAGTGTAGAAAGTGTACATCCGTTTTTAAGACAGAATAGTTGGATGCATAGGAATTTAATTATTGCAGGAAACTTTAATATGACTAATGTTAGTCAGTTGTTTCAAGATTTAGTAAACATTGGTCAACACCCAAAAGCAGAAGCTGATACGGTTACTGTAATGGAAAAAATAGGTCACTTTTTAGACAAACAAGTTGAAAGGTTGTACAAGAATGCAAAAAATGAAGGCTTGTCTAAAATAGAAGCGTCTTCGGTTATTGCAGATCGCTTAAATATTGCTAAAATTTTAAGGAAATCGGCTAAAAAATGGGATGGTGGTTATGCTATGGCAGGAATGTTAGGACATGGTGATGCATTTGTATTACGTGATCCTGCAGGAATTCGTCCAGCATATTATTATGAAAATGATGAAGTTGTTGTTGTTGCTTCTGAACGACCAGTTATTCAGACGGTATTTAATGTAGCTTTTGAGGATGTAGTTGAACTTGATCCAGGAAAAGCAATTATTGTTAAGAAAAGTGGTGAGACAAAAATTCAGCAAATATTAGAGCCATTAGAGAAAAAAGCCTGTTCTTTTGAACGTATTTATTTTTCTAGAGGAAGTGATCAAGAAATTTACTCTGAACGTAAGAAGTTAGGAAGATTATTATTTCCACAGATTATGAAATCTATCGGTGATGATATTGAAAACTCAGTATTTTCATTTATTCCAAATACGGCTGAAGTTTCATACTATGGTATGATTAAAGAAGGGGAATTGTTTTTAAATGAGCAAAAAGAACAATTGCTACTTCAAAAAGAAAACCAAACTCCAGAAAAAATAAAAGAAATTTTAGCAAAGCGCTTACGCACAGAGAAAATAGCGATTAAAGATGCTAAGCTAAGAACGTTTATTACTGATGATGATAGTAGAGATGATCTTGTAGCTCATATTTATGACATCACTTATGGTTCCGTAAAACCTACGGATAATTTAGTAATCATAGATGATTCTATTGTAAGGGGAACTACATTGCAAAAGAGTATTTTAACAATGATGGATAGGTTAAACCCTAAGAAAATTATTGTTGTTTCTTCAGCACCACAAATACGTTATCCTGACTGCTATGGTATTGATATGGCTAATTTAGAAGGGTTGATAGCTTTTAGAGCTATGCTAGCGTTGTTGAAAGATGATAATAAATATCATTTGATTAAAGAAACATATGACAAGTGTATTGCTCAAATTGGTTTACCAGATACAGAGGTAGCAAACTTTGTGAAAGATTTATACGGACTATATACTGATGAAGAAATTTCTAAGAAAATAGCGACATTATTAAGCTCTGAAGGATTAAACGCTGAGGTGGATATTATTTATCAATCAGTAGATAACTTACATAAAGCATGTCCAAAGCATTTAGGAGATTGGTACTTTACAGGTGATTATCCAACGCCAGGAGGACATAGAGTTGTTAATAGAGCCTTTATAAATTTCTTTGAAGGAAATAAAGAACGAGCATACTAAGAATTTGTAAAAGAGCACTTTAACAGGTATAATTGTAGTTCAGCTAAAATATTTTAGTATCTAAACATAAGTTTATATATTGGTAATACCATAACATAAGTAGGTTAAGTTCATGGTAGATTTGGGGCAAAAAAGGCAAGTTAATTCTTGTCTTTTTTATTGCGATAAATTCAAGTGTTTTCGTAAAGGATTGTAGAGCAGGTGGTTGAAAGCGTGTTTTTTACTATTCAACAAGTATAATGACCGTTCAACTAAAATAGTTTAGTATCTAAATATAAGTTTATATATTGATAATACCATAACATAAGTAGGTTAAGTTCATGGTAGATTTGGGGCAAAAAAGGCAAGTTAATTCTTGCCTTTTTTATTGAAATAAATTTAAATTCCAAGAAAGGAGAAGGGTTTGTTTTTAAAGTGTTTTGCCACATATTATTGATGTTTCACACTGTTATTATGCACTTTAACAAGTATTATGGTAGTTTGTCTGATTAATTGTTTTGTATTGACATAAGTTTATATATTAGTATCACCATAACATAAGTAGGTTAAGTTCATGGTAGATTTGGGGCAAAAAAGGCAAGTTAATTCTTGTCTTTTTTATTTGAGTAAGTTCAACAAAAAAGGGATGCATTTAAGTGCACCCCTTTTTTTGTTGTATTAGATTTAGTAAAAGCTTACTTGCTTTCAGCATAACGTCTTTCCACTTCGTTCCAGTTGATTACATTAAAGAATGCGTTAATGTAGTCTGGTCTTCTGTTTTGGTAGTTTAAGTAGTATGCGTGTTCCCAAACATCTAATCCTAAAATAGGAGTTCCTCCACAAGTTACACCAGGCATTAAAGGATTGTCTTGATTAGGTGTTGAACAAACACTTACTTTTCCTCCTTTATGAACACATAACCATGCCCATCCAGATCCAAATTGAGTAGCTGCAGCTTTAGAAAATGCTTCTTTAAAAGCATCTACAGATCCAAATTCAGCAATAATAGCATCTTTTAAATCACCAGATAAATACCCTTTTCCTTCTGGGTTCATTACTGTCCAGAATAAAGAGTGGTTGTAAAACCCACCTCCGTTATTACGTACGGCACCATTGTCCATGTCTAAATTAGCAAGAATATCTTCAATAGATTTTCCTTCTAAGTCAGTTCCTTCTACTGCTGCGTTTAATTTTGAGGTGTATCCGTTATGGTGCTTTGAATGGTGAATTTCCATTGTTCTTGCATCAATATTTGGTTCTAATGCATCGTATGCATATGATAATTTTGGTAGTTCAAAAGCCATAATATGTTTTTTAAAATTTGTTGTTTTCGTAAAATCTATCCAAATTTACAAAAACTAATACGAAGATGATATCAATTGAAATAATTAATCTTTATTACACTATTTAGTTTGTATATTGTGTTGCTTAAAATACGTTTTTAATGAGTACAAATTCTTTCACAGTTTATAATGCTTCTGCGGGTTCTGGTAAAACCTTCACCTTGGTTAAGGAGTATTTAAAAGCACTGTTTTCTTCTTATAATAAAAATAAATACAAAAACATCTTAGCAGTTACGTTTACGAATAAAGCGGTTGCAGAAATGAAGGGGCGTATTCTTGAAAATTTAAAAGGATTTGCTACGCCAGAAATTTTATCACTAGAGGTGCCTGAAGAATTAAAGGACCAACAACAAATGTTTGCGGTAATTGCTGGTGAGTTAGCAATGGATACGATTCAATTACATAAAAAAGCGATACGAATTCAAGAGGCAATTTTAAATAATTATGCGGCTTTTGATGTGGTTACTATAGATACCTTTACACATAGAATTATAAGAACATTTGCGTATGATTTAAAATTGCCTCAGAATTTTGAAGTGGCTTTAGATACCGAAGATGTCTTGCAAGAGGCAATAGGGAATGTGGTTCTAAAAGTTGGAGAGGATGATAAACTTACCAAGTTGTTAATAGATTTTGCTTTGCAGAAAGCGGACGACGATAAAAGCTGGGATATAGCCTTAGACTTATACAAAGTATCAAAATTATTGCTTAATGAAAATGAGGTAAAGCATTTATCGCTATTAAAAGATAAAAGCTTAAACGATTTTGATGCGTTAAAGGTTACACTCGATGAAAAGTTAAAACTAGCTCAAGGAGAATTGGTAGTGCTCTCTAAAACGATATTACAAGATTTTGAAAGCTTAGGGATTTCTGAAAGTGATATAAAATCAATTGTTGTTTATTTTTCAAAATTTGCAAAAGAGGAGTTTTCGGCAAAATACGGATTGGTGTGGCAAACCAAATTATTAGCAGGAGGAACAGTGTACCCTAAACGTGTTGATGATGCAATTGCAGCTTCTATTGATGAAATGCAAGCCCGTATAGCAGCTGATTTTTCGAAAACAAAAGAGTTGTTTATTGAAATATCATTTCTAAAAAACGTTCAGAAAAGTATAGTGCCATTATCAGTATTAAATGTAGTAAACAAAGAACTCCAAAATATAAAAGAAGAGCAAAACATTTTACTAATTTCAGAATTTAATAAAATAATTTCAAATGAAATAAAAGGTCAGCCGGCACCTTTTATTTACGAACGTATAGGAGAGCGTTATCAAAACTACTTTATTGATGAGTTTCAAGATACCTCTCAAATGCAATGGCAAAATTTAGTTCCATTAACGGAAAACGCATTGATGACGGAGCCAAAGCCAAATGAGCAACATTCATTATTGATTGTTGGTGATGCGAAACAAGCCATTTACCGTTGGCGAGGCGGAAAACCAGAGCAGTTTATTGATTTGTATGAAGAGGAAAACCCGTTTTATATTGAAAAAACTTTAGAAAATTTAGAGACTAACTACAGGAGTTACAGTGAGGTAGTTGATTTTAATAATGACTTTTTTAGTTTTTTGTCGGATCGATTTCAAAATGAAATACATAAAGAGCTGTATAAAATTGGTAATAGTCAAAAGCAAAATGCTAAAAAAGGGGGGTACGTAAAAATGTCTTTTGTTGAGAATGTTTTGGAAGAAGAAGCAACAGTCTTGTATCAAGAAAAAGTATTGGAAGCAATAGAGGAGGCTTTAAACCAGGGGTTTGTTAAAGCAGATATTTGTATCGTTACTCGGAAAAAGAAAGATGGTATTGCGATTGCTGATTATTTAGTTGGAAAAGGGATCAATATTATTTCTTCCGAAACATTATTGGTGAACAAATCTAAAGAGGTGCGATTTATTATATCGTTTTTAAACTATTTATTGCAATCGGAAAATAAGAACTCAAAAATTGACTTTCTGAATTATCTCTATCATAAATTAAAGGTTGTTAGTAGTGAACATGAGTTTTATTTCGAATTACTTCAACGATCACCAGAAGACTTGTTTAAGGAGCTTGCTATTTCATATCAAATTCAATTTGATTACGAAGCAGTTCAAACACTTCCGTTTTACGAGTTAGTGGAGCAAGTAATACGTGCGTTTTCATTAGTGGAAAGTTCAGATGCTTATGTGCAATATTTTTTAGACGAAGTATTGTCTTTCAGTCATAAGAAGTCAACAGGTATTCAAGGGTTTTTGGAGTATTGGGATCTTAAAAAGGAAAAGTTAAGTATTGTGGCTCCCGAAGGGAAAGATGCTATTACTTTAATGACCATACATAAATCAAAAGGCTTGGAGTTTCCGGTAATTATCTTTCCTTTTGCAGAATTGGATATTTATAAGGAACAAGACTCAAAAGTGTGGTTTCCTATAAATAAAGAAGCGTATAACGGCTTCTCGGAGGCTTATTTACATTTTAATAAGGATATTGAATTATATGGTGATGTTGGTGAAGCACTTTGGGAAGAACGAAGAACACAGTTAGAACTGGATAATATTAACTTATTATACGTAGCATTAACACGGCCGAAAGAGCAATTATATATCATCTCTAAAAAAGCAGTGAATAAAAAAACTGGTGATGAAAACATGAATTTATTTTCAGGTTTTTTCATCGGTTTCTTGAAGAAAATTGGGAAGTGGCAGGACGATGTTGATGATTATGAATTTGGAAAAATAACGAAAAAATCTAATCCAACAATTATAAAAGAAACCAATACACTAAAATTTATATCCTCTTCTAGGTTAGATCATAATTTAGCAATCCTTACTAAGGCCGGTTATTTGTGGGATACCGATCAAAAGGAAGCAATTGAAAAAGGGAAGTTAATGCATTTAATATTGTCAAAAATTGCATATAAAACAGATGTTGATATTGTATTTCAGGAGTTTATTTTTAATGGAACAATAACTACAGAGCAAGAAAAAATACTTAAACCTATATTAATAAACTTGATAGAAAAGTCAGAAATGTCAATTTATTATGAAGATGATTTAGTGGTTTTTAATGAAAGAGAGATTTTAACTAAAGAAGGAGGGAAACGTGTTCCAGATAGGGTTGTTTTTAAAGGAAATAAGGCAACGGTGATTGATTATAAAACAGGTGCATTTGATTTAAAACACGAAGAGCAGGTAAAAGAGTATGCGTCCTTGTTACAAGAAATGAATTATGAAATTGATAAGAAATTGTTAGTCTATTTAGATAGCAAAATTACAATAAGAGAAGTTAGTTGATAGATGTAAAATAATTACATTTGTTGAATAAACCCATTTTTAAAATAAAAGAATCATGTACGGAAAAATAAAAGCACATTTAGAGAAAGAAATTCAAGAGATAAAGGATAATGGTTTGTACAAGAAGGAGCGTATTATAACATCTCCTCAAGATGCAGTTATTAAAATTTCAACAGGAGAAGAGGTGATCAATTTTTGTGCGAATAACTATTTAGGCTTATCATCACACCCAGAGGTAATTCAGGCGGCAAAAGATGCTATGGATACACATGGTTTTGGAATGTCTTCCGTACGTTTTATTTGTGGAACACAGGATATTCATAAAGAATTAGAACAAAAAGTAGCGAATTTTTATGGTACGGAAGATACCATATTATATGCAGCAGCTTTTGATGCAAACGGAGGGGTTTTTGAACCGTTGTTGGGAAAAGAAGATGCTATTATTTCTGATTCACTAAATCACGCTTCTATTATTGATGGAGTACGTTTGTGTAAAGCGGCAAGATACCGTTACCAAAACAGTGATATGGCTGATTTAGAAAAGCAATTAATTGCTGCTAATGAAAGTGGAGCTCGTTTTAAAATAATAGTTACTGATGGTGTGTTTTCTATGGATGGTATTGTTGCTCCCTTAGATAAAATATGCGATTTAGCAGATAAATATGATGCATTAGTAATGATTGACGAATGTCATTCAGCAGGATTTATCGGAGAAACGGGTAGAGGAACATTGGAAGCTAAAGGTGTTTTAGATAGAATAGATATTATTACGGGTACCTTAGGAAAAGCATTAGGAGGTGCTATGGGAGGTTATACTACTGGTAAAAAAGAAATTATTGAGATCCTTCGTCAACGCTCACGCCCATACTTATTTTCAAATTCTTTAGCGCCAGCAATTGTAGGTGCTTCAATAAAAGTTTTCGAAATGCTAGATACTGATACGGCATTGCGAGATAAATTAGAGTGGAATACAAATTACTTTAAAAAAGGAATGAAAGCTGCTGGGTTGGATATTGTTGATGGTGATTCTGCGATTGTTCCAGTCATGTTATATGATGCAAAATTATCTCAAACAATGGCAGATATGTTATTAGAGGAGGGAATATATGTAATTGGATTCTTTTATCCAGTAGTACCAAAGGATAAAGCAAGAATTAGAGTACAACTTTCTGCTGCGCATGAAAAAGAGCATCTAGATAAAGCTATTGAGGCATTTAGTAAGGTAGCTAAAGAGTTAAAGGTTATTTAAAAAGAGTATTTATAGCTTGCTTGTTGATTAAAAAGGGAAAAATAATTACTTAAATTTTTGTTAATAACTTTTTAGATACTACATTTGCTTTGATTAACACTTAAAATTAAATTTTATTAATATGAAACAATTTAGTAAATTATTAGTAGCATG
>Ga0209291_1003775_pt1 | contig 10941 bp, 9 predicted proteins | sample GOMGulsemesocosm_FD_184633 | JGI IMG/M metagenome (GOLD analysis project Ga0209291, IMG submission 184633) | Methane-oxidizing microbial communities from mesocosms in the Gulf of Mexico - GOM9B Gulf of Mexico (SPAdes) (version 2) | ecosystem: Environmental > Aquatic > Marine > Cold seeps | place... | reverse complement strand
TGTTGCATTAGACAACTGACGTTGTGAATTCAAAGATTGAACATTACTATTAACTACTAAAGCCATTTTAAAACTCCCGGGTAAATATTACCCTATTAATATATAAATTTATTGCTCTTGAATACCGTATCGGAAGAAATCATAATTACTTTAGCTATTTTAATAATTATTTTCCGATAAGCTTTATTCGTCTAAGAATAAAGCTTGTAATCAGAAAACTATAATAACGACAATGCTATTTGCGGCTGTTGGTTTGCTTGTGCAAGCATCGAACTTGATGCCTGTTGTAATACGGAACTTTTTGCTAATGCGGCACTTTCTGCAGCATAGTCCGTATCAAGTACACGTGAGCGTGAAGCACTTAGATTTTGTGCGGTATTATCATTACTTCGAATAACCGACGAGAAACGATTTTGTTTTGCACCTAAATCAGCTCGTGTTGTGTTTACTTTAACTAAAGCAGCATCTACTTGGCTGATAGCCGCTGATGCCCCGGTATCTGAAGAGATAGTTACATTTGTAGAAGCTAACATTGAAGTAGCATCAAAATCTTGACCGATTGAAACGGTAATTTTTTGACCGCCATTAGCGCCAATTTGAAAATCTTTTCCGGTAAACGTTCTATCTAAAAGATTTTCACCTGCAAAGGTCGTTTGGTCTGAGATACGTGTTAATTCTGTTTCTAATTCGCTGAATTCGGCATTTAGTGCTGTTCTGTCGGCGTCACTGTTTGAACCGTTAGCTGATTGAACCGCTAGTGTTCTCATACGTTGAAGGTTATTAGTATACTCATCTAATGCCCCTTCTGCAGTTTGTGCTAATGATATACCATCGTTTGCATTTCGTGATGCTTGGTTCAAACCATTAATTTGCGAAGTTAAACGACTTGAAATTTGTAAGCCAGCAGCATCATCTTTAGCGCTATTAATTCTTTTACCTGAAGATAAACGCTCGAAGTTGCCTGCTAAATTATTTGTTGCATTAGACAACTGACGTTGTGAATTCAAAGATTGAACATTACTATTAACTACTAAAGCCATTTTAATACTCCTGGGTATGACACCCTATAAAAAGATTATAAGACGAAGCAATTAATCGTGTTGGTCAATGCTTCCTACAAACTTTATCGGACACATTTAAAATAACTTTAAAACTTTTACAATATAATTTGCAAATAATAAAGGATACATGACAACCAATTGAATTATATGTATTTTTAAATCTTGTTTTTAGATAACATTCTTTTTTATCATTCTATTTTTAGTATAAAAGTGAGAATTACACATAGAATTTCACTTATCAATGTATGTCTTTTTATGGCAATTAATTTCCTAATAGGCATAAAAAAAGCCCTGTGAGGGCTTTTATACGTTTACTTAAATTTTTAACGTTACTGTAATAACGACAGTGCAATCTGGGGTTGTTGATTCGCTTGCGCTAACATTGAACTTGATGCTTGTTGCAATACTGAGCTTTTCGCTAATGCAGCACTTTCTGCGGCATAATCTGTATCCATGACACGTGAACGTGACGCTGATAGGTTTTGTGCAGTATTATCATTACTTCGTATTACGGAACTAAATCGATTTTGTTTTGCACCCAAATCTGCACGTGTACTGTTAACAGTGCCTAATGCAGTATCAATCTTACCAATGGCGGTGGATGCTTGAGCAGCGGTAGACACGGTCGGTGTGCTAATAATAGCCGAAGCCGCAAAATCTTGTGGAATGGAAAGACGGATAGTTTGTCCCCCATCAGCACCAATTTGGAAATCTTTAGCTGTATAATTACCATTAAGTAAATTCTCGCCAGCAAAACTCGCTTGGTCTGAGATTCTTGTTAGCTCATTTGCAAGTTCTTGAAACTCAGAATCTAACGCTAATCTATCTTCATCACTATTTGACCCATTGGCAGACTGTACAGACAGTGTTCTCATACGCTGTAATGCGTTAGTAAACTCGTCTAATGCACCTTCAGCAGTTTGCGATAAAGATATGCCGTCATTTGCATTACGTGTTGCTTGGTTTAAACCGTTAATTTGCGCGGTTAAACGATTAGATATTTGTAAACCTGCTGCATCATCTTTGGCACTGTTGATTCGTTTACCTGAAGATAAACGCTCAAAGTTAGTTGCCAGAGCATTTGTAGAGTTACTCAATGCACGCTGTGAATTCAGCGATGCTATATTACTATTTACGACTAAAGCCATTGCTATCATCTCCTAATGTTAGGTAGTGGTTCTTTGCTGATAACAACATATCTATGGAACCACGGTGTATAATTTTTGACACATAAATATAAAAGCATATTGCGTGCCAAATGTTATTTTTAAATATAATTAAATAAAGATAAGTCTTTTATTTTCACAAAAACTTGTTGAGCCGCTTGTAGCGCGACTTGTGACTGTTCAAATTTTGAAATTGCTTTAGCATAATCTAGATCTTCAATATTTGACCGTCCTTTGGACATAACCAACTCAGTGTCTAAGTGGCTAGTCTTCTGGTGATCAATAAGATTACCGCGCACACCGGCATCCGTTTGACGGATGGTCATATGGTTAAGCGCACTACTAAGTTGATTAAGGATTTCTTCATGATCAACTTGGTGCTGCTCAGGTGTTGCTGACGATGTACCCACATTCATCCAATCAATTGCTGATTTTATGGTATCAAAAACACTGATATTTTCTTCTGCTGCTAATGTAAGTTGATCGCCGGGCAAAGGGTTGCCGCTTATTTTTACTTCAACACCATTAAAGGCAATTGTTTGCCCAGGAGTATAAGTGGCCGTTGGATAAACAGTAGCACCATTGCCATCGGTAACGGTTAAATCACTGGGTGCTGTAAAACTAAACGTATAATCAGGCGGGAAACTAATACTATCGTAATTACTTGGATCGGCAATAACGGCACTCGCAACATTAATGCCTGAAGTATTTGTTATATAAGATGGCGAAAAGTCTCCAATAGCATTATTCACATTTTGAAATGCTGCATCGCCTGGTTGATTTAATTCAATCATCACATTTTTGGCGATTTGGATCTCTCTAATACCCATATCACCTTGATAATCAACTGAATTATCTGGTTGCATCACAAAGGGTTCGGTATTAACCTGAAAACCTGAAAAAATATAACCACCGGTTTCATCTTTAGTATTAGCGATGTTAAGTAATTCTTGTTGGCTGTTACCTACCAGCTCAGATAATGAGTATAAATCTTCACTAGACAAACTACCGTTGTTCGCTTGAACAAACAGCTGCTTTAATTTTTGCAATATACCATCAGCATTTGTAAAGGAAACTTCTTGTAAACTATTACGACTTTCGGCTTGAGTGATATTGCGTTCGTACTTTTCAATATTCTGTAAACCTTCTTTGTAGCCAGCTAAGGTGCCATAAGCCACTGCATCATCCTTTGCGGTCAAAATACGTTTTCCGCTGGAAATATAACCTATTTGGTCATTCACTTCAGACGATTTATTAGTGATTTCTTGACTGCTTTGAAAATAGAACTGAGCTGTAGATACACGCATATATAACTCCTACCTAGACGCTTGTAGCAAGGTATCGAAAATAGTATTAGCAATTGAAATAATTCTTGATGATGCTTGATAAGCTTGTTGAAATCGCATCAAATTTGCGGCCTCTTCATCTAGATTCACACCAGATATTTGTTGATTGCGGTTATAAGCTTGAGTATGTAAAGCTTCTGCAGTGTTAGCGACCAATTCAGCTGAACTTGCTTTTGCACCGACATCGGATGTTGAGATGGCCAAACTTTGACTGAAAGTTTCACCACCATCATTTATCACACCTTTTTCCTGAGTCAGTGCCATAAACGTGGCATTTCCTCCATTACCTAAACCAAAAGCATCGCCAATGGTAAATTCTTCTGGTGCCAACGCACCTTGACCGGTGGGTTGACCTGTTATTTCGATTTGAAAAGCGGCGGTTGAAGGTGAAGGCGGCATATCAATCAATGCACTATTACCTGATAAAAAGGTGCCGGAAGCAAGTGCTCCAACTACTGATGGCGGTGTTGGTGGTGGAGATGATGGATCTGCATCATAAACACGATAAGAAAAAACACCTGTAGAGCTTTCATAAACATCAACTAATAAACCTGAATTGGTTGTATCCGCATATGTCCTCGCCGCTTCTGGGTCAGTAACGTTGGTAATATTAACTTTTCCGTCACTGACATTGTTACTCGAAACTTCAACACCTATAGCCGTACTAGCAGCAATGCCTTTACCATCGGTTAATGTCACAGCTATTAATGATGCACTATTTCTAGTCGGCTTTATAAGAAAGCTATCATTGCTAGTGGGTGTTCCTGACAATTCAATAAATTCAAAGCCATAATCCGGGCTTGACGGGGTATAAGTACCTGAGCCAGGTGCACCAAGATTTTGCAAGCTGCCGTCATTCATATTCGTCATAATGTAATCTGTACCATCAAAACGTATTTCGAATTCATCGGTTGGGACTTTGGAAATATCCGTGATATATATACTAGCGGCTAAGTTTCCTACATTTGAAGAAGGAGTAAGGACACGCCCTTGCTGTAATGCATCTGTATTTATATCAGTAAATATATCCAATCCTTGCTGAGCATTTAAATCTAAGCCTTCAGATTGAGACTGGTTCAATGTCTCTGAAACGGCCATTGCCATACGGTCAACTTCTCGTCTTAATTGCGATAAATGCTCATCTCTGATCTCAAACTTTGCCGCCAGTGAACCACCGAGCACGGCACCATTAAGAGCCACAGATCCATTGGGACCAACAATTTTAAGTTCTGTAACATTAGGATCAGGGTCACCTGCAACAACGTTTACAGCTAATGGGGTTATGCCAGCAACTAAAGTCGCACCACTACCTATCATTACCGTCATGACACCGTTGGCATCGACAATAGTATTAACTGATGTATACTCGCCAAGTTCACCAACAAGTTGATCTCGCTTATCAAGTAAACCATTAGGCTGGCCATGTAAGGTTAAATCTTGGCTCTGTAAAATTTGTTCGTTTATGTTTGCCAGTTCTACAGATATTTGCGATATTTTACTCGCCATCTGTACTATTTCGCCATTGGCTGATTTTTCTAATTGATCGATATTATCATTTAAGGTATTAAAATCGCTGGCTAGAACGCCAGCTTGGTTTAAGGCAATACTGCGAAGACCTAAATCATTTGGGTTATCAGCAATACTGTTCATTGTTTGATAGAACTTGTCGATAGAGCTATTAAGAGCTTCACCCGAAAAAGACATAATTTCGTTAAGCTGATCTAAATCTTTATGCAAAGAGTTTGCATTGCCTAAATTACTTTGATTATTAAGTTGTTCTTTATAAGTAAATTGATTGTAGATGCGAGTAATATCTTGAACATAAGTACCTGAGCCAACAAAGTTGCCACCGCTGTATAGTCCAACGGATGCATTTTGCTCGGCGCGTTGTCGATTATAACCTTCAGTATTTACATTAGCGATATTGTTACTTGTTGTCGCCAGCTGCTGCTGTGCGGCAAGTAAACCACTAACGCCTGTGTTATATAAGCTAACCGACATGACTTCACTCCTAACCTAACCAAAACTCAAAACATATAATGATGAGTTGCCTATTTACATAATTACTTATTCAATAAGCTGGTTACGGTTTTTAGTGTTCCCTTAATTTTTTCTGCGTATTTGGGATCCGTCGCATAACCAGCACCTTGTAGGTTATGCAGGAAGTGTTCCACATCGTCAGCTTTATCTAATGCGTCTTTATAACGTTCACTATTTGTAAGGAAATTGATGTAATCATTAACGCTATCGCCAATACTTTCATAAACCCTAAATGGCTCGCGTTTTTTAACCATAGCGCCTTGCTCAAATTCAAGGGTTTCTTTATTAGTTTTGTCACCATCCCAACGCTTGTCAGCTTTGATGTTGAACAAATTATTTGAGGTTTGCCCACTTTCTGTTTTGATGATTTTTTGTCCCCAGCCTGTTTCTAACGCAGCCTGAGCAATGACAACTTCGAATGGAATATTTAATTTTTCTTCTACGCGTTTCGCATCTTCCGTTAATGCCGTCACAAAATCCTTGGGAACTTTATACTGAGGTTCTTGCATGGCAAGCGTTTCATAAACTGATAATTTTTCATTTTTCGGGTGTTCGGTTTTTGATGCAGAAGGTGCTCTTTGAGGCATACTAAATAATGCATTTTGATTATTTGTTGAGTGTTCATCCGAGTCATTAGTTTGACGATCCTCGGTTGAAATAAGGATCCCTTCTTGAACGATTGACTTACCTTTGTTCATCTCTTCGTTCAGTAAGCCATTATTTTTACTGAACCGAGTATCACTGCGTAAGAATGACTGTGAAGTAAAACTCTCAGTATCCCCACCTAATTGCCGAACAATTAAATCTGATAATCCTAATGAGCCATTATTAGATAATTCTAATGACATTTGTTGATCATGCATATCACGGTAGAACTTGGTACTTTCGGAATTAAAAGGGCTATCTGACTCTAAAACTTCTTGTGCTTTACGCATGCTTTTCATCAGCATTTGCATAAAAATCGCTTCAAATTGCTTGGCAGCAGTATCCAAAGCAGCATTTTTTGACTCTTTATCCGTTGCTTTAGACTGTTGGCGAATAGAATTCAAACCATTGATGTCTAGAAAATTCTGAGAATTAGCTGTCACAGATGCTTGCGGTGTAAATGAAGATAAAGAAGCGTTAGTCGGTGAAGTCATAAGCGTTATTGATCATTAAATAATGATCAATTCTCCACGTAAAGCACCGGCTTGCGACAAGGCTTCTAGTATTGCCATTACATCGCCAGGCCCAGCACCAATTTCATTAATAGCTCGAACAAGGGTATCCAAACTAACGCCAGGATTAAAAACAAACATCCGATTATCGTCTTTGTTCACATTCACTATCGATTGATTTGTGGTAATTGTATCACCGTCTGAAAAAGCATTAGGTTGTGATACATCTTGTGTTTCGTTAATAGTAACGGTAATACCACCATGTGTGATCGCCGCGGGTAACAAACGTACATCAGAGCCAATAACAATAGTACCCGTTCGTGAGTTAACGATAACTTTTGCAGCAGGTCGTGATGGCTCGAATTCTAAATTCTCTAATGCAGCGAGAAAGCTAACACGTTGCCTAGCGTCTCTTGGTGCATTCACCTGTATAGATGTGGCATCAATTGCTCGTGCGATAAAAGTGGCGGGATCATTGATATTAGCAAACTCACTATTGATCACTCTTTCCAAACTTCTCGCACTACTGAAATCAGAGTCTCGTAGGTTAAAGGTAATATAATCACCGCTAGTAAAGGGTGAAATAACCTCACGTTCAACCGTTGCACCATTTGCTATACGACCAACGGTTGGAGTGTTCACAATCACTTTTGAACCATCTAATCCTTCTGCACCTAAACCACTTACTACTAAGCTTCCTTGACCTACGGCATAAGCATTACCGTCAATCCCCATTAGAATGGTTTGTACTAAGGTACCGCCACGTAAACTTTGTGCACTACCCATTGAAGAAACAGTAATATCTATTCTCTGTCCTGGTTTTGCAAAAGCAGGCAATTCCGCGTGAACGGCAACTGCAGCTACATTTTTAATTTTTGGCTTTAAATTAGACGGCATAGTAATACCAAAATTACTTAACATGGTTTTAAAGCTTTGTTCAGTAAATGGACTTTGCTCACCGGTTCCAGGTAAACCAACCACTAAGCCATACCCTATTAGCTGATTACTACGTACGCCAGCAACATCCGCTAAGTCTTTAATACGTTGAGCATAGCTCGCAGAACTCATCAAAAACGTAAGAACAAATATCGACGCTTTTATGTTTGTGAAAAAAGTATTCATAATAATACCTATTGAAAACTTGTATTGTAAAAGTGCAACAGTGAATAAAAACTAAAGTGGCCACCAAGAACTACTAAAGAAACTAGACAACCAACCCTGCTCTTGTATGTCAGCAAAAGTTCCTGTACCTGCATATTGAATGCGGGCATTAGCAATTTTACTGGAAATTATGGTATTGCCTGAACTGATATCTTGGGCGCGGATAACACCAGTTAAACGTATATACTCATCACCGTTATTTAAACTCATCCATTTTTCACCACGAATCATCAAATTTCCATTCGGTAAAACACGTAAAACGTGAACTGATATATTACCGCTTAAGCTATTACCTTGGTTAGTCTTAGAGTCACCACTAAAATCTGATCCTTGATTGAAGCCAAATTGAATCGGATTACCTTTAAAGTTAACTGCTGCTCCGCCCAGACCAATAATTGGATCTAATGTTGCGCTGTTTTCTTTTTTCAGCTCAGTTTTAGCATTTTTTTGCGCTTGAGTACTTTCACTCAAAATAACTGAAATAATGTCGCCGACTCGATGTGCTTTTGAATCTGAATAGATATTATTCACGTAATTCACTTTAAATAGTGACCCCGTTGGAATGATCGATGTTTCTTCCATTTCTGGTAAAATAGGTGCAAAGTCTGGATCGTCAGGTAAAGTCTTAGCCTGCTCAATACTGGCACATCCGCTTATTGCTAAAAAAGTAATAATTAATACTAAGGCCGTTTTCATAAGTAGATCCTTAATGGTTATAATTGTTGATTAATATAACTAAGCATTTGATCAACAGCCGAAATAACTTTTGAATTCATTTCATAGACGCGCTGGCTTTCAATCAAGTTGACTAATTCTTCTGTCGTATTTACGTTGGACGTTTCAAGTGCGCCCTGCACGATCATGCCAAAACCTTCTAACCCTGGTACACCTTCTTGCGGTGCGCCACTAACAGCTGTTTCAATATATAAGTTTTGCCCGATTGGCTGAAGACCTGTTGGGTTTACAAAATTTACCGTATTGATTTGACCGATCACTGCAGGATCTGGCTGCCCTTGAAGGGTCACTGATACTTCACCATCTTGAGAAACAATAATACTTAAAGCATCTTGTGGAATAGTTATTTGTGGCTGGATTAAATAACCTGCGCCAGGTGTAACCATGTTGCCTTCTTCATCCATGGTAAATTGGCCATTTCGTGAATAAGACGATGTACCGTCAGGTAGCTGCACTTCAAAAAAACCCTCGCCTTGTATCATTAAATCTAAAGCGTTATCGGTGGTTTGCATATCACCTTGGGTATGAATTTTTTGCGTAGCAACGACTTTGGTACCTGCACCAAGCATTAACCCCGATGGCATTTCGGTATCTTGTGCTGAACGTCCACCAGGTTGATTAATCGTTTGATAGAGTAAATCTTCAAATACCGCACGACTTTTCTTATAGCCGATGGTACTAGCGTTTGCCAAGTTATTAGAAATTACCGCAATATCTTTACTTTGCGCATCTAATCCTGTTTTACTTATCCATAATGCTGGGTTCATAAATCACCTCAAAAATTATTTATTTAAATTAGAAAGCACGTAATAAAGATGCGGCACTTGCATCAATTTCTTCGGCTGTTTTCATAAGTTTTAATTGCATTTCGAATTGACGTTGCAAAGAAATCATCGCAGTCATTTCACCGATAGGGTTGACGTTACTCGATTCAAGCATGCCATTTTCTACTTTTACATTGATGTCTGCGGCTTCATTTAGTCCATCTTTACGACGAAAAAGACCGTCAGCACCTTTGGCTAATTCTTGTACTCTGGGGTTAACCATTTTGATTCGCCCTACTTCTTCTTGTACAGAGCTCGGCGCACCTTCTGGTTGAACCATAATGGTTCCATCTTTACTGATATGGATATTATTTACCGGGAGAGGTAGAAATACTGGTCCACTTTCTCCCATTACCAGTTCACCCTCGGCAGTTTCGAGAGCACCTTCTTCATTCATTCTGAATTGGCCATTACGTGTATAACCTTCAGTACCGTCTTCAGCCTGTACAGCAAACCAACCGGGTCCTTGAATAGCTAAATCTAAATCTCGAGATGTTTGCATTAAAGAGCCACTGTCAAAGTTTTGGCTGGATTTTTCTAGCATTGCAAATACGCGAGAAGGCATCCCTTCACCAAAAGCTTGCATTGAACGAGCTTGTGCCATGTCTGCCTTGAAGCCAGTAGTTTTAGCATTGGCAAGGTTGTTAGCGTTGACTGATAGCGCATGCATATTTTGTTTCGCACCGCTCATGGCGATATAAAGCATTTTGTCCATAACAGTTCTCTAAAATTGTATCTTACAAAGAGAAATGCAATAACAGTGCCAGAAGAAATATTACAAGGAGGAAATGAAAATAAGAAACACCGTCATTTCTTATCATCGACGTGCAAGGATGCACTAATGACTTGAAAGACAGGATGTCTGAGAAAGGCCATCCTGAACATCGTCGTTCCTTGCCATCGACGTGCATGGAAGCACTAATGCAGCGAAGGCATGGATGCCTAGGAGCTGCCATGGCATCACGACATTGCCTACATGGATGTAGGTACTTATGATTTGTCTGGAACTAAAATCATGACCGTTCATCCTGAACATCGTCGTTCCTTGCCATCCATGGCATCACGACATACCGTTCATCCTGAACATAAAAAAGAGATAAAACATTCAACATGTTTTATCTCTTTTCTTTAACTTTAATGAATACTAATAAAGTTTAATACATAATTATTCTAAAGCTTTAATTATCGAATTTGAAGAATAGTTTGGTTCAGTTGATTATCTACTTCTAAAGCACGGGAGTTAGCCTGGAAGTTTCGTTGCGCTGAAATTAAATCAATAAGTTCGGCGGTTAAATTTACATTTGATTGCTCTAATGCTGAGGAATTAATTGTCCCAAAAGTCCCTGAACCACCTTCACCCGCAAGCGCTTCACCTGAACTAATACTCTCTTTCCAAGAACTATTACCTATTTGGGTTAAACCCTGTTCGTTGGCAAAGTTAACTAAGGCAA
>Ga0209291_1003767_pt1 | contig 10966 bp, 8 predicted proteins | sample GOMGulsemesocosm_FD_184633 | JGI IMG/M metagenome (GOLD analysis project Ga0209291, IMG submission 184633) | Methane-oxidizing microbial communities from mesocosms in the Gulf of Mexico - GOM9B Gulf of Mexico (SPAdes) (version 2) | ecosystem: Environmental > Aquatic > Marine > Cold seeps | place... | reverse complement strand
AACCACTTGTACTGAAGCAGCAATGTCCTTATAAAATGTACTAATATTAGTTTCAGGAGTTCTAGGTGGGGAACCAAACAACTTATGAAACCTAGTATTTGTCATTTTTAATCCCACTTCAAAGTCAAAATAATTAGTATTTAATGTTAATACGCCATCGTCCGTAATAGCAATAAGATGCTTGTATATTAATCTTTTATAAATGGGTTTTCCATAAGGAGCCAAACCCATTAATTTATATTCTCCCGCATTTACTTTGAATCCGCAGTAATAAGTGAATGCAGAATAAAACAACCCTAAAGAATGTGGAAAACGCTGTTCTTTTATGATCCTTATTTTATTATTAACACCTTTTGCAATCGTTATAGTTGCTTGTTCACCAACTCCATCTATAGTAAGTATCGCAGCTTCCTTATAAGGTGAAGCAAAAAATGATGATGCAGCATGTGATTCATGATGTTCTGCAAAAAGGATATTACCCGTATAATTTAGTTGACTTTGAATAATATTAGGAATCCATAACTTATTGGAAGTCCAACTTTTTATAGATTTTTTAAAAGAATTAAAACCATAAGGAGTTTTCTTTGCATAAGTATCTATTAGCCGATCAAACTTTAAGAAAGGTTTTTCATAAAAAACAACTAAAGAAATATCCTTTATGTTTATGCCTTCAGATTCTAAACACATTCGAATACTTTTTTTAGGAAAAGAAGCATCCTGTTTTTTTCTACTCAGTCTTTCTTCTTGAATTGCAACAACAACACGTCCATCTTTTAACAAACATGCCGCAGAATCATGGAAAAATGCTGAAATTCCTAAAGTATATATACTCAATTACTCCGTTTTTCTGCTAAAGTACAAAACTTAAAAAAAAGCCTACTAAATGTTGCTTATTATATTATTAAGGAAATCTAATATTGATATTCTCCTATTTACTACCAAGTTATATCTTGTTGAATTCAACTCCAAAAAAGAAGTAATACAAAAAAAACCGAAGCTAAATTAGCTTCGGTTTTTTTGTATTACTATAAAGTCATTTTTATAATTCTAATGCTCTTTTAACATCCCCGTTCATTAATAACTCTACTGGGTTTTCTAATGCCTCCTTAATAGCAACTAAGAACCCTACAGATTCTTTTCCATCAATAATTCTATGATCGTAAGACAATGCTAAATACATCATAGGTCTAATTACAACCTGCCCCTCAATAGCAACCGGACGCTCAATAATATTGTGCATCCCTAGAATACCAGATTGAGGTGGATTTATAATCGGCGTAGACAACATGGAACCAAATACCCCTCCATTAGAAATAGTAAAAGTTCCACCAGTCATTTCATCAACGGTAATTTTACCATCACGAGCTCGTAAAGCCAAACGCTTGATTTCAGATTCCACTCCTCTAAACGTTAAAGTTTCAGCATTACGCATCACCGGTACCATTAATCCTTTTGGACCAGATACAGCAATAGAAATATCACAGAAATCATACGTAATCATTTCCTTACCATCAATCATAGAATTTACATCAGGATATAACGCTAATGCTCTAGTAACTGCTTTTGTAAAGAAAGACATAAACCCTAGTCCTACACCATGCTTGGTTTTAAACTCTTCTTTATATTGTTTTCTTAAATCAAAAATAGGTTTCATATCAGCCTCGTTAAACGTCGTTAACATTGCTGTTGTATTTTTAGCTTCTACTAAACGCTCTGCTACCTTACGACGTAACATTGACATTTTTTTACGCCCAGTACTTCTAGACCCTCCAGTTGGAGTTCCCATAGAAGGTGTAGCTTTAACCGCATCTTCTTTAGTGATTCTTCCATCGCGACCAGTACCAGAAACATCACTTGTAGCAATCCCTTTTTCATCTAATATTTTCTTAGCTGCAGGAGCCGCAGTTCCTGTTGCATAAGTTTTATTTTCAGCTGGAATAACTTTAGGCGCTTCAACTTTCTTTTCTTCAACTTTTGAAGCTTCTGCTTTAACTTCTCCACCAGCAGGAACTTCTGCAGAAGTATCAATTAAACAAACTACTTCACCTACAGCAACAGCATCACCCTCTTCCGCTTTAAGCGTAATGGTTCCGCTCATTTCAGCTGGTAATTCTAAAGTTGCTTTATCTGAATCTACTTCTGCAATAGCTTGATCTTTCTCAACATAATCTCCATCTGCAACTAACCATTCTGCAATTTCTACTTCTGTAATTGATTCCCCCGGTGAAGGAACTTTCATTTCTAAAATCATAATATATAATTTATAGTCTGTATTGTACTTTATTATTTTTTTGGTGTATTAAACACACTTTCTATCACTTTTAAATGTCTTGCTTTAGATCTAGTAGAACTCCCTGCAGCAGGAGCACTATATGCCTTTCTAGAAGCCACACGTAACTTAACCTGCTCAAAATTCATTAACATGTACCCCCAAGCTCCCATGTTTTTAGGTTCTTCTTGTGCCCAAACATAATCAGTCACATTAGGATAAGTAGCTATAATTTCTTCTAATTGCTTTTGAGGTAATGGGAACAATTGTTCTATACGAACTAAAGCTACATTTTCCCTGCCTAATTCTGTTCGTTTCTCCAATAAATCATAATAGAACTTACCAGTACAAAACACTAAAGACGTTACGTTATTTTTATTCACTAAAACGTCATCCAATACTTCTTGAAAGCTTCCATTAACTAACTCCTCTTTAGTTGATACCGCTTCTGGTAAACGCAATAAACGTTTAGGTGTAAATACGATCAATGGTTTCCTAAAATTCCATTTCATTTGTCTTCTCAACAAGTGATAAAAATTCGCAGGAGTAGTACAATCTGCTACAACCATATTATGATTAGAACACAATTGCAAATAGCGCTCCATACGTGCAGATGAATGCTCCGACCCTTGAAATTCATATCCATGAGGTAATAACATCACCAATCCATTTTGTGTTTTCCACTTATCTTCAGCAGCAGAAATATATTGATCTAACATAATTTGAGCTCCATTACTGAAATCTCCAAATTGCGCCTCCCAAATTGTTAAGGTTTTAGGGCTTGCCATAGCATATCCATAATCAAACCCAACAACTCCATACTCAGACAATAATGAATTATAAATATGGAAATATCCTTCTAAACCAAGTGTATTATGAAGGTTTACTTCTTCAGCATCATTTTCTGTTTTTACAATAGCGTGGCGATGAGAGAATGTACCACGTTCAACATCCTGGCCAGAAATACGCACATCAAAACCTTCTTCCATTAAACTTCCATAGGCTAATAATTCTCCCATAGCCCAATCTAATTGATTATATAGCTTGTATTCCTTGTCGAAATAACGTGACTGTCTATCATTTATAATACGCTCAATTTTTCTAATAAACTTCTTCCCCTCTGGCAACTGAGTTATTCCTTTTGCTATTGCATCTAATTTCTTAACATCATAAGTAGTATCTACTTTTGCTAAAATATCATCCAACTTCCCAATCTCATAGCCATCCCAATCGTTCGCCATGATTTCAGTAATAACCGTTTTATCATGTTTTCTAGAAGCTTCTAATCCAACCTCTAACCCAACTTTGTACTCTTTTTCTATTTGCTTTACATATCCTTCCTCAATAATACCTGCTGTTTTTAATTTATCAGCATAGATATCTCTTGGATTTGGATGTTTTGAAATAGCTTTATATAATTTTGGTTGTGTAAATTTTGGTTCATCTCCTTCATTATGTCCATATTTACGGTACCCCAATAAATCAATAAATACATCTCTTCCAAATTTAGTTCTAAACTCCAATGCAAAAGTAAATGCATGACAAACTGCTTCTACATCATCGGCATTTACATGTAATACTGGAGATAAAGTTACTTTACCAACATCTGTGCAATAGGTACTAGAACGAGCGTCTAAATAGTTCGTGGTAAACCCTACCTGGTTATTTACAACAACATGAATTGTTCCTCCAACTTTATACCCATCCAGCTGTGCCATTTGTACTACTTCATATACAACTCCTTGTCCTGCAACTGCAGCATCACCATGTATTAATATTGGCAATACCTCTTTTTCATTACCATTTAATTCATTGTCTAACTTTGCTCGAGTAATTCCCTCAACAACAGCATTTACAGTTTCTAAATGCGATGGGTTTGGGGCTAAATCCATACGAACTTTAGCGCCAGAATCTGCTTCTCTAAAAGAAGTCCACCCCATATGATATTTCACATCACCATCAAACAAGTCATCTTCTTCATATTCTTTACTATCAAATTCAGAAAAGATATTTTCCGCAGATTTCCCGAAAATATTAGCTAGTACGTTTAAACGGCCACGGTGAGCCATACCCATAACAAATTGCTTCACCCCTTTTTCAGCTGCTTTTTCCATTAAAGTGTCTAAGCCAGGAATTAGTGATTCATTTCCTTCAACAGAAAAACGCTTCTGCCCAACATATTTAGAATGTAAGAAAGTTTCAAATGAAACCGCCTGATTTAACTTCTTTAAAATATGCTTTTTCTCGTCGTGATTATATGTAGGATGATTATCATTGATGTTAATCCAATCTTGAATCCATTTAATCTCTTCTGGCTTTCTAATATACATATATTCCACCCCTATTGCATCACAATAGATTGCTTCTAGGTGCTTAATAATTTCAGAAAGCTTCGATTTCCCTAAACCAAGTATCGAACCTGCATCAAACATTTCGTTTAAATCAAGCTTTGTTAACCCAAAGTTCTCTAAAGCTAAAGTTGGTTGATATTGCCTACGTTCGCGAACTGGGTTTGTTTTGGTAAACAAATGCCCTCGTGTTCTATACCCGTCAATTAATTTTACAACTTGAAACTCTTTTAATACGTTTTCAGGAATAGCTGCAATAGTAGCCTCTCCATTTAACCCTGACTCTTCTGCGCCAAAATCATACCCTTGAAAAAAGGCCCTCCAACTTGGCTCAACACCATCAGGATTTACTAAATATTGATCATACAATTCAGCAAAATATGCTGTATGTGCTGCGTTTAAAAAGGAATACTTATCCATTATGCTTCGCTTCTATCTTTTCCCCACCAGTGGGTTTAATTCGTCGAGACTAGCCTCAAACGAAAATATTATTGTTAATTTTCCCTAGTATACAATACTTTAAGGAATTTTATCATTTCCAACAATCCTTGTTTCTTGTAATTAAATTACACGATAACAGTGTTCTTTAGTTTTTATAACAGCTTGAAACCACTATAAACAAAATCGGCTCAAAAATACGATTTTTAACAAAAACAACAGCTTCATTTTTATTTAATTTAATTGTATCTTTAATTTTTATTTTTTATCATAAAGGATATATGTATGTTTCTATAAAATATCTCAGCTTCATAGTATTCGGTCTATTTTTTTCCATTGTTATAAATGCTCAAGAAACAGAGACTAATAAAACTCCAAAAACTAAAAGCGAATTCTGGAAAAAAGTTCGTTTTGGCGGAGGGATAGGTTTAAACTTCAGTAGTGGTTATACAAATATTTCCATTTCACCTAGTGGTATTTATCAATTCAATGAAAAAATTGCCGGTGGTATTGGACTAAATGGAAATTATTCAAGTAAGAAAAATGATTTTGATGCTACAGTATTCGGAGGAAGTTTAATTGGCCTTTTTAAGCCAATTAAAGAAATTCAATTCTCGGTAGAATTTGAACAAAACAACGTGAATTACAAAGACAAAATTTTTAACTTAAACACTAACTACTGGTCCCCCGCACTATTTTTAGGTGCTGGTTATGCAATTGGAAATTTTGGCGCCATAGGGATGCGATACGATGTATTATACAACAACAGAAAAAGTGTTTACGGAACTGCTTTTATCCCTTTTATAAGAGTGTTTTTTTGAGTTAAAAAAACACTCTTAATAACTTCTCCAAATTAATAATTACACTATTATTTTTATGACGAATAATTTTTCTTAAACCATACTTTTTGCCACTCCCTCTTTAAAATTAAATAAGAAATTGAAGTAATGTATATTTCTTGATTTTCTTTAGACAATTCAGTAATTTTATGCTCTGACAAATCAACTCGGTACAATAAATTTAAAAAGGAATCAAATTCATTATTTACCAATTCAGCAATAATTACATCCAATTCTTGCCTTAACAATTCAGGAATACAGTCTTCAACAATTAGACACCCCAAATTAGCTAAAGCAAAATCTTTATTTAACTGACGAATTAACGCAACATATAAATTTTGATCAATTACACTAACTAGTAACTCATTTATTTGTGTTATTTCAGTACTCAAATTTAAATTGTTCTATACATTAAACTTTCGCCAAAATCTCTTAGTACTTGTTTCTTATCATCAGATACAGAAATTGATTCTAATACTCTTAAGGCTTGCTCTGTATAATTTTTAATTGCTTTTTTAGTTAATTCAGAAGCTCCACTTCTTTCAAAAACTTCTTTAGCAAATACAATTTTAGCCGTACTATCAACACCATTTTTATTAGCAAACATTGTTAATAATTTCTCTTTATCATCGTCATTTGCATTTTCTATTGCTTTCAAGTACAAGAAGGTTTTTTTATTCTCAATAATATCTCCTCCAACTTGTTTTCCAAAAGTTTCAGGGTCACCAAAAGCATCTAAATAGTCATCTTGTAATTGAAAAGCCACCCCTAATAACCTACCAAAATTATATATTTTTTCTGCATTATCATCCGAAGCCTCCGCAACTAAAGCACCCATTTTCATTGCTGCTCCAACCAAAACTGCTGTTTTGTACTCAATCATTTTTAAATACTCAGCTTCAGTTACATCATTTCTAGTTTCAAAATCAACATCATATTGTTGCCCTTCACAAACCTCTAAAGCAGTTTTACTAAAAACCTGGGCTAATCCTCTAAATATATCATTCTCATAATTCTCGAATAATTGATATGCTTGAATCAACATTGCATCTCCTGACAATATCCCTGTATTCAAATTCCATTTTTCATGAACTGTTTCTTCCCCTCTTCTTAATGGCGCATCATCCATTATATCATCATGCATCAAGGAAAAATTATGAAAAACTTCAACTGCTAAAGCTGCATTTAATGCTTTTTTATGGTCTGCTCCGAAAATTTCTGCCGTCATTAATGTTAAAACAGGACGCAAACGTTTCCCCCCTAACGTTAGGATATACGTTATAGGTTCATATAAACTTTCTGGTTGTTTAGTTTGAATTTTATCTTGTAAATAAGACGTAAAAACGGCTCTATAAGAATCAATTGATAACATTAAGTCTGAATTTTAAAAGCAAAAATACATTAATAAGCCTAATCCTAAAACAATAATATATGTAAAAATAAACTTAATCCCAACAACGGGTTTAATCCTCCTAGAGCTCTCTTAAAAATTTAATTATTCAAAATGTTAAAATTTATTAAAACCTAGGAAACTTTTATTGTTTTTAAAGTTTCTTGTTGTATTTTTGTTCTTAATTATGAAAGAAAATATTTTACTTAAAGCAACTGACATGTATATAACACTTGGATTTAAAAGTGTTACCATGGATGATCTTGCAAATGAAATGGGAATATCCAAAAAAACTATTTACAAACATTTCAAAAACAAAACTGAACTTGTAGAAGCATCAGTCTTGGCACTATTTGAATTAATTTCTGGAGGGATAAATATTATTTGCGCTAAAAAAAGCAACCCAATTGAAGAATTATACGAAATTAAGAAATTTGTAATGTATCATTTAAAGGATGAAAAATCATCTCCACAATATCAATTACAAAAATATTATCCTGAAATATATAAAAACTTAAAATGTAAACAATTTGACGTCATGCAAGAATGTGTAACCGATAATTTAAACAGGGGAATTAAAGAAGAATTATACAGAAAAACGATTGATGTAGCCTTTATTTCAAGATTATATTTCTCTAGCATGATTAGCATTAAAGATATTGATTTATTCCCTCAACAATTATTTTCTATAAACACTTTAATGGAAAACTATTTAGAATATCACTTAAGGGGTATAAGTACAGAAAAAGGATTACAACTATTAAATAACTTAATATTAAAACCAGAATAAATGAAGCTACAAATTTCATTAGCACTTATCTTATTTAGTTTTTTAGGATTTGCACAAAAACAACCAATAAGCCTGTCACTTCAAGAAGCTATAGATTATGCAATTAAAAACAATACCTCAGCAAAAAATGCAACATTAAACATCGCAACTGCGAAAAAGCAAAAATGGGAAACAACAGCAATCGGACTACCTCAAATTAGTGCAAATATTGATTATAACAACTGGATAAAACAACAGGTTAGTTTACTTCCTGGCGAACTAGCTGGGGGACAACCAGGCACATTCGTACCAGTAGCTTTCGGTACTAAACAATCCGTAAATGCTACAGCAACTTTAAAACAATTATTGTTTGACGGATCATATTTAGTTGGATTACAATCAGCTAAAGTGTTTCTAGAAATCTCAAAAAATGCAAAAGAGAAAACTGATTTAGAGGTTAGAAAAGCTACCATAAACGCATACGGAAACGTATTATTATCTCAAGAAAGCATAACCATTTACAAAAGCAACATTGCTATTCTAGAGAACAATCTCCGTGAAACTAAAGCTATTTTTGAAAACGGATTAACTGAAGAAGAAAATGTTGAACAATTACAAATTACCTTAAAACAAATTTCAAGTGGCTATAAGAATGCAATCCGCCTAAACAGTATTGCTCGTCAAATGCTAAACATAACCTTAGGTACAGATATAAACACAAAGATCATCTTAACAGAAACATTAGAAGCACTAACTTTAAAAAATGTAAATATAGAATTACTGAATGCTTCTGACGAAATCAAAAATACCATAGATTACAAAATAGCTGCTAACGACAAACGATCTAAAGAATTATTATTAAAGCTTGAAAAAACTAAAGCCCTCCCTAGCTTATCAGCTTTTATTAATGGTGGATATGCAGGAAATAGTGAAAAATTCGACTTTTTAAATAACGATCAACAATGGTTTGGATCATCACTTTTTGGAGTGAGCTTAAACATTCCAATTTTTAGCTCTGGACAACGATCAGCTAAAACTCAACGCGCAAGAATAAACTTAGAAAAGGCAGAAAATAATTTATCTGAAACAGAAAAACAATTAAAATTTCAAGTAGCGACTGCAAAAAGTAATTATCAATTTGCGGTAGAACAATTTCAAACTTCTAAGGAAAACTTAACCTTAGCTGAGCGAATTGAAAACAAAAATCAAACAAAGTTTTTTGAAGGAATCACAACCAGTTTTGACCTAAGACAAGCTCAACAACAACTATACAGTACCCAACAAGAATATTTACAAGCAATGCTAGAAGTAATTAATAATAAAGTTACGCTAGAAACACTATTAAATAAAACTAATTAATCAATTTACAAATGAAAAACATATATACACTAATAATCGGATCACTCCTTGTTTTATCATGTGGAGAGAACAAAGAAACATCTATTGAAGATGTAATTGCTTCTGGTACTCTAGAAGAAATAAGAACTAAGAGAAGTGAGGTTGTTATAAAACAACAAAAACTTAATGATGCTATTAAAAAATTAGATTTAAAAATAGCTACTTTGGACCGTACTAAAAAGCTCCCTTTAATTACTACAGTCAAGATTGAAGAAAGTGAATTTAATCACTACCTAGAATTACAAGGAAATGTTAGCACTAAAAACCTATTAGTACTATACCCTGAATATTCTGGAGTACTTTCAAAAGTATATGTCACGGAAGGGCAAAAAGTAAAAAAAGGACAAATTTTAGCAAAAATTGATGATGCAGGTATGAGCCAACAGGTAGCCCAACTACAAATTCAAGCTGACTTATCCAAAACTACTTATGAACGTCAAAAACGCTTATGGGATCAAAAAATTGGTTCAGAAATTCAATATCTACAAACTAAAACAAGTTATGAATCTCAACTAAAAGCGGTAAAACAAGCGCAAAGCCAATTAGCCAAAACTATAGTCAGAGCTCCTTTTTCTGGCACCATTGATGATGTAATCACTGAGCAAGGAAGCGTTGTTGCTGCAGGTCAATCTCAGTTAATTCTAATTGTAAATTTAGACGATATGTACATCGAAACTGATGTACCTGAGAGTTATATTTCTAATGTCACTAAGAATAAAACGGTCCAAGTAGAATTCCCAATATTAGGTAAAACTATTAACGCTAAAGTTAGACAAGCAGGAAATTTTATCAACCCAGCAAACAGAACCTTTAAAGTAGAAATTGCAGTTCCGAACAAAGACAAAAGCATCAAACCTAATCTTACTGCAAAACTAAAAATAAACGACTACACCAACAAAAAAGCACTTTTACTACCACAAAGTATTATTTCTGAGAATGCAGAAGGACAACAGTATGTATATGTAATTACTGAGAAAAAGAATAATCAAGAAGCTATTGCTAAAAAGGTAATTATTGAAACCGGGAAAACCCAAGGTGATGTCATTGAAGTATTAAAAGGAATCAATAACGGTGATGAAATCATCAACGAAGGTGCCCGAAATGTAAAACATGGTCAAACTGTGAAAATAATAACATTATAATCATGTCACAACAAAAAAATAATACCAATAAAGAATTCGGACTATCCTCCTGGGCAATTAATAACAAAACAACCATCTATGTAATGATTGCGTTGATATTATTCTTAGGTATCTCTGCATATTTTAGCATGCCAAGAGAAAACTTCCCAGAAATTAAAGAAACTAAAATTTATGTTAGCTCCGTTTACCCTGGAAACACTGCTGAGGATATTGAAAAATTAATTACCAACCCGCTTGAAGATAAGCTAAAAACGGTTAGTAACTTAATTAAACTAACTTCTACTTCCCAAGAAGATGTGTCGATGGTAATCATTGAATTTGACGAAAACCTTAGCGTAGCAGAAGCTAAACAAAAAGTTAAAGATAAAATTGA
>Ga0209291_1003766_pt1 | contig 10967 bp, 11 predicted proteins | sample GOMGulsemesocosm_FD_184633 | JGI IMG/M metagenome (GOLD analysis project Ga0209291, IMG submission 184633) | Methane-oxidizing microbial communities from mesocosms in the Gulf of Mexico - GOM9B Gulf of Mexico (SPAdes) (version 2) | ecosystem: Environmental > Aquatic > Marine > Cold seeps... | reverse complement strand
ATTAAATTCTTTCCTTGGAACCCTTTTACTTTTCCAGAAACCCAATCCATAGAGTTTGTATTTTTCAGATTTTCCATTATTTTAAATGTTTACTTACTAATTGATTATGATATATTAATACAATACATCCCAGTTTAAATTTATTCAAATCTACCATTTATATCAGACATTGAATTAATTTTTAAAAAAGATTTAAATTGGGTATTTATCCTCATTTAGGATAGTTTACGCTGGTGAGGAAGGCATGAAGTTGTTATAAAAAAGAAAAGCAATGTCATAAAATAGTGTGCTTATATAATTTAATTATTAGCCCCTTAATCAGCATAAGCATATAGATAAATTTATTGAACTGGTAGTCTTTTATTCTTTAACAACTCTTTTAATTCCTACATTATTACTAGAATAAACTTTAATAAAATAAATTCCTTTGTTTAAGTTCGAAATGTCAATTCTATTCAAATTAACGGAAGTACTTAATAGCTTCTTTCCAAGTACAGAATATATTTCTACATTATTAATAGGAAATTCACTATCAATATTAATTAAATCATTTACTGGGTTTGGGTATACTTTAAAATCCAACCTTGATTCATCTGCTATTGATAAAGGAGCATACGTTAACGATTTGGTAACCTCATCCCAGCTTTTTATATTGTTTTCGACATATAGTTTCACATCGTAAGTACCGCTAGAGGTATATATGTGATTGGGGTTTTGTAATGTACTTGTATTTCCATCTCCAAAATCCCAAAGCCAAGATATTGCGCCAACACTATTATCAAAAAAGTTAACTGATAAACCAGATGAAGTATCTGTAAAATCAACATTTGGTTTATGTTGTTTCCAAAGGAAATTTACACTTCTATCAAAAATCTCATCCCAATATGTATTTGGAGAAGTAAGCCAAGTTCCATTTGATGCACCATAAAATTCATGGTCTTCACCTTCTACAAAATAAGTATCCTTATTAGTAAAGCCTAAAACATCTAATTTATCATTCACTTGTTTACTTCCCGATACAACGGGTAATGCTGGATAACCAAAAGGGTATCCAGTATCATAAGGCACTGTTCCATCTGCTATTCCATGAGCCATGAATATTGGTGTTGTGTCAGTGATAGTAACTAAATCTGGTGATTGTATTGCACCCCAAAGCGAAATAACTGCATCTGGTTTCCCTTCAAAAGCTAAATTATCTCCAATATCCACCGAGCCTAAATCTGGAGCTGTATATGGTATGAATAAGCTGGTGTAATTAGATGCATCTGCTTCAGTTGGTTTTTCAGAATCATTCATGTATATTGAGTGCAAAGCAATAAATGCCCCAGCACTACTTCCCGCAAAATATACCTTATTTGGGTCAATCCCATAAGTAGTAGCGTTAGCCCTTAAAAACCGTACAGCACTTCTACCATCTTGTAACCCTCTATATACAGCTCTTGCTCCATGTAAAGGAACATTTTCATCAGCCAAATACATACCTTTCCTATAATCTATAGTGGCTGTAACATATCCCTTTTTAGCCAAAAAAGTACAAAAATCAACAATGTCATCATGATTTCTATTTCCATTTATAAAACCTCCAGCATGTGCAAATATAATAGTTGGTCTGCTAGTTTCAATATCACCATCTGGTGTATATATATCCATTATTAAGTCACCATTTGTTGTACTACTCTCATTAAAACTATTGATTGTATTAATGAATGGGGCGTTACCATAAACTATATCTGAAGTTTTAATGATTGTAGAAAAGAGTGTATTTGTATATCTGTAATCTTGTGAAAACATTATCGAACTAAATATTACAAAGATTAATAATAGTAGTTTTCTTTTCATACCTAAATTATTAGTTAGTTAAATCGTATTTATTGAATAATTACTATGCGTGCATAATAAAAAATATACTTAATATTAAGGAAAATTTCTTTTGTTTTATCTGAATTCTTAACAAAATCTTTTAAAAGCGTATTTTAACGACATAATACACTTATATGTTGTTGGAATTTATCTATGTACTTAGTTTTAGGCATATTATATTTATTTAAAACAGACTTATGATAAGATTTTATAGATGTATTTTTGTTAATACTGGGGAGGAAGGTTCTAAGGTTTTTATAATAAACAAGACAGAGTTTGGGGGCTCTGCCTTGCTTTAACTTAACTACTTAAAAACTAATTCAAGTTAATATAGTGACCACAAAGTACTGATGTTTAATGAAATACACAAACTGTGATAACAACGTATGATAATCCTAGTCTGTATATAGTTTTTACTAGCTTGCTTAAATTTAATTAGGTAAACCGACATTGAGAAAGGCATGAGGCTACAACTTATTGAATAACCTTTTATGTTGATTTATAGAGCAAAATTTCTACCGAGTATTAGCTTTTTACCTTCACCATCTTTATCTAATCTATCTAGTGGGTAAATACATACATTCTTTATTTCCTTAACTGAACATTTAACAGTTACATAAATATTATCGCCTTCTTTGTAATTTGGGTTCAGTTTTTTTATTACTGATGGGGCGAGATAGTTTTTAGTTTCAGCTACATCCAGTTCAGCATGTATTTTAAAACTTTTATCAGTAAAAATTAGTTCCGTTTTGAATTCCATAGCTTTTATGGTATAAAAATCATTATAAATCACGGAACATTAAGGTAGTCAATTTTAATCACTTATGCAATAGCTGGTTGAGCTATTTAATGACTCACATCGGGTTGCTTTCTCTTTTTATGACAGTTAACTCTGATTGGTTAACGAGGCTGTTAGGAAGGGGCTGGATGTGTTGTGTGGTGGTAACGTTTGACGCTATTGAGGAAGGCATGAGGTTGTGAGTAGCTTTCAATCATTTAATTTCTCCAAATAATCTTTTATAATCTCCAAAGCTTTTGGCCATGCTTGAACTACAGCATCGTAATACCAATCCCAATCTCCACCCTTTTTATAGCCATCTTGGCAAATGTACAATTCAGTTAAGTTATTTTTGGGTTCAACAGTTATTGACAAAGACATCGGCCCTAATATCGATTTCTCAGAATTAAAATAAACAAAGTTATTAATAGTTAACCTCTTATCATGAATGTACTCACTAATTACACCAGTTGAAACAAACCCAATTCCCGATTCGGATATTTTCCAAGCAAGAGAATAAACGCCTCCAGACTTAAGTTGAATTAATTGTCTCTCAACTCCCCACCAATCATTTAACATTTTCGGGTCTGTAAATGCAGATAAAATTATTTTGGGTGTTGAATTAATCCCAATTTTAGCCTCAACTTTTCTCATAGTTATTTGCATTTAGTTATTTTTTTAGCTTGAAATAATCTGATATGTATCGTTAATTAAACATACCCCAACTTTTACTTCTTTTCAATTTGTTTAGTTACGTATTTAAGTATTTTTTTTGCATCATTCAAAATATCATTAGAATTTAGCTTTTCTTTTATGTTCTTACGTCCTTTGTTTTTGTGCTATTCTAGTTTTTCGCCACCGAAAGCCCAATTTGCCATAAACAGTTTTTTATTTGTTTCAAATTAAAAATCCTACAACACTATATGCAAGTATATTCGCTAACCCATGTGAAATCCAGCCAGGAATAATACTACCATTTCCAATTTTTTCATTAAGATACGTAGATACATAAGCTCCAATTGAAGGAACAATAAATATGGCTATTAAGAAAATGATATTGCTTGTTACTAAAGTAAATAAAGCCGTATGGATAACTCCAAATATAGCAGCTTGAAGTATATTTCCTTTTTGATAGCCCATAACACTAATAAGTCTTTTCGCTATAAACCCTCTAAATAGTACTTCTTCGGCAAATGAAGTCTTAAATAAGGCAATTACAATCAAAATAGATAATGATTCTATACCAAACCCCATCTGTCTAAATTTTCCCGTTATACTATTGGGTTCAAACATAATTCCTTTAAAGTCAGCATTAGTTAGTGTTAGTATTAGCATTGGTGTTGCAAATAATAAACAAGCAAAAATAGCTAGATAATTAGCCTTTTTTGTTGATTTCTTTAATCCAATGTATTCAAAAAAGCCTTTTGCTGATTTATTCCTTATTAGATAAACTGAAAATGGGATTAGTGTAAAAATCAAAATTTGTAGTATAGCTCCAATTATTTCGTTTATCATAAATTATACTTTTTTATTGTTTACAACAATCAGAGATGTTGCGCTAATGAAACATCTCCAACTTATATTGACTTAAAGATAGGTTATATACAAGACTTTTAGTGAAGTTTTATAATATAATTACGGATGAAAAACGAATTAGAGTGAACCACTAAATAATCATCTCGCCAGTATACTTAACCTCAACATAGAACTTATCTATTGCATATAAAACCATTTTAAAGCCTTCTGGTACAACAGAATCTATAAACGCTCCATTATCCCAAACGGTCTGGTATTGGTCATTGTAGTTAAGCATATTGAACTCGTATAGCGTCATCTGAAGTAGTTATTTCGCTAGTAAGGGTAACTGAGATTATTCATCAATTATCTTGAAGAACTCCGATAACTTCATTCCATGATTCTCACAGATTTTCTTTAGCGTGGGTAATGATATCATACTAATTTCTGGGTCTAAAATACGACGAACAGTTTTTTCATTAATATCATTAGTATCAGCAAATTGCTGATTAGATTTTGCTTTTGAAATCCACTCTGAAGCTATATACAGGCATATTTTCTTTTTAAACTCTACCATTAATAACAAATAACGGTCATGTTCACAAATGCTTCTCGGCATAAATGTCCAGATTGTGTATTTTTTTACTATATTTGGCCATAACCAAGCATAATTAGACCATGAGAAAGATAACTCCACAACAAGTGCAACAACGAATAGAATCATATCATAGAGGGTATCAAATCCACCAGCACACGTTCGTTGGTATCAGTGATTATAGCTCAGAAAACCTGTTCTACTTGGCATTAGGTGCAGTATTTAAATTAATCACTTACCCAATATCACTACTTGTTGCTTTAATCATAGCTGGGGTAGCCAAAATCGTTTACAAATAAAAACTATATAACAAAATGAAAAGACTATTCATATTAGCTATTATAACGCTTGTATTTGCATCATGTTCAACTGATGATTCACCAATCACACCAACACCAGATGACACTGAAATCACTGGTGATGAAAGACAATCTAATTTGGATGGATTTACCTATGGTCAATTACGTACCGTTTTAATTGATGGTGGTGTAAATGCTCAATGGATATTAGATAAAATCGTTACTGATAACGGTAACACCTTAGCAAGTGATGGTACAATCCTAGCATTCAGCGAATCAAGTTATACTAGAAGCCCGTTAAATGATAATAGAAGTTATTTTTTAGGTCAATATGCATATGACGGTGCAGGAAATGTGGTTGATGAGTTTAATAATTTAAGTGATTACCCTCAAAGCTCAGTTTCATCAGTAAATAAGTTTACGTTTTATCTTGATGTTGATGATGTAAAGTTTTACGTCATTTCAGGTAATGAATATGGTTCAGGTAACGCAGAGTATCACTATAAGAAATATTAACAAAAACTAAATAATCACATGAAGAAATTATACAGCTTATTGATTCTAATATCTATGTTGTCATGCACCCAAAATGATTCAAATAAGACTGATTATGGACTTTATATAAGTTCAGAGGTGAAAGAGTATATGAAAGCAAATAACGTTGATTTTACGCCGTTAGAAAAGGATATCATTAAGCTAACGATAGAACAATATATGTTGAATACTGAATGGTTAAGATTAGGAATTAAGTACAATCCAGACATGAAGGAAAGTACTAGAGAAAACTACTTACAAGCTTATGCGTACCAAAAATTGATTATAGAAGGTGATGAACTTGTGACATTACATATAATAAAAAAAGTAATTAAAAAGTTTAAGAAAGCAAGAGGACATGATGAAGGCATGAAGAAGCTTTTTGATTATTCAGTAAAAGAAAAAAACTGGGCGCAAAAATCGCTTGATGAATTAAAGCAACAATACAATATTAAATAAATGAATGTATTATTAAAAGTCATACCTCCCATATGGCTTTTGTGATTTACAGGCAGGAGTGGTATATATCCACCCTCCGTTATTTAGTTGATGTGAAATTGACTCTCTAAAAAACCTCTCTTACATACGATTTTTGAGTAACCCGAATATGTCACCTCTATATGGTCTTTAAATTTTTTGTAATTTTTTAGCTTTTTTATTCTGGAATAGGTCCTTGATAAATTTGTTAGATATTTATTATTAAAGAGAATTATGCGAATAAAATTAACTTTATCACAACTTAAAACTGCAATACTGAAAACTGGTAAGCTTCATTATCCAGTAGTGTTTGTTAATTCTTCGGTGGATTTCGATAGTTATGTTACTTTTTTAGAAAAAGAAGGCTTAAAATAGATGTTTTACCGTTCCAGTTAGTGATTATACAGTCACTTTTTTGAGGAATCGATACGCCATGAATAATAGTGAAACAGCGATTATGGCTATAAATCAAGTGTTTTATATAGTATAGTGTTCACATGAGGATGAATTAAAAGGATTTTTTATTTGCAAACGCATATTCAAATCCTTTTTTCTTCATCTGAATAGCCATTATGAAGCTATTTTATCAAGTGTTATACCCTTTCTTTCAGTGTTAACATACTGGTAAGCAACTAATCCTTTGTCTACGTTGTGTGGCTCTTGTATGATAGCACCATTGTAACTTTTCCCAGGGATGTTATAATAACCAATATGAAAATTAATTTTATTCATTTTTGGTAAGTGATTATTACAAACGTCTACTTCGTTTTCTTCTCTATTGTTAGTTATTAATTCCGTTGGCAAACTGATGTGATTTGCTTGCACATCAGACCAGCGCATAATAATTGCATCATGAAACTTATACGTTTTAATGCTTAATAATCTTTTATAAGTATTTACCATGTCATTTTCAACTTCAGTCATTCTGTTGTAAAAAGTACCTTGCTCTGAATTGGCTGTTATAATAGCTAATTTCTTTGCCGCCGTTTTAGTATAACCTGCATCGATGTATACATCCATTGCCTCGGTAATATTTAAAAAGTGATTGTTAAGTGTGCTATTGTATAATACCTTTGCTTCAGACCTTGTAATACATCTTCTATTCATCAGGTTCTCATAAACGTCCATAGCAATGTTAGTTCCAAGTATAGCATCAACTACCTGTGCATTTGCCGATGATAAATCAATTTCCAAATACTTTACTGGAATCAACGGTCTAAATGTTCTGGGCAAGTTCGTAATTGGATTATACTCTCTGTTTTTAGTAAGCTTTCGTTTACCAATTTTACCATTGGTTAATAAATAAACAAAGGCTTCTTTAATACGATTTTTAATCACTTTACGATAATTGTAGTTTTTATAGCTGTGTCCTGAGTCTAATCGTTTGAAGATATATTTACTCACCTTTTTTAAACGAAGTATATCAGATTGATTCAACTTAATTTTCTGTTTGGCTAACTCTTTTGTAATAGCCTTAACTACATTGCTATTACGATTCTTTTTGTTGCCAACATAAGGTTTGTAAAGTTCAATATTATTAAACGCTTCTTGCATGATAAATTGTCGACACACCTTTTCACTAAGTATATTCTTACTGCATTTATACCACGCATATAACATCTGAAAATCATCCGTAAATCGTTCTAATTTCATTAGTATATCAGAAACAGTTTTGTCATAATATAATCCTTTAGCTTGCTCTAATTGGCTTTTGGTTAACTGAAATTCTATGTTTCTAGTGTGACCGTTTACCACTAGGAACTTATGTATTGATTCTAATAATCTATTTTGTTTAACTTCTTTAGCTTCTAGTTTCTTTAATAAAGTTGGTGATTGGGTGACACTGATTAAATACGCTGTTAGATACTCAGTTACCAAGCTCAATGAGAAACTACCTTCTTCTTTAACCCTAAGATTATACAATATGTTTTTGTAATCCTTAGCCAATTGTTTGTGACCAAGTTTTAAAAGATTGTGTAGTCGTTCCTTAAACGTTTTTCCAATTTGAATTGCTATTTCTTCTTTGTCATTTAGATAGTCATTCACGATGAAGTTATAGCCCTCTAAAGCCCCTATTAAAACACTTTTATTGTAAAGATGATAATCATTAACTTTAACCATTAATGGAGTCATCAGTAAAGGTCTATTAACGTAATCACTGGATGTTATATTTGGGTTTTCATACATGTCAACCCCACCTTTTGCTAGAATTTTCTCGATTTCATTTACTGAGGTGTTGAACTGCTGGATTGCCAGATTTATTTCATCTTCTGCTGTTGGGTATGATGTTGGTTTACCGTTAATATCTCTATTAGCAAGTATGTTTACAAATAATGAATTGTAAATTATTTTTCTACCACGACCATATGCCTGAACCAGTGATTCTAAATTGACTTTGGTAGCATCAGACTTCTGATTACTTACAATACAAATACTACAGTCTCTATCAATATCAAATCCTGCAAAATAGCTGGAACTAATCATTAATATATCCAATTCCTTTATGTCGATATTATCTAATTCAACACCGCTCCCAAATGGGGCTAATTTCTTTTTAAGGTTATCACCAACTAAATTTGCTACTTTATATTTTCCATCTGAGTACCATTTATGATGATTCACGTCATTGGTACATAATACCACTAAACGTTCATTGGCTAGTTCATCAGATATAAATTGTTTAATGTCTTTTGAATTGTTGCTTAACTGAATGTTTCTAGCTGGATTGTCAGCTCTACCTATTTTATAATACTTAATATCAATTCTTGGAACATCGATGTACTTGTATATTGGTGTTGCTGTGGATAGAATATATTTAGCTTTCCACTCATTAAATAACAATGCCATAAATTCCCCTAATGATTTACGGTAGCCAACATCATGAGTATAAGAATGATTTTCGTCTACAAAGACATTTATACCAGTAATTTTCAGGTATAGTTCATAATCTGTTTTGTGAAGTTTTAAAATCTGATTTGGGGTGCAATTAATAATTACATTTTGTTTGCTGTTTTCATCATCTAAGTATGCTGATACGTCATCCCAAGAATCTTTGGATTTACCATATATATACAATTGTAAGTCACTACGGTATTGTTTATTATTAGTTTCTTTTCCTTTAATCATTCCCAGGTTTGGGGAAATGATAATGCAGTTACCACCAGTATAATTTAATATACATGTGGTCGCACCAATTCCTGTGGACAACTTAATAAGGTATTTGTTATTTGAAAAGTCGGTGAACAGTTTTCCTGCTTCACCATTTATGAATTGACCATTAAACGTTTTTGTTTCGATGGAATGGTCACCATCTGTTAATTGTGTAATCTTCAACTGAAGAAATGTCTGGGCTGCCTCTATCCGATAGAGGTTTTATAAATTACCTTAGCTAGTTCAGCCTAACTAAAAAAGGTCTGCGAACAAAATGCCATCTCAAACATTTGTACACAAACCTCTTTATTGCTCTTCAGGAGCATTACATAAATTAAGTTTTTTTATTATGAGATGGAGCTACTTTCCGCAGTCAGTAGCATTTATATATTCTTTGCCTATATGTAGAATATAAAGAAACTTAATCTAAAAGTCAAATGTTTCAGGCTAGAATCATGCATTATTTTAATCTTCTTTACAGGAAATCTGGTAGGAAAATATTCGATTTTCTACCTACCAAATATTTGACCAAAAACAAGCAAAAGCCCTGTAAAAACAATAAAATTAAGTTGTTTGAAGGGTGCCCCCTGGCACTATCATTTATATAAAGATTACTTGCCGAGGGGATACCCTTAAAAAAAGAAGGTTTTTTATATTATTGCTCCATACGGCTTTAGTAAATTAGAATTCAGCGAAACTCAATATGTGTTTAATAACATTATTACTGAAGCTGTTTCCAACGCAATTGTGAGTAGGTGTCTTCTTCAGTATTTCACTAACATAACCTTCAGGTAATGATTGTAATCGCTCCAATTCAACAGATGTGAACGGTCTGAACAGTTCTCTTACTTGTTCATTATTCATTGGTTCGATACGTTTTAGTTTTTCTTTTTTTGATAATGATGCAAACTTTTCATCTATAAAAACAACTCCACCGATTGATTTCTTCAGATATCTAATTAATCCATTTTTGGTGTACGGTACATTTTTAGTTAACACGGCGTTTGCTTTGTTACGGTCCACATATCCATCTTCAATGATATCTTTTAATTGAATTTCTGAATCTACTGGGATAGTTACATTAGGAATACTGGTCCAATATAACCTGTTTCTATTTTGTCCAGTAAGTAGATTAGAGTTAATCTGAAGTGGTTTAACCCCTAACAGGTCACTGATTACTTTACGGTCGAACTTTGACATTGACCCGACGTTTTCCATCAGGAAATAGCGCGGATTAACTTCCTTTAGGATTCGTAAAGCTTCAAAGAATAAGCCTGAGTCTTCAGAATTTAAGCCTTGCCTATTTTTCCTTAAACAGCTCAAATTTTGGCATGGACTTCCAAAAATAAGTAAATCGATTTGAGGTAGTTCAGTTCCGTCAACTTCTCTAACATCACCGAGTTGAATAGTCCCTGGAAAATGGTGTTGTGTAACCGTTTTGGGATTTTTATCAATTTCGCTTGCGAAATAGTTATTGATTGGGATGTTTAATTCTTTTAGCGAAAGTTGCGCCACAGATATACCATCGAAGAGCGATAGCACAGAAATTTCATTTTTAATATTCATTGTTAGCTTTAACAATAAATATGTGGGTCAAGGACAAAAGTCCTTGATGAAATTAAAAGACTTTATATTACTTTAGTTTCTTCTAGTCTCAATGAAGTTTTTTAATTAAACATTATATAAAATGTGTTCACTAATTGAGTTAAACCCTTTGATTTGTTTACCTACATTTCCTTTGTACTCATCTATGTAAAGA
>Ga0209291_1003763_pt1 | contig 10972 bp, 7 predicted proteins | sample GOMGulsemesocosm_FD_184633 | JGI IMG/M metagenome (GOLD analysis project Ga0209291, IMG submission 184633) | Methane-oxidizing microbial communities from mesocosms in the Gulf of Mexico - GOM9B Gulf of Mexico (SPAdes) (version 2) | ecosystem: Environmental > Aquatic > Marine > Cold seeps | place... | reverse complement strand
GAGAAAGTGTGGTTAGACTTTACAACTTTGACAAATCAGAATCTATTAAATTTAGAAATTTGATTGAAGAAGTTATTGTAAACAGAGCCTTAAAACTTGATCTTTCACAAGTAGACTTTATTAAAGGTCGTAATTGCAATTTAATTCTTGGCCTATTTAAAACGGATGAAGGTATCCTAAGTAATGATAACGAAACATTTTATTGTGCTTTGACACTAGAAGGTTTTAAAACCATGCTAACTTTATTAGAACCATTCTGTAAAAAAGAAACTAAAGGTCATCAGTATTTATATGAAGCCGATAATCCCATTGATTTTTTATTTTCTCCTGCTGGTACTTGGTAAATAAAATTAGCCTTTGCTCAAATTAATTGTACGGTCGGAGAAATTCAAAATAATACATAAGAGCATTATCGAATGATAAATTCTACTATTCAGTATAACACAAAGTCAATTACCCTTCGGAATTTTTCAACTAAGGGAAACGTAATTATAATTGCAGGAGCTCAATTAAAATTAAAGAAAAACTTTATATAGGGTCATTTATAATTCGCTATGATAAGCCAATTCAGATTTACACAAAACAGTTTCCATAAACAAGGTAAAGAATCACCCACCAACAACAAACTACAATACAAAACCTTAGATTAAATTAAAATATATTTCTTTGGCTATCTATGCGGATATAAATCAGGAAAAGGATCCTAGTCAAGCTAAAAAAAATATTCACTATTCTTATGCCAAATTATTCAGGTCAGCTTTGGGGAATGGAATCAGGCGATAAAAGTAGTTTTTGGGATTCTAACGGAGTATTAATAGATGGTTTAAACTCAAAAGACAAAGGATTATTATTATTAGTTGAAATGAATAATCATCATGGAAAACAAAAAAAATGAGTAAATTACCAAGTAAGTAATAGAATTAAGAACCCAAATTAGCCCCCTATAAAACTAAAATAGATGTATACAAAAAAAGTTTATAAGTTAAAAGACATGGTAAAATGGACTCGATTTGAGACCTTGTTGTTTTTTGTAATAATTTCAGTATTTGTTGGATTGTATTATTTCCTAGACTTAGAATGGTTAAGAATTCCCTGGACTCCACTTGCATTAATTGGTACTGCGGTAGCTTTTGTTATTGGATTTCAAAACAATGCCGCATACGGTAGAATATGGGAAGCCAGACAAATCTGGGGAGGAATAGTCAATACGTCTAGATCCTTTGGAATGTTTGTACAAGATATGGTTAACAATGAACACGCATCCGAAAAATTGCCATCCGAAAAATTACAACAAGAAATAAAAACACTTACCTATAGACATATTGCATGGATGACAGCTCTAAGACACGCCATGAGAGAAGCTAAACCATGGGAAACTGTAATGCATGAAAAGACTAATAAAGAATGGAATAAAATATTGCAACCTCCTGAGTGGAACTCTGATCTCATAGATGATCTGAAACCCTATCTTTCAAAAGAAGACTTAGCCTATGTTATGAGTAAAAACAATAAACAAACGGCTATACTTTACTTACAATCTCATCATCTTAAAGCGTTAAAACAAAAAGGAGTAATTTGGGAATTTTCATTTCTAGAATTAGAAAATGTATTACAAGAAATGTTTACGCTACAAGGTAAGTCCGAACGAATCAAAAACTTCCCTTACCCACGCCAATTTGCTACTTTAAATCATTATTTTATGTGGATTTTTGTTCTATTATTACCTCTGGCAATCGTGCCTCAATTTGCTGAAATTGCTAGTGAAATAAGTTTAACTCAGCCTATAATTAGTTCTTTTTTCGTAAGTCTGTCTATTCCTTTTTACATAGTAGTATCATGGGTTTTTCACACTATGGAAAGAATTGGTAGAACTGGTGAAAATCCATTTGAGGGCTCTGCTAATGATGTTCCAATTTCAACTATTGCTCGTGGAATTGAAATTGATTTAAGACAAAACTTAGGAGAAAATTTGGAGGATATTCCAAAACAGTTTCCTGTGATTTATGATACTCAGATGTAACTCGTAACACCTATAGCCAACTTAAATTTAGATACTTATTATTAGCATTCTTAGACTAATTAAAATCTGATAATAAGTAAGCCTTATTCTCTTTTTTATAATATAATTTAGTTCAGTTGTGATAATTTAAAGTTTTCTGCGAATAATATAGAAACGATACAAACATGAGCAAGGAAAAATTCATAGCAACTATACAGGACAATCAAAATTTAATTTATAAAGTCTGTTATACCTATTGCTATAATATTGACTTGAGGAAAGATTTGGAACAAGAAATACTTTTACAGTTATGGCGTTCCTTTTCTAATTTTGACGGACGCGTTAAAGTTTCAACATGGATGTATCGCATTGCTTTAAACACAGCCATTTCATTTTTGAGAAATGATCAGAAATTTGAAAATCAAAAATTATCTTTTGATGAATCTATTATTACTTTTCCAACTAATGAATATGAAATAGAACAAGATGAAAATGTAAGTCTCCTTTATGAGTTTATCAACAAATTAAATGAATTTGACAAAGCTTTGATCCTACTCTACTTAGATAACTTTAAATATAAAGAAATATCTGCTGTGTTAGGTATTTCAGAATCCAATGTAGCGACAAAAATGCAGAGGATAAAAAACAACCTTAAAACACAATTTAAAACACATTAAAATTATGGAATTAGATATACTAAAAGAAGCGTGGACAACGTACAACAAAAAATTAGATCAGAACTTAAAATTAAATGAGACTTTGTTAAGAAGACTGAATTTAGACAATGCCAAAAAAGAAATGAATAAACCATTAGTAATGGAGTTCCTAAACACTAGTTTTCTATTCTTAGTAACGTGTTATGCATTGATTTTATCGTTTCAAATGTCAGAAGACTCTCTATTTAGTATTCCAGGATTTATATCTGTACTATTTGCTATAGGATTTATGACTATGGGGATCATTAGAATTAAGCGAATGTTAGACCTTGATTATGATAATACATCAATCGTTACCCTTCAAAAAAAATTGGTTCAAACCAAAGTATTAGTCTTAAAATTTAGAAAAATAGAGTACATTATGTTACCTTTTTACGGAATCACATTAGCACCTATTTTATTAAAAGGGGTGTTAAATCAAGATATTTACAGCATGATTCAACAAACATACATGCAAGTTATTGTGGCGATTGGAATTGTTGTGATTGTTTTATTAACGCTTTGGTCGAATAAGTTTTATTATGATCGAAAATTGAAAAGTGCAGAACAATCCCTATCCGAATTAATAAAGTATGAAAAAGACAATCAGTCAATCGCATAATACGTAATTTTTACTGGTAGAATCAACTGAATTTCATTATGTTCATCACTTAACATAGTTCGCTCATCCATAAAATTAAAAGTTGTTAGTTAAAATAAAAATATTAACTTTAGGAAAGTGCTAAATTTCTGAATACAAGTATGTACCAATAAATCAATATGATTATGGAATTTATATTAAAAACAACATTCAATACAACTGTTAAAACAATTTATAACGCCTGGCTTTCAAGTGGAAAACATACAGAAATGACAGGAGGTGCGGCAACTATTTCAGCTAAGGTTGGAGACAGGTTTTCAGCTTGGGACGGCTACATTAGTGGTCAAAACATTAATTTAGAATTAAATAAACGAATTGTTCAGTCTTGGAGAACTTCACAGTTTTACGAAGGAGAACCAGATTCACAACTCGAAATACAGCTTGAAGAAATTAATGGGAAGACTGAACTCACTTTAATACATAGCAATTTACCAGAAAGTGGAGAACATTATAAACAAGGCTGGGAAGATCATTATTTTGAGCCAATGAGAAATTATTTCTCTGAATAAACACATAATTAAGTAACCATACTATAACTACATCTAAAATTCATGAATTATAATAATCGAAAATTTAGACCATTATCAAATTCAGATAATGGTGAAGTATCACCTGATATGGTTTTTCATTACAAACAAACTAACAACATACTGACTTGTACATATCATGGCTCTAAAATAACATCAGGACATTTAATAGGTACTGTTGACGACAGAGGCAATATAGAAATGAGTTACCATCAAATTAATCAAAATGGTGAATTGATGACTGGTACTTGTCATTCAACACCTGAACTATTAGAAAATGGCAAAATTCGAATAATTGAAAATTGGCAGTGGACCTCTGGAGATAAGTCAAAAGGAAATTCAGTTTTAGAAGAATTATGAATTCTACCGAACCTATCATTTTAGAAACTGAACGATTAATACTTAGGGAATTAAATTATTTGGATGCTGAAAATTTTTATAATTTAAACTTAGATCCTGAGGTTATGAAATACACAGGAGATGTACCTTTTATTTCAGTCGAATCTGCTAATCAATTTTTAGAGAATTACTCTGACTATCAGAAAAACGGATTTGGTCGTTGGGCGGTAATTGATAAAGAATCGAATGTGTTTTTAGGATGGTGTGGCCTAAAATTAAATGAAGAGCATTTAATTGATTTAGGTTTCCGATTTTTTAAAACTCATTGGGGCAAAGGTTACGCAACTGAAGCTGCTAAGGCGTCATTAGAATATGGCTTTAATCACTTAAATATTTCTGATATTATTGGTAGAGCATCATTAGAGAATAAAGCATCAATACATCTCTTAGAAAAATTAAACATGATTTTTTGGAAATATGATGAATGTAAAGGCATTCAAAACTCAGTATATTATACATTAAGTAAACTACAATTTAATACATAAGCAAAATCATTCAACTAAATTGGTATAGGTCATTTGATGAACTGAATAGTATCATTTGAAAACCAAAACCTTCTCAATACCTTTAATACAAATTTGAGTTATAATGTTGTTCATTACAAATACAGCCTTTCTATAAGCACATGTAAATCAAGCGTTAGCTTATAATTTTATCAAAACTATCCTTCCTCCTTATTCTCTAATGTAGTAGGTCATTTGAAAATGGATTAACAAATATTGGATCATATACCTTATACTTTCCATTCGTTATATCAAACAGTTATTATTTGGTGTGTACTAATAGAAGGACAAATCCCCAAAATGAAAAATATCCAAATCATAAGCTCCAAAAACACTAAAAATAATTGAAAATAAATTCTGGTTAGGTATTTAAACTAAATTACTAATTCACAAACTACTCATAATGTTATTTACAATAAAAAAACAACAACACTTTAAACTGAGTAAAAAGCCTTTTTATCGGTAAAAAATACACTTTTATCTAAAAATAAATTTGGCTAAGGATAATATTAATCGTAAATTGGTAAAACGAACTTTTTCTAATCTACTGATTTTAACTTCATTAAAGTATAATTTAATTAACCCTGCGCTTATGAAAAATATATACCTATTAACTATTTATTCATTTTTTATTTCAACCACATTTTCTCAATCTTGTGACATTAATGTACCTAATTACGTAATTGATCTTTCAGGCGCTCCAGATTCAACCTGGGTCTTGTTTGAAGAAGACGCTTTGGCAAGAGATGGCCTATGTTGTGGTGCTGGGTCAAACGAAAACTGTATTAGTTTTGAAATTACACTTGACCCCAATTCTGTTGGGATATTTTTTGATTATGATGGAGCTGGAGCGTTTGGAAGTTTAAATTGGCAAATTGACTGTGGTCCCATAAACTCTTTAAGAGATACAATTTGCGTTACCGACCCAGGTCCATTTACATTAACATTTTGTAAACCAGGTTCAGATAACGGTAATTATTCATTAACTTCCGTTTCAAAACCCATTTTCCCTGAAGATCAGACAATCCCTTTAAATTGTAGCTTACCTTTAAATGCATATGGTGTAACAGCAGAAACAACAAATTGGACATCTATTTCACCTGGTTCGCCTGGAGATTATGATTATTTATTAGATTGTACAAATTGCTTAAATCCTACTTTTTCGCCCGATCCGCTTGCACCGTCAGTAATTGAATATCAAGTTTGTGGTTATCCTATATTAGAAGGATGTGTTGGTGCGCTTATTTTTTGTGATACGTTATCAATTACAACTCAAGACTCTCTAACAGTATCTGCAATTCCTCAAAGTGCAACTTTTTGTACTGGGGGTAATACAATTATTAATGCAAGTGCAACTGGAGGAGATGGGAATTACAGCTTCTTTTGGTTCGATAACTCTTTAAACCAGGTAGGATCGGGAACTACATTTATAACTGGTATTGCAGGTAGTTATACCGTAGAAGTACGAGACGGAAACTATAAAGTAGGGAGCTGTTCAGGATTCTATGATGCATTTATTGTAACAGAAGTTAGTCCCCCAACAGTCAATGCTGGTAATGATCAAGTACTTTGTGCTATTTCGCCAAATACAATACTAAATGGAAACATTACAAACGCCACTGGTGGAATATGGACAGGTGGTACAGGTACTTACATTAGTTCAAACACTCAAATTGACGCAACATACGTACCAACTACAGCTGAAATTGCTTTTGGATCAGTTACCTTAACTTTAACATCAACAGGTTCAGGTGGTGGATGTATTAATAGTTCTGATGATGTAACTTTATTTTTTATTGATACTTTAGAAACCAATTTAGTAGATACAACTCTTAATTGTAATAATTCTGAAATATTTATAGACCCCATAATTACTGGGGGCTTAGGTCCTTTTACGTATTTATGGTCAGATGGTACAACTAATTCTAATACAACATTAGGAATTGGTACACATTGTTTAACTATTACAGATGCAAATAACTGTTCTCACACCAAATGTTTTACCATTTCTGCCCCAACACTAATATCTTTAGTTTTATCAAGTAATCCAACATCAATAGACGGAAGTTCAGACGGCTCTGTTTCTGTTATCACATCTGGTGGAACCTCTCCATATTCATATTTATGGAGTAATTCTGGTACAAATTCAACGGAGACTGGACTATCTTATGGTATTTACACTTTGACTGTAACAGACGATAATGGTTGTGAAATGCTTGGTAGTACAGTTGTAAATCAACCAGCATGTAATGGTTATTCAATTTCAACAGCATACACTCCTGTATTGTGTTTTGGAGATTCAACAGGAACCACATCAGTTAGTATTAATGGAGGTGTCCCTCCCTTTAACATTTTATGGAATGATTATAATTCACAAACAACAGCAACTGCTATAAATTTACCAGTTGGTGTGTACACAACAACAGTAACGGATGACAATGGCTGTATTGCAATTGGAACAATTCCAGTTATAGAACCAGAAAAAATGACAAACACTTTTACACAAACCAATGTCACGGTACAAGGAGGAAGCAATGGAATTGCTGAATCTCACGTGCTGTCAGGAACTAGTCCTTACACTTATCTATGGTCAAATTCAGACATTACCAGCGAAACAACCAGTCTAACAGCGGGATGGTATAGTATTAATATACTGGATAACAATAATTGTGAATTACAAGATAGCTTGTTTATAAGTGAACCACCTTGTAATTTATTTGACATAAATGTAGCTACTACCCCAGCAATTTGTAACGGTGAGGCAAATGGTGAGGCTAGTTTGACCATTTTACAAGGCGTAGGACCATATTCTATCAGCTGGAGTTCTTCTCAAACTAATGTTACAAGCGTTACAGGTCTTACGGCAAATATATATACCGTAGAAGTAACAGATGCCCAAAACTGTTATGCATTTACAAGTTTTGGTATTTCAGAGCCATCACCATTAACCGTTGGATTATTAACTACTCCCAGTACCTGCTATAACGCAAATAATGGAACTATTGATATGACCGTATCCGGTGGAACCTTACCGTTCTACACATTTACTTGGGAAAATAACTCTATAAATGAAGATAGAATTAACTTGTCACCAAATGCATACTCAGTAGTAGTTATTGATGAAAATGGCTGTACAGCTAATGCGAGTACTACTATTACTGAACCTGATATTATCCAAATTGCATACTCCTCTACAGATGTTACTTGCTTTGAAGGTTCTGACGGAGATATTGACCTTACTGTTTTAGGAGGTACAGCTCCCTACAGTTACAACTGGTCTAATGGTGGAATTTCGCAAGATTTGTCTGGACTTGATGTTGGGGGGTATATTTTAAATTTAACAGATGCTAATTTTTGTGCTCCTAATCAATCAACAACAGTAATAATAAATGAACCTCTAAAAATAGTAGCCGATAGTATTTTAATATCATGTCCAATACCAGGAGCAAATAACACAGCTGTTACCATTTACCCTGATGGAGGAACATCTAATTATGCTATCTCATTTGATGATGGCTCAACTTATTTAGCATACGGGGACTACATTGAAAATCAATTAATCAACTCAAATTACACATTAAAAATAAAAGATCTGAATAACTGTATTTCAGACTCATATCCTATCTCCATAGATGACAGCATTGTCGCTCAATCAATTGACCTTAATCTGTGTTATTTTATTGGACAAACTACAGAAGAAGTTACTATCACTCCTGCTGGAGGAACTCCAGATTATTCAATCTCTATGGATAATGGTGTAACATTTCACCCGGTTCTTGATTATGACATTACAATCGATATAAATAATTTGTATAACATAGTAATCCAGGATAGTAAAGGCTGTTCTTCTATTGCGTACCCAATTACACTACCTAATATTATTGAGTTTTCGGTTAATATTACTTCAGACTTTAACGGTGAAGACATTAGCTGTTTTGGTGAATCTGACGGAGCAATTGCCTCAACAATTTCTGGTGGTACTTCTCCTTACACTTATGTGTGGAGTAATGCTGAAACAACTCCGGGTATTAGTGGATTAAATGCGGGTAACTATTCGGTCACAGCATTTGATCTAAATAACTGTCAAATCACAGATGACATTACATTAGTAGATCCAACTTTATTAACCTCTACTATTGCTGTTACCTCTGACTTCAATGGACAAGACATTAGTTGTTTTGGACAGAATGATGGAGCAGCAACAATAACTGGAAGTGGTGGCGTGAGTCCATACACATATGATTGGTCAAACAGTCAAACAGATGCCCAAGCAACTGATTTAATTGCTGGCTTATATGCTGTAGATTTATTTGATGCCAACGGGTGTTTAACTCAAAACTCAATTACATTAACTCAGCCTACAGGTCTGAATTTTGCCCTGAATATTTCAACGAACTATAACGGTGAAGATATTAGCTGTTTTGGTGAATCTGACGGAGCAATAGCTTCTACAATTTCAGGAGGTACTTCTCCTTACACTTATGTGTGGAGTAATACTGAAACAACTCCTGGTATTAGTGGATTAAGTTCGGGTAACTATTCGGTCACTGCATTTGATCTAAACAATTGTCAAATCACAGATAACATTACATTAGTAGATCCAACTTTATTAGCTTCTACTATTGCTGTTACCTCTGACTTCAATGGACAAGACATCAGTTGTTTTGGTGAGAATGATGGAGCAGCAACTGTAACTGGAAGTGGTGGCGTAGGTCCATACACATATGATTGGTCTAACAGTCAAACTAATGCCACTGCAACTGATTTAATTGCTGGTTTATATGCTGTAGATTTATTTGATACCAACGGGTGTTTGACTCAAAACTCAATCACATTAACTCAGCCTACAGGTCTTAATTTTGCCCTGAATATTTCAACCAACTATAACGGTGAAGACATTAGCTGTTTTGGTGAATCTGACGGAGCAATAGCCTCAACAATTTCTGGTGGTACTTCTCCTTACACTTATGTGTGGAGTAATGCTGAAACAACTCCGGGTATTAGTGGATTAAATGCGGGTAACTATTCGGTCACAGCATTTGATCTAAATAACTGTCAAATCACAGATGACATTACATTAGTAGATCCAACTTTATTAGCTTCTACTATTACTGTTACCTCTGACTTCAATGGACAAGACATTAGTTGTTTTGGACAGAATGACGGAGCAGCAACAATAACTGGAAGTGGTGGCGTGAGTCCATACACATATGCTTGGTCAAACAGTCAAACGGATGCCCAAGCAACTGATTTAATTGCTGGCTTATATGCTGTAGATTTATTTGATACCAACGGGTGTTTAACTCAAAACTCAATCACATTAACTCAGCCTACAGGTCTTAATTTTGCCCTGAATATTTCAACCAACTATAACGGTGAAGACATTAGCTGTTTTGGTGAATCTGACGGAGCAATAGCCTCAACAATTTCTGGTGGTACTTCTCCTTACACTTATGTGTGGAGTAATGCTGAAACAACTCCGGGTATTAGTGGATTAAATGCGGGCAACTATTCGGTCACTGCATTTGATCTAAACAATTGTCAAATAATGGATGACATCACGTTAGTAGACCCAACTTTATTAGCATCTACTATTGCTATTACCTCTGACTTCAATGGACAAGACATTAGTTGTTTTGGAGAGAATGATGGAGAAGCAACTGTAACTGGAAGTGGTGGCGTAGGTCCATACACATATGATTGGTCAAACAGTCAAACTAATGCCACTGCAACTGATTTAATTGCTGGTTTATATGCTGTAGATTTATTTGATACCAACGGGTGTTTAACTCAAAACTCAATCACATTAACTCAGCCTACAGGTCTTAATTTTGCCCTGAATATTTCAACCAACTATAACGGTGAAGACATTAGCTGTTTTGGTGAATCTGACGGAGCAATAGCCTCAACAATTTCTGGTGGTACTTCTCCTTACACTTATGTGTGGAGTAATGCTGAAACAACTCCGGGTATTAGTGGATTAAATGCGGGCAACTATTCGGTCACTGCATTTGATCTAAACAATTGTCAAATAATGGATGACATCACGTTAGTAGACCCTACTTTATTAGCTTCTACTATTACTGTTACCTCTGACTTCAATGGACAAGACATTAGTTGTTTTGGACAGAATGACGGAGCAGCAACAATAACTGGAAGTGGTGGCGTGAGTCCATACACATATGCTT
>Ga0209291_1003761_pt1 | contig 10974 bp, 10 predicted proteins | sample GOMGulsemesocosm_FD_184633 | JGI IMG/M metagenome (GOLD analysis project Ga0209291, IMG submission 184633) | Methane-oxidizing microbial communities from mesocosms in the Gulf of Mexico - GOM9B Gulf of Mexico (SPAdes) (version 2) | ecosystem: Environmental > Aquatic > Marine > Cold seeps... | reverse complement strand
GTGTGAGAGTTCAAGTCTCTCCTTCCGCACCATGTTCGGTGATTAGCGCAGCTTGGTAGCGCACCTGGTTTGGGACCAGGGGGTCAGAGGTTCGAATCCTCTATCACCGACCACTTATTTTTCCAAGCAATTGGAATTTGAAAAAGCCTGCTCATTGAGCAGGCTTTTTTCGTTATAACGTTTTTCAAAAATTGCTGCTTATTGGTTATACACTTCAGACTTGAATTTGGTAGCATTTAAAAACAAAGCTTATTTACATAGGATAAAAGTATTATGACTGACAATACACAATTTTTAGAAAAGCTAAACAATGACATCGACACTAAATTACAGTTCGTTGATTACGCTGAGTTAAAAGTAAATAAACATTTAGCTAAAGCGGATCAACCAGAAACACAACACTTTGCGATTAACATTGCATTATTAGCACTAGAAGAAGAGCAAAACAGCGCGACTTATTCTGCGCTATTGAAATTGTTAGTGGTACAGCTTGAAGCTTACCTTGCACTTCCAGCTACAACAGTTGCTGATGATTTCCGTGCTGAAATCAAAGACACTATCGCGCAATTAAACGCGCTTGTAGCTGAAGTTGAAGCTGCCGCACTGTAACTATTAGTTACCTAGATTGAAAAAATATATACTTGAATACCAAATAAAGCATTGATTAACATCGCGTTAATCAATGCTTTTTTCATACATACTAACCTCACTTCATAACGATAGATATGCGGGTGACGTGGTAATCGAAGATTTTATGCATGCTTTGTGAGTGATATCATTTAATAGTATGGTTGACACTCGGTTAGTCATCACAAGAGCCGTGAAATTCGCACGACTAAAAAACATCCGTCTTTAGCCAGTCAATAAAGGCCTTTATTTTCGGACAACCGCGAGATTCGCGGTGGTATAACAACCAAATGTCAGTTGTATAATTGTCTGATAGTGATTGTATTTTCTCTATCTCTGGATGGTTATCAACGACAAAGCAAGGAAGGATCGCTTTGCCAACACCGGCTTTTACGGCTTCAAGTTGACTCAAAATTGAGGACGCGCTGCATTTTATTTTTGCGTCAGGAAAAAGCGTACTCATCCATTTCGATGAGGGTGCAGAGAGGTTATTAAAGCCAATCCACTCATCATTTTTGGCATGATTTGATCCATTATGATAAATACCCCACCGGACGTTTTTTACTTTCCGACCAATTAAATTTTCAGGCGGTGTCGACGTTGATCGTATCGCAATATCAAATGCATGGTTAGTCATATGACTGAATTCATATGATGTGCTGAACTCGAGTTTTATGTCTGGGTATAGTAGATAAAATGCGCTTAGATGTGGGCAGATTAAGCTGTTCATGATGGCTCCTGTTGTGGTTATTTGTAACAGGCCACTGGGGTGCTTATTTTCATTCTCAAGATTTATTTTCCATTGATATATTTCAGCTTCCATTTTTTCACCTGCTGAAATAAGCAACTTTCCATTATCTGTCGGAGTATAACCAGAAGGAGACTTATTAAATAATTTAGTATTACTTTCATCCTCTAATTTTTTTAATCCTCTAATCACGGTGGCGTGAGTGACATTAAGTGCTTCTGCTGCACCTGATGCAGATCCCCTACGATAAGTGAAAAGTGCATAACGGATCAAACCCCAACTTAAGTTGTACATTTTATAACATCCTATTGTTCTATTTTTGCTATTCCATCATCAATGATAGTTCGAGTAGTATATCCCTAATCCTTAGATGAAGTATCAAGTTTTTATGTTTAAGGACGGGGTTATAGTGGCTTGAAATGTTCGAGTCGCAGGAAGTGAATTCACTAAAATAGTGCTTGCTACAAGGTTAGGTAGTTTGAAGTATGGTTTATTTAACAAGGAGTTAGTTATGGTGCTAAATAAGTTTTATATAGTAGGAGATCGCTTTTCCCGGTTTCAGGATAACCTTTTGAAGTTGCAAGAATTGCGCTCTAGTCAAATACCCCGAGAAGATATCAATATCGTATTTGTTTCTGGCTCATTCGAGCTTTACTTGGGCCTATGTTAAGTGCTTTAGCGTAAATAAGGTGTTACTGATTAAAATGAGAATAAAAATGAAAATTAAAATATTGATAGCTCTTCTTTCAGGCTTGATCACTACGTCCGTATCAGCTTATGACTCGTTGAGTGATTCTGGTTTTTATGACTTGCAGAAAAAATCAGGTGGGCACTTTGGTATTTACTTCCTCCGTAGAGCCATTTTTTCTGAATATAGTCCCCAATACCCCTTGTGGTCTGATGGTGCAGATAAAAACAGATGGATTTATTTACCTAGAAGGAAAAAAATTGATACATCAAACCCAAACAGTTGGGTCTTTCCTAGAGGGACAAAGTTGTGGAAAGAGTTCTCATTTATTGAAATGGGAAAAAAGCGTAAAATTGAAACTCGTCTTTTAGAAAAAATTAGTGATAAAGACTGGATAGCGGAAACTTATGTTTGGAATGAGGATCAAACCGTTGCGACTTTAGCTCCTGAGGAGGGAATTAAGGAACATTACCTTTTAGCTAATGGGAAATATTACGATATTCCAAGTAAACATGATTGTAGTTATTGTCACTCGAAAGGAGGTATCGATAGTGGACTAAAAAAAACACCAGTATTAGGATTCTCTGCATTACAATTATCTGATGATCGAGATCCTAACGCTATCCATGGAAGTGAATTGAAACCTGGGATGATAACTTTATCAGCGCTACAAAGATTGAAGAAAACAACGAAGATATTACAGGTGATGCCGCGTATTCAAAATGTAGCTAGTGCACCATTACAACGCTCTGTATTTGGATATTTGCATGCTAATTGTGGTCACTGCCATAATGAAGCAGGTTTTGCTGAGTTAACAACGACTTTAAATTTCAACCATGATGCAACAGCAAATTATATTCAACAAAATGGTACTTATAAAACCGCAATAGGAAAGTCGATAAGTGACTATCTAACCTCTACGGGTTCTCCTGAAAAAGTGATAAATCCCGGTGCTGCTGAGAATAGTGCATTGATTTACCGTATGACAGAAGAGCAAGAGGAATATACTTTTGAAATTCCGTCGTGGCACCATTCGGCAGGTTTCTCATTGACAGCAGGCGTGAAAATGCCTTTTGTTGGTACAAATGTTGTCGATAGTGAAGCTGTTGATATTATTAAGAAATATATTAATAATCTTTCAGGTGATTAGATTGGAAAGCGGTAATCAAATAAATGGAGTTATTATAAAAAAGATCTTATTTGTAGAGCCTTCATCAAGGAAAGAAAAGTCTATCACCAGTGATGTGTGTAACAAGGTGATCCGTAATTTACAAATAGACGGTGAATATACAGTCGATCATGTTGACTTGTGGGACGCCGATTTACCGCAGATGAACAAATTGATGAAATATGTGCGTTGATGAATCAAGTCGTAGCATAATATTCATGATTCTAACACCCTCCCAATAAACCTAAAATACCTCACCTCTATATCTTCAATAATATTTATTAACCACCTCTTTTTGTCAGGCTTAAGTCTTCTAAGTACCTTTAAACTTTTGTGGCTAAGAGACTTGGCTCACATAAAAAAACATTAAACTCGAAAGTGATTTAAACTCAAAGTGAGAGATAGTTCACAGCGGGAAATAAGTTCTTTTTTTTATTTATATTTATCAAGTTAAAGATTTAACCCTTCATTTAATACTGACTTTTAATGAACGACCAAAATACGGGCCTACTTATAACATTATGTTTTTAAAGTTAAAAGTGAATCGTGTTAATTTTTTATCAAGATTTCAATGTTAATTATTTGTTTCATTGTACATGGCGTTATGTCCGTAATATGAATTAACAAACTAAAAATGAAACATATTTCAGATCACAAATTAAGTGTTTGGTATTTGTAAAAAAAAATACACCGGCGCAACATATACCTCAAAGGGGAGTTGTGGGTGAATCTGATGTTGATATTGATTACACACTCCCGATTAACAATTTAAAGATTATAAATCAAGAGGTTATTAGATATGATTAAGATTTTCCTTTGCTGTGCAGCTGGTATGTCTACTTCAATGGTTGTTAAAAAAATGCGACAAGCTGCAGAATCTGCGGATGTTAAAGCTGAAATTAACGCTTATTCTATTTCTGCATTCGAGACTGAAGTTAAGAAACACGATGTTTGTCTTGTCGCACCACAAGTGAAATACAAATTTGCTGAATTCAGTAAGCGTTGTGAAGAAGAAAATGTGGCTTGTGGACAAATTGATATGATGCAATACGGCATGATGAAGGGTAAAGAAATTCTACAGCAAGCTATTGATTTAAAGGGATAGTTAGGCTTTTTGTTCGCGTTGCTAAATGGCTTTTCGATTAAAGACCAGCTAAATAATTAAATCAGTGCGTAGTTTTATCGTTGCGCATTTTTTTGCTGTGATTCAATACATATTTTATAAAAAAAGGAAGTTTTATGTCTCTTATAAATGCAACTATGGATTTTGTCGAGCGCGTCATTGCGCCCATTGCAGGCAAGGTCGCTTGTCAAAAGCATATCTGCGCGATTAAAGATGGTTTCATTTCAACAATGCCTTTCCTGATCGTTGGTTCTTTACTGCTTGTATTTGCTAACCCTCCTGGTTCGGGTAACTGGTTTTTAGATGGCTGGCACTCAGTCGTTCAAGGTATTGGTCGTGATAATATTGTTGGTCCATTCTTTGTTAGTATGGGTATCTTTGCGATGTACTCTGCTTATGGTATCGCATATAACTTAGCTGAGACGCTTAACACAAAAGGTGTTAACCCAATGAACTCAGGCATGCTATCTATGTTCTCTTTCCTATTAGCAGTTGCGCCTGCTGTTTGGGTTGGTGGCGAGTTAGGTAGTGTTATCCCTATGGCTTACTTAGGTGGTGCGGGTGCATTTACAGCCATCATTTGTGGTCTATTAGTACCTACGCTACAAACGTTTCTTGTTGAAAAGAACATTCGTATTAAAATGCCAGAAGCGGTGCCTGAAAAAATATCAGCGTCATTTGACTTGCTTATACCTGTTGTAGCAATGATCTTAATTGTGCAAGTTATCAATGGTGTATTGGGTAACTTTGACTTAAATATAGCAACTGGCATCATGGCATTGTTTAGCCCTCTTGTAGCTGCTTCTGATACATTCTTCGCTTTTGCGTTGGCTATTTTATTAATCCAATTATTATGGTTTGCAGGTATTCACGGCGCATCCGTTGTTTTAGGTGTTATTGGTCCACTACTGCTAATCAACTTAGGTGCAAACCAAGAAGCACTTGAAGCAGGTAAAGACTTACCGGCTATCTTCATCAACCCAACCATGGATTTCTTCGTATTCGTTGGTGGTTCAGGCGGTACATTAGCGCTAGTTTGCATGATGGCTCGTTCTAAATCCGCTCACCTACGTACTGTTGGTAAAATGTCATTAATTCCTGGTTGTTTCAATATTAATGAACCTGTGATTTTTGGTACGCCAATCGTAATGAACCCAACATTCTTTATCCCTTGGATTCTTGCACCATTAGTCAACGCATCTATCGTTTGGAGTGTATTCAAGCTCGATTTAGTGTCTAACGTTGTTGCCTTACCACCATGGACAATGCCTGCGCCTATCGGTGCTGTAATGGCCACGAACTCAATGCTAGCAGCAGTTGTTGTTGCAGTCTGTTTTGTTGTGAGTGGTTTAATCTTCTATCCATTCTTCAAAGCGTATGAAAAAGAATTATTAGCGCAAGAAGAACCTGAACAGCTTGATGAAGCAGGGGCGTTATCATCAGCTAAAGCGGCTTAATAAATACTGTATGGGATCACAAATCGCTATATCTCATTAATAACGGTATTTCATAGATAGAAAATAGCCATCTTTTACACATGATTCATAAGGTAATAGATGGCTTATCAAAATTTAGAATAAAAAATTAAGGAATGGATGATGGAAATTACAGAAGAATTTTTGATGACACTTTTATGCCAAGCTGGTGCAGCGCGTTCAGCAGTGATGCAAGCAATGTTAGAAGCAAGGCAAGGTGATTTCGAATCAGCAAAAGCATCACTTAACGCCGCCGATGAAGCATTAGCTGAAGTACATAAATCACAAACAGAACTCATTAGCTTTGACGAAGGTGAAGGCAAAGTAAAAATGACCCTGATCTTAACGCACATTCAAGATCACATTATGAATGCAATGCTGTGTAAAGACCTTGCATTCGAAATTATTGAACTTCAAAGACGAATCCAAAATGAGGACTAAAGTATGTTAAAAATTACAATTATCGGTGGTGGCTCTAGCTATACACCTGAAATCATTGAAGGCTTCATTAATCGTCATCACGAATTGCCAGTGACACACATTGATCTATTTGATATCGAAGAAGGTCGTTACAAAGTTGAGACTGTTGGCGCATTAGCTAAACGTATGATTAAAAATGCAGGTCTTGATATTGAATTAAATATTGAGTTTGACCGCCGTAAAGCGTTAACAGGCGCTAATTATGTGTGTTCTCAAATGCGAGTTGGTATGATCCCTGCGCGTATTCAAGACGAATTACTGGGTAACAAGTACGGTATGATTGGTCAGGAAACTAATGGTATTGCAGGTTTTGCTAAGGCAATGCGTACAATTCCAGTGACACTTTCTTTATGTAAAGACATGGAAGAAATATGCCCTGACGCATGGTTAATTAACTTCACTAATCCGTCGGGTATTATTACAGAAACAGTGCTTAAACATACAAACATCAAAGTAATCGGCCTATGTAACGTGCCTGTTTGCACCCAGTTTGGTATTGAAGAATTGATGGGAACGAAAGATCTGCAAGTTCAGTTTGCAGGGCTAAATCACTTCATCCATGCGTTCCATATTTGGGATCACGGTAAAGATCGTATCGGCGAATTAATCGATAAAGTGTGTTCTGGTGAGGACTTTGCACTGCCTAAAAACTTAGGTGAAGTTACTTGGGTTCCTGAGCAATTAAAACACCTAGGTGCATTACCTTGTGGTTACCACCAGTATTATTACAAGCAAGACGACTTAGAGCAAAAAGAAGTTAAGTCAGAAGGTTATGTTACACGTGGCGAGCAAGTTCAAGAAATTGAAAGAGAATTATTTAAACTGTACGAAGATGTAAACTTAAACGTGAAGCCTAAGCAATTAGAAGAGCGTGGCGGCGCACATTATTCCGAAGCAGCATGTGAGTTAATCAATGCGATCCACAATGACAAACGTACTTTAATGCATGTCAATATTCGTAATAATGGCACAATTTCAGAACTGCCAAATGACTGCGCTATTGAGGCTACATCTGTTATTACATCATGCGGTCCACAGCCATTGAACGTTGCGCCAATTACGAACCCTGCGATACGCGGTACGTTGCAATTACAAAAAGCATTCGAAGAACTGGCTGTTGAAGCGGGTGTCTTTGGTAGCTATGGCGCGGCATTACAGGCACTAACAATCAACCCATTAGTGCGTAAAGGTACGGTAACGAAAGAAATTTTAGATGAAATGATTGAATTGAATGCGAAATATGTACCTCAGTTTAACAAAATGTAGAAGAGTTCATTATGAAGCTAATCGTAAACATAGATGATTTAGGTTTAACTGAAAAAGTTAATGAATCAGTGGTCGCGTGCTTTAAAGTTGGCGTTGTTCAGTCTACAACATTAATGATGAACCAACCTGCAACCGAGCATGCGATTGAATTAATCAAGCAAGGTTTAGTCCCCAATGTCGGATTACATTTAACGCTAACCAGTGGTAAACCAATTTTAGCGCCGCGTTTAGTGCCAGATTTAGTTGATAGTGACGGGTATTTTTTAAAGCAAGACAAAGTGATCGCGTCTGAGGTCTTAAGTTTTGATCAAGCTTATAGTGAGTTCAAAGCGCAATATGATAAAGCGATCAATGCGGGTATTAAATTAACGCATATTGATAGTCACCACTTTGCTGCTGTATTTCCGCCATACAAAAAAGCATTCATTGCTTTTGCGAATGATACTGGGATCCCTGTACGCCGTGTCGATCATGTTGTTTCGGGTTGTGAAGGTTTAACGGTACCAACAACTGAAGGGTTTAGTGCAAGGTTCTACGCTGATGGTGTAACATTGGAACGACTGCAAGCGTTGATTCTTGAGTTTAGCGCTAAGATCCCGAATGGGACACTGGAGCTAATGAGCCACACAACATTAGAGGGTGATACGTTATTACCAACACTATCTCGCTACGCAGATAAGCGTGTTGATGAGTTCAATATCTTAACCTCTCAAGCACTCAAAGATTGGTTAGAAGTCCATAAAATCGAATGCATAGGCTTTGATTCTATTTAACTTAACTTTTAACTTAAGAAGCTAGTTAAAATAATACCCATTACGTCAGTCAGAGGTCATGGGTATTAATTGATAACCCCTTCAAGTACCTTATATTGAGTTAGGTGATAAGTTTTTCTTATCAAATGAAAGAATTTTCCCGTTATGTTTATTGCTCTGTAAAAGGTATTGTAAAGTGCTTATCTTGAGTATGTTAAAGCTCTCCGTAAAAATGCTTGTGGAGTATCCCCGTTTTTAACATCAATCTATTAGAGTGAGACATGCCCATGGCTGTACAGAAAATAAGTCCGAAAGATTATTCGTTAGTTGATAGATACTCTGCTTTTAATGCCATTTATCAACAAAATAGCCATCTAAATAACCATACTAATCGTCAGCAAGCGCATCAATCAAGCTTGCTAACTATTGGTGTTGCGGCATGTTCTATCCGACAGATAAATGGTACAGACGTCAGCTTGTCAATTGACTCCGTGATTGTCGAAGAACCTTTAGAGATACACCTCATTTATAGCGATTGCGCGGGCAAACAGAAAGAGCGTGTTTACTTAGTGACGATGCGCACACCGGGTGACGATCTTAATCTGGTTACGGGCCTGTTGTTGGCTGAAGGTATTATCAACAGCGCTAGCGACATTGTTGGTATCAATGAGCACTTTGATTTAGATGACATGAGGCAAAATGAGATACATCTACGTTTATCATCAGATGTTGTTGTGGATTGGGCATTAATCAATCGAGATACCACATCCTTCTCCAGTTGTGGCGTGTGTGGGAAATCTTCAATACAGTCTTTAGAACTACGCGATATCCCCGATTTAGATTCGACAGAAGGGTGGTTGTCGGGCCTTATGATTCCTCATTTCAGCGATACATTACGTCAGTATCAATCGATGTTTAACCAAACAGGCGGGGTGCATGGATGCGCCTTATTTGATGCTAAAGGGGCTTTATTACTGAGCTGTGAAGATGTAGGACGTCACAATGCATTAGATAAATTGATGGGGAAATTAGCAAGAAGTCCTGAACTTGATCAACAAGAAAAAATTGTATTTCTAAGCGGCCGTATTAGTTTCGAGTTGGTTCAAAAAGTACTTGTTTCTGGTATTTCGGTACTGATAGCAGTAGGCGCACCATCCAACCTTGCGATCAATATGGCGAAACGCTTTAATCTAACATTGATTGGCTTTAGCCGTAATGGTGGGTTTAACGTCTACCATGGTGCTTTTCGTTTAAACCTGGCGACTGATATAGAGAATCAACATGACAATTAAAAAATATGAAGGGGCTGCTGGTGGTTGGGGGGCCTTATTAAGTACGACCAAACATCTGGTGAAAAGCGAAAATGTTTCACGTAATATCCGAAACTTACTCAAAACAAACCAAGATAAAGGGTTCGATTGCCCGGGTTGTGCATGGGGTGAATCCAAAGAACAAACTCGGTTTAGATTTTGTGAAAATGGTGCTAAAGCCGTTAATTGGGAAGCCACAAGTCGACGTGTTACACCTGAATTTTTTGAACAACATCCGGTAAGTTGGTTAACCCAGCAAAGTGATTACTTTTTAGAGTCTCAAGGGCGGCTTAGTCATCCTGTTCAGTACAATCGTGAAACGGGTTGCTATGAAGCGGTTAGTTGGCAGCAGGCATTTACGCTGATCGCGAAGCATTTAAATACACTTGAACATCCTGATCAAGCAGAGTTTTATACATCGGGTAGAGCGAGTAATGAAGCCGCTTTTTTGTATCAACTTTTTGTGCGTAAATTTGGTACCAATAACTTTCCTGATTGCTCCAATATGTGCCATGAAGCAAGTGGTGTCGGGTTGAAACAAGCGATTGGTATCGGTAAAGGTACAGTAACACTGGAAGACTTTGAACATGCTGATGCTGTTTTTGTGTTTGGTCAAAACCCAGGCACAAACCATCCGCGTATGCTAGATACACTGCGTCAGGCGTCGCGTCGCGGGGCGGCCATTGTCACTTTTAATACTTTAAGAGAAAGAGGGTTAGAACGTTTTACTAACCCACAATCAGTGAAAGAAATGCTGACTGATGGTTCGACGCAAATTAGTCAATGCTATTTTACGCCTAAACTTGGCGGAGACATGGCGGTTGTACGTGGTATGGTTAAAGCGCTTGGTGTGATTGATAAAGCCGAATTAGCCGCCGGACGGATCTCTATATTTGATCATGCATTTATTGTTGAACATACCCAAGGCGTCGATGAATACTTAACCGCCGTTGAAGCGACGTCATGGCATGAAATTACCGAGCAAGCTGGGTTATTACAATCTGAAATAGAGCACGCTGCTCGCATTTATTGTCAATCTAAACGGGTGATTATCACGTGGGCGATGGGGATCACTCAGCATAAGCATTCGGTGAAAACCATCCAAGAAATTGCCAACTTACAGCTATTGTTTGGGCAGTTGGGGCAACAAGGTGCGGGATTGTGTCCAGTGCGTGGGCACAGTAATGTACAGGGCGATCGTACTATGGGTATTGATGAAAAGCCCAGTGCTGCGTTCATCAAAAGCATATCGGATGAATTTGATTTTAAAGCCCCTTCAGAACCTGGACATAATACGGTTGAAGCGATTAAAGCGATGCTTGCAGGGGAGAGTAAAA
>Ga0209291_1003758_pt1 | contig 10984 bp, 9 predicted proteins | sample GOMGulsemesocosm_FD_184633 | JGI IMG/M metagenome (GOLD analysis project Ga0209291, IMG submission 184633) | Methane-oxidizing microbial communities from mesocosms in the Gulf of Mexico - GOM9B Gulf of Mexico (SPAdes) (version 2) | ecosystem: Environmental > Aquatic > Marine > Cold seeps | place... | reverse complement strand
AATAATTTCTGCTTTTTTTTGTATTCTTATTTTTTAAGCTTAACCTTTAAACATTTTTAATGTTTGGCTTAGTTTAGCCTTTAAATCTTTTCTTTGAACAATGTAATCTAAAAATCCATGTTCTAATGCAAATTCAGATCTTTGGAATCCTTGTGGTAAATCTCTACCAATAGTTTATTTTACAATTCTAGACCCTCCCTGCAAATGCAATTAAGGTATTAGTGTCTGTGGTTTTTAATAACCAACAAAGGCTCCAATCGATTAATTTTGAGCTTTTTTGAAATATTTTTTCAAATGGATCAAATAACATTTATTGTCATTGTACAAATCATTATTATTGGATATATTTGTTTTCCTGAATAATTGAATAAATTTTCAGAATGATGATTTTACTTTTCCAAAAAAAATATCCTATGAAAAATACGCTGTTAATACTGACTATCTACTTACTGACTCTAATGAATGTCCATGGTCAAACAATTGAACTTTGGGGTACTACCGTTAGAGGAGGAGATCATAATGCTGGAACAATTTATAAATTGGATTACTTTGGTTCAAATCATTTGATTCAAAAATCATTTTTTTGTAAAGAAGGAGCAGTGCCGACTTCTGCACTAGTTGAAGGTTCTAATGAGTTATTGTATGGGGTAGCGTCTGGAGGATTTTACGGGGATGGTGTGATTTTTAGTTATGATCCAGGAAGTGGGACTCATGAAATACTCGCTCGCTTTAATAGTGTTAATGGTGGCGGACCTTCAGGGAGACTGGTTTTAGCTTCAGATGGAAAATTCTATGGAACGACAGTCTTAGGAGGATTATACAATAAAGGTGTGCTTTTTGAATTTGACCCGACAACCAACCAATTGATAAAAATATTTGATTTTGATGGTATTAATAATGGAGATAGGTCATTTGGTTCTCTAATTCAAGTGGATAACGGAAAGTTGTATGGATTAACTTCAAAAGGAGGATCAAATAATAATGGGGTACTATTTGAATTTGACATTAACTCCAATAGTTATTCTAAACTTTTTGACTTTGATGGTGTGGTGAGTGGAGGTGAGCCTAACGGTGCTGTAATTCAGGCTTCCAATGGTAAGTTATATGGAATGACTTATAAAGGTGGTACAAGTAATCTAGGAGTCCTTTTTGAATTCGATATTAATACTAATAGCTATCTAAAAAAAATGGATTTGGATATAGTTAGTACAGGGGCTTGGCCAAGTGGTTCATTAATAGAAGCAAGCAATGGAAAAATGTATGGAATGACTATTGGTGGAGGAGCTAATAGTGGAGGTGTGATTTTTGAATATGATCCTATCGGTAATAGCTTTGTAGTATTGATTGATCTTGATGATGTGATTACCGGTGAAAATCCTTTTGGTTCTTTATGTACAGGGTCAAATGGAAAACTATATGGCTTGACTTGGTTTGGAGGGGTTAACAATGATGGCGTTTTTTTTGAATTGGATTTAATTACAAATAACTTTGAAAAAATTATTGACTTTGATACTTTAGTAACTGGAAGAAATCCAGTCGGGTCAGTAATGCAAGCTTCTAATGGTAAGATGTATGGAATGACAAAATATGGAGGTTCTGTGGACAGAGGTGTGTTATTTGAATACAATTTAATCAATGGTAATTTTGTAAAAAAAATTGATTTTAGTGAGTCAGTAAGCGGTAAATGGCCATCAGGATCTTTACTTCAAGCTAATAACGGTAGGATATATGGAACAACAGCATCAGGAGGTATCTATGGGAATGGAACCTTGTATGAAGTCAATCCAGCGACTAATTTTTATTCTAAAAAAATTGATTTTAAAAGTGATAGCTTGGGCAGATCTCCAAACGGTACGTTGATACAGGCTTCTAATGGTAAAATTTATGGGTTGACTAACTTTGGAGGAGACGGGTATAATGGAGTAATTTTTGAATATGACATTATTCAAAATACATGTATTGATAAATATAATTTTAATGATTCATTAGGTAGCAGACCTAAAGGGGCACTGGTACAAGGGGGGAATGGGTATTTGTACGGAATGACCAAATTTGGAGGTATGTATGGTCATGGCGTTCTTTTTGAATACGCTCCCATTACAAATGAGTATACTGTAAAGGTTAACTTTGAAGATTCAATCACAGGAGAATATCCATACGGTTCTCTAACCTTTGGTGTAAATGGAAAGTTGTACGGTATGACCCCTCAAGGAGGAATGTATGGTTCTGGTGTAATATTTGAATATGATCTTGCGACAGATTCGCTTGTTAAGTTACATGATTTTAACTCAATAGTAGATGGTGGATATCCATCTGGAACATTAATCGAAATTGATAATGGAGAGTTCTATGGAGTGACAGAAGGTGGTGGAGATTATCATAAAGGAGTTTTGTTCAACTATAATTTAAATTTAAATAATTATACAAAGTTGATTGATTTTGATGAGGCGAACGGGAGTAATCCTGCTGGAGACTTAATGCATGCCTCTAATGGTAAACTTTATGGTGGAACATCCGGTGGAGGTATATTTGATCAAGGAGTTATTTTCGAATATAATCTTACTAATAGTACTTATACAGTTGTAAAGCATTTGTCTAATTTTGATGGAATGGGTGTTGGTGATGGTCATTTAATAGAAGTTAAATATATCTCACAGCTCAATGATCCAGATGAAATTACTATTTTTCCAAATCCATCTAATGGAATGGTTTATATTAATACGGGCATTGAAAATATAGAAAAAATTAATGTTTATTCTCTGAGTGGTGAATTAATCTATTCAAAAAATAATATACAAAATAGTTATTATCAGTTTGAGTTAGAAGATATACCAGGGGTATATTTAATTGAAATTGGTACTACAAAGAATATTTCAATTAAGAAATTAGTGATCAATTAAAATGATCAAATTAGATATAAAAAAGCAGAAATTATTAGTTTCTGCTTTTTTTTGTATTCTTATTTTTAAGCTTAACCTTTAAACATTTTTAATGTTTGGCTTAGTTTAGCCTTTAAATCTTTTCTTTGAACAATGTAATCTAAAAATCCATGTTCTAATACAAATTCAGATCTTTGGAAACCTTCTGGTAAATCTCTACCAATAGTTTCTTTCACAATTCTAGGACCTGCAAACGCAATTAGTGCATTAGGTTCAGAAATGTTCACATCACCTAACATGGCGAATGATGCTGTAACACCACCTGTTGTAGGATCTGATAAGAATGAAATGTATGGTAATTTAGCATCACTTAATAAGGATAACTTAGCTGATACTTTAGCCATTTGCATTAAAGATAAACCAGCTTCCATCATTCTAGCACCACCTGATTTTGAAATTATCATGAAGGGTGCATTTAATTCAATTGCTTTATCAATAGCTTTAGCAATTTTTTCACCCATTACTGATCCTAAAGAACCACCAATAAATTTAAAATCCATTGCAGCTACCACAAACTGTTGACCATCAATTTTACCATAAACAGTTTTAATTGCATCTTTTAAACCAGTTTTAGCTTGCGTTGCTTTAACTCTGTCTGGGTATTTTTTAGTATCCTCAAATTCTAACGGATCTACTGATACAATTCCTTTTGAAAACTCTGTATATTTAGATTTATCAAAAATGATATCAAAGTAACCGTTAGATGTTAATTTTTCATGGTGATCACATTTAACACAAACGTTTAATGTTAATTTATGTTCTTCAGTTGAAACCACAGTTTTACAAGTAGGACATTTGTACCACAATCCTTCTGGAGTTTCTTTCTTATCTTTTGTAGAGGTTTTAATTCCCTCAGAATCTCTTTTAAACCAACCCATGTTCTAATTGTATTAAATTATGCGATTGTAATTGAATCGTCTAAATAAATTTCTTGAACGGCTTGAATAATTTCAACACCTTCTTTAAATGGTTTTTGGAATGCTTTTCTTCCTAAGATTAAACCATGTCCACCTGCTCTTTTATTAATGATTGCTGTAGAAACAGCATCTTTCATATCATTTGAATCATTTCCAGTTGAAGCACCACCTGAATTAATTAATCCATTTCTTCCCATATAGCAATTTGCTACTTGGTAACGCGTTAAATCAATTGGGTTATCAGTAGATAATTCAGAATACATTTTTGGATGAGATTTACCAAATTCAATAGCAGGATATGCACCGTTTAAAGTAGGCATTTTTTGCTTAATAATATCTGCTTGAATAGTAACTCCAATATGGTTAGCTTGTGCAGTAATATCAGTTGAAGTATGGTAATCAACACCATCTTTTTTGAAACCGTCATTTCTAACATAACACCATAAAATTGTTGCTAATCCTAATTCATGAGCTCTTTCAAAAGCTCTTGCGATTTCAACAATTTGTCTTTCTGATTCTGGATGACCAAAGTAGATAGTTGCACCTACAGCAGTTGCTCCCATATTCCATGCTTCTTCAACCGAACCGAATTCAATTTGATTAAATGTGTTTGGGTAAGATAAAAACTCATTGTGATTTAATTTTACAATGAAAGGTATTTTGTGAGCATATTTTCTTGCAACAGAACCTAATACACCAAAAGTAGAAGCAACACCGCTACAACCAGCTTCAATAGCTAATTTCACAATGTTTTCTGGATCAAAGTACATTGGGTTTGGTGAAAATGATGCACCTGCCGAATGTTCTATTCCTTGATCTACAGGTAAAAATGAAACATAACCAGTTCCACCTAAATTACCTGCATTATATAAAGATTGTAAGTTTTTTAAAACCTGAGGATTTCTATTTGTTTGTGTAAAACATCTGTCTACGAAATCCGATCCAGGTAAATGAATCATTTCTTTAGGGAAGGTTGTACATTTGTGATTTAATAAATCTTCACCTTCTTTTCCTAATAAGTCAATAACTTTATTTATAGCCATTTTTTTGATTTTAATTTTTTTTGCAAAACTAATAAACTTTGTCGTTTATAGCGTGCGTTAATTGTTTATTTTTTCTTTTATAATATTCAAAGCAACTTCTAATTGTTCTTCTCTTGTAATTTCAGAGTTATCAATAACAGTAGCGTCTTCTGCTTGCCTTAAAGGACTTACATCTCTATTCATATCCATGTAATCTCTTTTGGTAAGATTGTCTTTTACTTCATCAAAGGTACTTTTTTGTCCATTACCTTCCAATTCAAGAAGTCTTCTTTCTGTTCTAACATCAGGGTCAGCCGTCATAAATAACTTAACTTCAGCATTTGGGAAAACGACAGTACCTATATCACGACCATCCATTACAACGGCACCCTTTTTACCCATTTGTTGTTGTAAGTCAACTAATTTAATTCTTACTTCTTGAATGGCACTAATTGGACTGACTTGCTTAGAGATAAACATAGTTCTAATGTCTTTTTCAACATTTTCTGAATTAAGAAATGTTTCAGAAATTCCTTTCTCTTTATTAAAAACAAAATCAATATCAATTTCGGGTAGAGCGTCTAAAACTGCTTTTTTCAAATAACTACCATCCTTTAATATTCCTTTGTTTATTAAGTATAACGTGACTGCACGATACATGGCACCACTATCAACGTATCTATAATTAAGGTTTTTAGCTATTTCTTTAGCTAAGGTGCTTTTACCACAAGATGAATATCCGTCTATTGCTATTGTTACTTTTCTCACAAAAACAAATTTATTAATTATTGATGAGAATTTTAAGTAAATGCAGTTAATATTTTTAGAATTATTTGGTAACTCATTATCCTAGATAATATCAATGGAATTATCTTAAGTAGAATTCATGTCTAATTGTATTGTGAATAAGAAGTTTACGTTGGGAAGTTAATTAATTAGAATAGTTTTTTATCGAGTGGAAGTCTGTTTATGAAATCAAGTTATTACTTTTTCATAAGTAACCATTTAGTATTATTAGTGTATTGACAGTTGATAAGAATATTCTATTGTTAGAATTTGATTAGTTTTGTATCTCACACTTAGTAAAATTAGTTTAATGTACAAAGAGAAAGTAGTTTGGATAACAGGAGCATCTTCAGGAATTGGTAAAGCTATGGCTATGCATTATAACAAGCTAGGCGCATTTGTTATTTTATCTGCTAGAAAAAGTGAAACATTAATAGCGGTACAGCAACAATTATCAAATCCTAAAAAATCTTACGTTCAAGTATTAGACTTAGAAAAATCAAATGAATTTGTTGATATTACTGCGACAATGATATCAAAATTTAAAAAGATTGACATCTTAGTCAATAACGGTGGTATTAGCCAAAGAGGTGAAGTACATGTGACTCCAATCGAAATTGACAGAAAAATAATGGAAATTAATTATTTTGGTAATATAGCGCTTACTAAAGCTTTATTGCCTTATTTTAGAGCTCAAAAGGCTGGTCATATTATTGTGATTTCAAGTATTGCAGGTAAGTTTGGTTTCTATTTGCGTTCAGCTTATTCTGCTTCAAAACACGCTTTACAAGGGTTTTATGAAAGTTTACTTTTAGAGGAAGCTAAAAATAATATATATGTTACATTGGCATATCCTGGGAAAATAAATACAGACATTTCTGTATCTGCTCTAAATTCAAAAGGAGAGAAACATGGTGTGATGGATCATAATCAAGCTACAGGAATGTCGGCTACAACATGTGCAGAGATTATTCAAAAAGCAGAGTCAAAACATAAAAAATCTGTTCTTGTTGGTAATCAGGAAATTAAAGCGGTGTATCTAAAACGGTTTTTACCAAGCTTATTCTGGAAGATTATAGCTAAACAACCAGCTACCTAACTCATTAAACTACATTATAAAATTAGTCTATTCAAATCTTATAAATCATGCAAGATAAACATACCATATATTCGGATATAATCTCATCAAATTCTGTATTATTAAAGGCATTAAAAAAGAAACTCTTTATTTCTTCAATGGTAAGGCTATCCATTTTTATTGGTACTGCTTTAGTGGTTTACTTATTTTTTGGAAATACCCCTATTGTCATAGTTTCACTATTGGTTGGAATTGCACTATTTTTATTCTTGGTTTCAAAACATACGGATTTAGTTAGAAACAAAAAGTACCTGGAGGCTATTATTGATGTCAATCAAAATGAGATTGATGGATTGAATGGCAACCTATCTAGTTTTGATAATGGGGAAGACTATAAAAACCCCTTGCATCATTTTAGTCATGATATTGATTTATTTGGTGAAAACTCATTTTTCCATCATATTAATAGAACGAACAGGAATGAAAGTCAGTCCCTGTTAGCATCTATGTTAAGTTCAAATTCAATTGATAATATAATTCATAAACAAGAGTCAATTAAAGAACTAGCGTCTTTAGTGGAGTGGAGACAAAATTATTCAGTGAGTACTAAATTAATTGAAACAGAAGTGTCGTCAAAAGCAATATATAGTTGGTTAAATGACTATAAATCTTTTGTAAGTAAACCTATGTATTTTTTAGGTTTAGCCTTTCCTTTTTTGACTTTAATTGTTTTTGGATTATACTTTTTAAATGTATTGCCTGAATCATTTATATTATATGCTTTATTAGCTGGGATTGGGGTTACTTCTTTATTTTTAAAGAAAATAACAAAATTGTCAAACAACGTTTCTGAGTTTAAAGATGTGATGAGTCAATATTCAAGTCTATTAGTTGAAATTGAGAATTCTAATTTTACATCTGAGTTATTGACAATCAATCAAAGTAAAATTAAAAGTGAAAGTAAAAAAGCATCTGTGATTCTCAAAGAGTTATCTAAACATATTGATGCCTTAGATCAACGAAATAATATGATTTTTGGTGTAGTGGGTAATGGGTATTTATTATGGGATATTAAGCAAGTGTATCGAATTGAAAAATGGATAGAAAATTACAAATCAAAAGTTAAGAATTGGTTTGATGTTATTGAGTTTTTTGACGCTTATAATTCTTTAGGTAATTTTGCTTATAACCATGCAGAGTTTGCTTATCCAATATTAGCTGAAGACACAATTATAAAAGCTGAGCAGTTAGGTCATTTTATGATTGATAAATCAGTTAGGATTGCTAATGATGTATTAGTTGATGAAAACAATTTTATAATAATTACAGGAGCTAACATGGCGGGGAAGTCAACTTTTTTAAGAACTATTGCTTTGAATATTGTGTCGGCAAATACTGGTTTGCCAGTTTGTGCTAAGTCGTTTATTTATAATCCAATAAAGTTAATTAGTTCAATGCGTACTTCAGATAGTTTGTTGGATGATGAATCGTATTTCTTTTCAGAATTAAAGCGTTTGAAGTTTATTGTAGATGAAATTAAAACAGACAAGTACTTTATCATTTTAGATGAGATTTTAAAAGGAACAAATTCAAAAGATAAGGAGGAAGGTTCTAAGAAGTTTGTACAGAAATTAGTAGCCTCAAAATCAACGGGGATTATTGCTACTCATGATTTAGGATTATGTACAATTGAAGAGCAGTTACCACAAGTGAAGAATAAGTATTTTGATGCTGAAATATTGAATGATGAATTGTTTTTTGACTACAAATATAAAGAGGGAATTTGTCAAAATATGAATGCGTCATTCTTATTGAAAAAGATGGAGATAGTTTAGTAAATTGCGAATTACGCATTTGATATTTTGTGGAGAATGTTTCTCCTAACAGGTTTTTATAAGGTGTTTACTTAACCTGTTAGGTGTGGTAGGTTAAATTAGCCAAGCCAAGAACTCAAACACGTACTTTCAATGAACTGATTCATTACTTTTATTGGCAAGTCTTACAACGGATTCCATAATGTAAATCGCTTTGTTTTTAAGAAGTAAAGCGAATATTAAATTCATTATATACCAAAATAGAATGATGATGGGTAAAGTCATAGGTATCAACCAGGGTTTATTAATGGAGTAGAGGAAAAAGGTTAATGGAAGTATCCAAAGTCCTAACATCAGATATGGCGCGGGTGAAGGTTTTGTTTCTATAGTTAAGTTTGAGTGTTTAATGGTTCCTTTAACGTAAAAGAAATTATTCCTTGTTCTATTTTTTCGAGACTTTATCAAAAACTGGTTGGGTTTAATATTTCCTATAAAAAAATGCCTATTTCGTGTTGAGTATAAATTTTCAGCTGTTCTTATTTTTAAATCTTTAATAAATGCAGGTTTATCAAGTAAAGTAATTTCAACTTTATTTATGACAGGGAATAAATTCATTCTTAAATAACTTAATCAATATCAGCTTGTAACATTTGCTTTTGGTAAATATTATAATACGATCCCTTTAAAGCTACTAAGTCTTTATGCGAACCTTCTTCAATCACACGGCCGTCATCAATTACTATTATTTTATCAGCATATTTAATGCTCGATATTCTATGGCTAATAATGAATGCTGTTTTGTCAATTAAATCACTTTTAATAGAGTGTAATATCAATTCTTCAGTTTCGTTATCTACTGCAGATAAACAATCATCAAATACTAAAAGAGTAGGTTTTTTAATTAGCGCTCTGGCTATAGATACTCTTTGTTTTTGACCGCCAGATAAGTTAATTCCTCTTTCACCAAGTATGGTGTCATATCCGTCAGGAAAACCAATGATTGTGTCATGAATTCCAGCGGATTTTGCTGCGTTGTAAATGACTTCATCACTGATAGACTCGTTTTGTAAGCCAAATAAAATATTTTGTTTAATTGAGTCTGAAAATAAGAAATGTTCTTGAGGGACATAGGCTAAATTTTTTCTCCAATCGTTTAGATTTATTTTATTTAATGGGGTGTTATCAATTAAAATCTCTCCAGACGTTGGGTCTAAAAGACGCATTAATAAATAGGCTAAACTTGACTTACCTGAACCTGTTTTACCAATTACACCAATTGTTTCGCCTTTGTTTATTGTGAAGTTGGCATTGTTCAATGCTGTAGTTCCTGAATTTGTATATGTTAAAGAAACATTTTTGAATTCAATCGATTTATTAAAATGAAAGGGTTGATCTGTAGGGTTAGATACATCTGTTTTTTGATATAAAAACTCATTAATCCTAGCTTGAGAAGCGGCTGCTCTTTGTATAATTGAAGTCACCCAACCAACAGACGCGAAAGGCCAAGTTAGCATATTAACATAAATGACAAATTCTGCAATTTCACCTGGGTTTACATTACCGTCTTGAAAATTCAAAATACCTAAATAGATCGTTAGAATTGTACTAATGCCTATTAACAAAATAATAGTAGGCATGAAAATAGCATTTGTTAATGTCAAAGAAATCGATAACTTTTTGTAGCCTTCAGTCGCTGTGTTAAACTTGATTTGTGCTTCCTTTTCTTTATTATGTGATTTTATTATTCTAATACCTGAAAAGGTTTCGTGCACAATTGTAGTTAATGTAGATTGTTGTTGTTGTAAAGCTGTACTTTTTTTATTGATTATAGAACTCACCTTATAGATCATTACGGACATAATAGGTAAAGGGAGTAGCACATAAAATGTTAGTGTTGGGTTTACATCAATCATTCTGTAAATAACTAATACAAATAATATAACTAAATTAATAGTATACATTATCCCTGGACCTAAGTACATTCGAACTTTAGATACATCTTCACTAATTCGGTTCATTAAATCACCTGTAGAGTTTTCTTTATAAAAACTAAATGATAAGTTTTGATATTGATTATAAATTTCATTTTTTAAATCATATTCAATTAATCTGGACATTTTTATAACCGCTTGGCGCACTAAGAATAAAAATAGTCCTTTTAAAGTTGAAAAGAGGATGTAAAAACCTGAACTGATAAGAGCTAGCTTTAGTATGTCAGTGAAGTTTAAAGTGTCAATTTCTACATTTGCGTATGCGATAATATCATTAATAGATTCACGAACTACAGATGGCATCATAACGCCAAAAACATTTGATATACTGATGAATATGACACCCAAAATTAGGTACCATTTATATTTTAACAAATATTTATTTAAATAGAATAAAGAAGACATTTAAAATGTTTATTTTTGCACATTAGAATTAC
>Ga0209291_1003757_pt1 | contig 10984 bp, 17 predicted proteins | sample GOMGulsemesocosm_FD_184633 | JGI IMG/M metagenome (GOLD analysis project Ga0209291, IMG submission 184633) | Methane-oxidizing microbial communities from mesocosms in the Gulf of Mexico - GOM9B Gulf of Mexico (SPAdes) (version 2) | ecosystem: Environmental > Aquatic > Marine > Cold seeps... | reverse complement strand
AGTCGTTTGTTGTGGTTTTTTAATTTTAACGGACAAGTAGAGTCATTTAAACAAGCTAAAATGAGAGCTAGGCTTGCTGCAAGTAAATTAGTTGAATTGACAAAACAGCATGATGAGATCGTGGTATTTAGTCATGGGCTTATCAATAAATATTTGGCTAAAGAATTAATAAAACTTGGTTGGAGTGGTTCGTATAAAAGACAAAGTTATTGGGGAGCAACAACACTTAAAAAATCCTAGTGATGAAATCATTTGTACTGTTTCTACTTTTTCAATTATTGATTCGTTAATGATTAACGCGTTATTTATGACGTTAGGCGTATATTACCTCGTTCCGTCTATGACTATAGAGTATCCTATCGGTAATTCCGCTTATTATTGTTATTGTTTATGACCATTGAAGTAATAAATATTGAAACGCCCAAAGTTACATGTGCAAACTGTCAGGCATGTTGCTGTAGTTTAGAAGTCAGAATTATTTCAGATACAGGAGTTCCTCAGCATCATATTTATGTTGATTTACTTGGAAATGAATCAATGCTGCGCTTAGATGATGGTTGGTGTTCAGCTTTGAACAGGAATACATTAATGTGTTCGATTTATGATAATCGACCATGGGTATGTCGAGAATTCGAAATGGGCTCATATGAATGTGTCGATGAAAGAGCAGACAAAATGTAATGTACTAATAATAATCGAGGGATCTACTCATCAGTTTAATATAACTTTTGACGCTTTATTCAGTTATGATTGAATAAAGCTGTCCATCTAACGCTCTGCCAACGTTGACTTTATTCGAGCAGTATTTGTTGAACAATAAAACTTAGGCGTACGCTGGCTGTTAAGCCGGTAAATAAAATTTCGGTATATTTAATGATAATTAAAATAGATAATCTTGACGGTGCGCAAGTAAAACAATTACTGCAAGAGCACCATGAAGATATGTTAAAACATTCCCCACCTGAAAGTGTACATGCGCTTGATTTATCATCTCTAAAACAACCTGAAGTTACCTTTTGGACCGCTTGGATAAATGGTCAACTGGCTGGCTGTGGTGCGTTAAAAAAACTTGATGATAAACATGCAGAGCTAAAGTCTATGCGAACTTCTCAACAGTTTTTAAGAAAAGGGGTTGCAGGCAATTTATTAAAACAAATGCTCGCCATCGCCGAAGAACAGTCTTATGAAAAAGTCAGTTTAGAAACCGGAACTATGGAAGCTTTTGTTCCCGCTCAAAAGCTATACAAAAGTTTTGGCTTTCGTGAATGTAAGCCATTTGCGGATTACCAAGAAGACCCTTACAGCATGTTTTTAGAAAAAACTTTGAAGTAAAGTAAGCATTTAGATTGTTTTATCATGCACAGTACGTAAATTACTTATGATCGTAAAAATACAGGATGTGTGGCTTTGGAAAACGTTAAGGTGTAATGCAAAACGAGCTGTAAATTCACTAAAATACAGAATGATTGGTTACGCGTAACCTTTTGGTTGCCAGGGCTGGAAACAAAATCTTCTAGTAAGTTATTGTTAAATATTGGATTGGTTGTGTTGTTATGTTGGTGGCTAGCAACGGCTATAATTTTACTTAATGGAGTAAACATTGAATTTTAGTATTCAATCAAAATTATTGTTCAGTGCGGGTCTTATTAGTGGCTTAGCGGCGGTCTGGCATTTACTTTGTATTTGGGGTGGTCCTAGTTGGTTCGCCTTTGCGCGAGCACCCCAACAAATTATTGAGTCGGCACAACAAGGAACTTTAGTGGCTCCCATAGGGACGATTATTGTTGCAGGACTCATGTTTTCTTGTTCGATATTTGCATTTTCTGCCGTAGGGATAATACGTCACGTTCCCTTAACAAAACCTGCTTTAATGACAATAGCTGTACTATGTACACTTCGTGGGCTCATCGCTATTCCTACTTTTTATACTCAAGTTGGTTTTGATATTTGGCAAATAATAGCGAGTACCGTTTGGTTTTATGTTGGCATTTGTTTTCTTGCCGGCAGTGTTGAGTATCATCGGCGAGGTAAAACATCTAGTTAACTAGTACTGAGTCGTAATCCATAAAATTTATTCGTATTCTTCTCTATATTTAGTTGTTAAAGGTAAATGTTTTATCAGCCTGATTGGCAGAACAACAATTATATCAAACTAAGAAAAGTAGCTTTAAGTGTATTTAACAGAACATGGAGGCATTGTTGAAAATTAGTATACTCGGTGGAGGAATTGGTGGTTTAAGTAGCGCTATAGCATTAAAACAAGCAGGTTTTGATGTTGAGGTTTACGAACGCCATAAGCAACCAACAGAAATAGGGGCAGGTATTGTTTGCTGGCCAAACGCTTCTTTCGTATTAGCGCAATTGGGTGTGTTAGATAAAGTCGCCAACGTTTCAGGTTCGCTAATCGCGATGAATCGTTTTTGTAGCGCGGGAGAGTCATTAGGTTCATTGAACATAAATGAACTTAACCGATTAATGAAATACCCCAGTTATTCTATTCTCCGTAAAGATCTTATGAATATTCTTACTCAACGTTCTGTTGAATTAAATATCAATATTCACTATCAACATACGGTAACGTCATTATCTAAACATAATGGTAGTGTGAGCGTAAAATTTAGTCATGGTAAAACTATTGAACCCGATATCATTATTGGCGCCGATGGCCGTATGAACTCTTTGGCTAGACAGTATGTAAATGAAAACAATAGCCCGATATACCAAGGTTTTGTTAATTGGATTGGCGTATTTGAAACTAACACCGAACTTTTTACCGAACTTTCAGTTTCTGATTATTGGGGAGTTGGTAAACGTTTTGGCATAGTACCTATTTCTAAAACAACAGCTTATTGGGCTGGTGGTGTTCTAGCCGATAATACCGGGGAAAGAATACCTGAAAATTATAAGCCTGAGTTAAGTGGATTATTTAGTCATTGGTCAGATCTAATTCAGCAAGTTATTACCGAAACTCCTTTAACACGTATTAACAAAGTATATGTACACGACCACGAACCCATTAATTGCTGGTATAAAGATAATATTCTTTTATTGGGAGATGCTGCACATTCTCCTTTACCTACTTCAGGGCAAGGAGCATGTCAGGCATTAGAAGATGCATGGCACATTACTAAATGTTTAAAAGACAACAGTAACGATATTACAAAAGCCTTTACACAATTTACATCTTTAAGAATTGCCAAAACATCTAATATTACCATGGGAGGACGTCATTTAGCCGCTGCTATTTTTAATAACGACTCTACCTTTTGTAAACAAAGAAATGAAGCGAGTAAAAGTACGAATTATGATGAGGTCGTTGCTGGTATGGCAAAAGGCTGGTCTAATGGTTTGCCTATGGGGGCAGAATAATACTTAAACACGCATACTGCATTTATCATCCACTAGATTTATTACATGAGGTTTTGTGAACAATTTTAATATCAGTCGCATTAATACCGATCTAGGTATATTTCGTGTTTCAGGTTTATGGTGTCATGAAAATGTACGCGCAATACTGGTAAATATCGATTCAATAGAGGTAATGGGTACAGATGGTTGGGTTTTATTAAATCGATCAAGTGATGAGGTTATTAATTTAGTTAAAGAATTAACGCCAATTTTTATAACACACCTACAAAGTAAACGCTGAGATTGGAACTTAAATAAGGCAATGAATCAAACTATTACGGGCTACCATAAAGACGCCGAAGATGATTGGGTCGCTCAACTACAATGTGGTCATTTTCAACATGTAAGACATAATCCGCCCTTTATCAACAGACTTTGGGTTATAACAACAGCAGGGCGTTTTTCTATGATAGGGCATCCATTAAATTGCAAAAAATGTGACTTAGGCGAACCAGCTGATCTAGTGTAATGTCATAAAGTACGCCTTTTAACGGCGAAATCAGTAAGTACAACCATATTAAGTAAAATAAAAGGTATATAAATTGAATCAGTCGATAAATAGAAAAACTAAAAGAATGACGTATTTGATTTTTTTAACCTTCATTTGGTTCTCTCTCCATAACCTTACCTTTGCTGATGGAGTTGATGATTTTCTGCTTTTGAAAATGAAGGAAAGTAAAATTCCTGGATTACAGATTGCTGTAGTACAGAACAGCAAAATTATAAAGACGGCTAGTTATGGAACCGCAAACCTACAAGATGACATAAAAGTAGACGGGACAACCGTGTTTAATCTTGCATCAATAACCAAGGCTTTTACCTGTGTTGCTGTAATGCAACTAGTAGAGCAAGGCAAACTCGATTTATCGGCAAACATTTCAACCTATCTCAACGATTTACCCAGTGCTTGGAAAAACATTACCGTAAAACAGGTTTTGTCTCATACGTCAGGGTTACCTGATATTATGAATAAGCACTTTCAGCTTATAGACAGTGAAGGTGAAAACGAATCCTGGCAAACTTTAAAGAATAGGGCACTGTATTTTGAACCAGGAACAGCGTTTCGTTACAACCAAACTAATTACCTACTTGCGGGAAGAATTATTAAACATGTCAGTGGGAAAGATTACACTGACCTTATCAGAGCAAACCAATTAGCCCGTGTGAATATGCCACTAACCAAAGCTGCTGGCTTCGCTCATTTTCATAATGTGAATTCACATCAGGCAAGAGATTATAAGTTTAATCAACAAAATGAACTCACTAATGTATTAACCTACTTTCCATCTGCCATTCGTGCAGGTGCAGGTATGAGTTCTAACGCTAACGAATTGGCCCTCTGGGTTATAGAACTGCAAAATGGACATTTTTTCGAAAAAAACACCAGCATTAATATGTTATGGGAAGCCGCGACACTTAGCGATAGTACTTGGGCCAAAGATAATCCTAATATGAACCCTTATGCCTTAGGTTGGTATGCAGTGAACCGATTAAAAAATCCAAAAGTTGTCACTGCAGGTGGCGGTCAGTCGGCGTTAGTGGTTTACCCAAAGGATAATCTTTCAATTGTTATATTGACGAACCTGGCGGGTTCTACACCTGAAAGCTTCATTGACGATGTTGCTGAATTTTATCTCGAAGATTTCGGGCTATCTAACAATGTAGAGCTTTTGAAGACAAATCTTGATGACAAAGGACATCGTGATATATTGCAAATGGCTTTAAATATCCAGCAAGAGCACCAAATAACGTTTACATCGAATGAATTACACCATTTTGGAAACTTACTGGTTAAACATTTAAAAAAACAAGAAGCGAATAAAATATTTAGTCTTAATAATCACCTTTTCTCTAAGACTATTTTGAAAGATGAGTTGTTAAACAGCTACCTTGGCGTTTATGTATTACCCAACTTTTCAATAAAAGTAACTCGTGCGGCTGACGCTTTGTTTATTAAAGCGACAGGAGATACAAGCCTACCAATTTTTTCAGCGAATGCCACGGAGTTCTTCTTAAAAGAAATAGACGCAAGAGTAACCTTTGTAAAAGACGATAATGGGCACGTGAGCACTTTGGTACTTGCCATTGAAGGGCAAGAAATATTAGGTAAAAAAACACATTGATGCTTTGATCTATTGATAGCTTAAAACATCAATGAACATTTATGGTAGTTAGGAGTAAAAATGAAAGTTAACGTACTAGTGGCAGATTATTTAAATAGTCAGCATGCCCAGGATATTGGTTATCTATTGAATTGTTATGCAGAAGATCCTATGGGAGGAGGGGAGCCGTTATCTGAAAATGTAAAAACAAATCTCGCCAACGAACTTTCAAAACTCCCCCATGCGTTTAGTGTGATCTGCTATGTTGATGATAAACCTGCAGGGCTAATAAACTGTTTTGAAGCTTTTTCTACGTTCAAATGTAAGCCTCTTATTAATATTCATGACATTGTTGTTGTGGGTGAATTTAGAGGGGTAGGTATTTGTCAAAAAATGTTGGCTAGCGTTGAAAAAGTAGCTAAAGAAAAAGGGTGTTGTAAAATTACGTTAGAAGTCCTTGAAGGGAATGAAGTAGCGCGTAATTCCTACTTAAAGTTTGGCTTTGACGGTTACGAATTAGATCCTGAAATGGGTAAAGCGATGTTTTGGCAAAAGGCATTTTAATTGATTTTAAAAAGTTAATTCGGCTAACATTGAAATTTCGCTTTTAGCCTATTTAGTTTCATGAGGATAGCATGAGCTCGACAAAAGTAATCGCAATAAGTGGTGCATCAGGGGCTGGAAAAACTACCCTTGTTAAACAATTGGCAAAAGCGTTCAATTGTCCATTTTTACTTTTTGACGACTATTTCGATAAAGAGTCTTATCCATATAATATGTAAAAATGGATTAACGATGGTGCTAACGTTTCACTTATTGAAACACCAAGGTTTGTTAGCGCTTTACAGCAAGTAATGTCCGTTACTATGACACCATATGTTTTTATTGAAGAACCTTTTGGTAAAAATCGTGAGACTATGTCGCCATTAATTGATTATGTTGTACTGTTAGATTTACCTTTGCCGCTATGTTTATCACGGATAATTGCAAGGCATACCGCGCCATTTAACTTAGACTCGCCCCATTTAATCTCATGTTATTTAGATAAACATGAAGATCACTTTAGGGATATTTATAGATAAACGGTTCGACAAGTTAGCATGAACTGCGACTTAATTATTATGAAGTGACAATTGATATTGAACCAGAAAAAGAAATTAATCACTGGTTGGTAAGCAATTAAGATTAAAGTTCTTTTATAAATTTAAAGTAATGAGTTAAGAATGAGAGAAGCATTAAGAACCAAAATTATAGACGTTTGTAATAAAAAAATTCAAAGTAAAGGAGATAACGTAGGCTTGTCTTTTTATGCCTTTTTCGCTAATAAAAATGATAACCCAAAGTTATTAATGGAAGTTGCAGTTTGGTGGATACAAACCCATGAACTAGATCACTTTGTTAAAGCTATTATAATAAAAGACATGATTAATCGAGGTTTGTAGCTTTAGATAAGCTATTTGTAAGAAGTAAGGGGCTAAATAATAATGAAAATAATCAACACGTTTTCTGATGATAATATCAAACAAGTTCACCAATTGTACAAAGAAGTCTGGTGGGGGAAAGATCGATCACTAGAAGATACTTTTGAATGTGTAAAGGGCTCGCAAATTTGTATTGGTATCATTGACTCCTGCGGTAAACTAATTGGTTTTACCCGCGTTATCAGTGACTTTATTTATAAGGCTATAATCTTTGATGTTATTGTCAGTTCTGCCCATCGCTCCAGTGGTTTAGGTCAAACTTTGATGGATTTAGTAAAAAGCCATGATAACTTACAAAAGGTGAAACATTTTGAACTATATTGTTTACCCGAAATGGAAGGCTTTTATTCTCGTTTGGGTTTTACAACTGATGTTGGAGGTATTCACTTGATGCGGTGCATTAATAATTAGCAGGCCTATTTATAGTCTGTTTTGTTGACTAAAACGATTCTATTCCCGTTAGTAGAGCATTACCAATAATAAGAGTTTTCATGATTGAACGAAAAAGTGGGCAGTATGATGGCCGTAATAAATCTTCAGCGTATAAAGACTTAGTGTGGACCGTCGCAACCTCTAGTGATACTTCTGTGGGCATCGAACAACAAACTAAACTTACTTTAGCAAAAGTGCAAATGAACTTAGTTGAACTTGGCGCTGATAAAACAAGTATTGTCTCAGCACAAGTATACATTGCTAATATGGCAGATAAGTCTTTAATGGATGGTGTTTGGAAAGACTGGATAGGTAATAACCCCGAACATTGGCCCCAACGAGCTTGCTTAGGTGTAAATCTCGAAGGCAATGTATTGATTGAGGTTACTGTTAGCGCCGTTAGGCGCTAGATAAGTGCTTACTGAAATTAGCCGCTATATTGTTGTTCGTCAGCTTGGACGTTAGGGGATTAAGAAACATATGTCAGTAGAAGAAAAAAAGAGCTTTTCGAATATGCTTTTAAGCCATGTAGAACTATATGTTAAAGATATTGCTTTGATGGAAAAATTTTATACTAAAAATTTAGGGTTTATCGTTACCGATAGAGGGGAAGGGCCTAACGGAATGATTTTCTTAAGCCGTAGCCCTGAAGAACATCATCAAATTGTGTTAAACCCAAGACAAACTCATCAGACTATCGTAAGTCCGATTGATCATATTTCTTTTAGGGTTAAGTGTATTTCAGACTTACGCGGATTCAATTACGTTTTAACATCAAATGCAGAGATTGAATTACAATCGGTGTCTCACGGAACAACCTGGTCACTTTATTTTAGAGACCCAGAAGAAAACCGTTTTGAAATTTTTACTGATACGCCTTGGCATGTGAATCAGCCGTGTAAATTTCCAGTAAATTTGTCGCTTTCAGATGAAGATTTAATTCAATATACAAAAAGCAAAATCGAGAACATGCCAGGATTCACTGTGGTAGGAGAATGGCATAACTTGCATACAAATAATTTAGCGCATTAAAATTAGCAATGTTTAAATTTACAGCTCAAATAAACACAATTAACGTTTACTACAGCGCGTGGAGAAGCCATCAACTTTATTCGTTGTTTTGAGCATAGGCCCGCAGATGAATGCTCAGTTGGTTTGTGATGTGTTAACGTTGGCGATATAAAGCGCACAAGATATTTCGAAATACATGCGATGTTTTATAACAGACACCGTTTGTATTTTCATAGGGGTTAACAAAGCCTAAATGAATACGAAATTAAAATGATAAGATTAAAATTACACTTATCCGAGGTGTCTAATAGGTCATTGTTCGATCTTAGATATAACGACATTATTTTACAAGTTAGAGTTGATTAATTCTAAAGCCTCATCAAGAATCGTTTTAACAGCACAATGAGCTTTATCAGGGTTTCGTGACTTAATAGTATTTAGAATGTCCGCATGCTTTTGAATATCGCCATCTTCCCCTTTGGCTTTATTTGTATATCGAATACTTACTTTTAAAGCGGTACTGATAAAGTCACTGAGTTGCATTATAAAGCAATTTCCAGAGGCTTTTAACACAGCAACATGAAAAGCAATATCTGCATCTAAAGGATCGTCTAATCCTATTTCCGCTTGTTCCATTCGTTTTAATGCTTTTTCAATTTCTTCTATATCTTCGAACGTCGCATTTGTTGCAGCTAGGGCGGCAGCTTGTGGTTCGATAGCAGCTCGCACTTCTGTGAAAGATTTCAACAATGAAAGGGAAGGGTTGCTGCTTAAAATCCAGGTAAGTACATCAGTATCAAACATGTTCCAGTTACTTTCTGGTAAAACTCTAATACCTTTTTTAGGTCTTGATACGATTAACCCTTTTGCTGAAAGCATTTTTACCGCTTCACGGGTTGCGCTGCGACTTACATCATATTCGGTGCATAATTCAGCTTCTGTTGGTAACCCGTCACCAATTTTATATTTTCCTTTAACTATGGCGTTACCTAAGTCATGGGTAAGTTGATAAGTTAAGTTATGTTTAGGGTTAGTGTTCATCTTTAAGCTCCTGCCTAATTGTTCAATATTAATGTGTTAAATATTATAAAATATAATTTAACACGAAAAGGTCAAACTTTTTGATAGATAATGTAAGTTTATGTAAGTTTATGTAAGTTTAGAAATAGATTCTACAGAAAATCATATCATTTTACATTTTTTTATCAAATTTTAGCTTGATTGTTTGTCTTTAATATATCAATAATACTATTATAGTATAAATACGACACATTGATATTGTTATTAAACATTGATTACAGCAATCTAAAATGGGAAAGTGCTCGGAGTGAATTCTAATGTCAACGATTGAAATAAAAATATGTTGATACACTATAGGAAGATTCTACATGGGTAACTCAACGATATATCAAGGTTTACAAAACAAAGTCGTTTTTATTACTGGGGGAGCAAGCGGTATAGGTGCAGCTATGGTTAAAGCCTTTGTTGCACAAGATGCCAAGGTCGCTTTTATTGACATTGACAGTGATGCTGCCAAAAAGCTGTCTGACGAAATCTCAGGTAATTGTTGGTATCGAATACTCGATGTAACAAACCCAGTAGAATTACAACAATCCATTTCAGATGTATCAATTGAGCTTGGTGGATTAGATGTATTAGTTAATAACGTTGCTAATGATAGACGTCATAGCCCTGAAAATATAACGGTTAGTGATTGGCATAAATGTATGCAAGTAAACCTAGATCCTGCTTTTTTTGCAGCTCAAGCTGCCTATAACATTATGAAGCGACAAAGTAGTGGCAGTATTATTAATTTCAGTTCAATAAATGCGTTAACAGGACTCAAAAACATGAGTGGTTATATTACTGCAAAGGCAGGATTGATTGGCATGACGAAAGCGTTAGCCCATGATTTTGGTCGCGATAATATTCGAGTTAATGCTATTTTGCCAGGCTGGGTGGCAACGGATAAGCAATTAGATAATTGGTTAACTGTTGAAGAAGAAAGTAAATGGATGGAGTCGATGGCGTTAAAAAAGAGAATTGAACCTAAAGATGTAGCAAAACTGGCATTATTTTTAGGATCTGATGATAGTGCAATAATTTCAGGTCAATGTATTGCTGCTGATGGTGGCAAAACGTAGTAATGTTAGTTGGATAATAGATGGAAAACGTATGGATAATGTAATCGTAGTTGATTGGGGGACAAGTCACTTAAGGGCTTATCTGTGCCAGTTATCTTCAGATCATCAATTACATTTAATTGATACGAAATTTGGCTTAGGTGTGACTAAATGTCAACAAAAGTTTGAATCTGAGTTATTCAGTTGTATTGATCCGTGGCTAAATCAATTTGGTCAATTACCTATCCAGATAACAGGTCAAATTGGTTCTAGTATTGGATGGAAAGAAACCACTTATGTATCGTGTCCAGTTAACCCTGATAATATTGCAAACTCGTGTTTGACATTCACCTGCCGTAAAAGTGTTATCTCAATTGTACCGGGAGTCAGTTGTGAATTAGACGATGAACTTCATGATGTGATGCGA
>Ga0209291_1003756_pt1 | contig 10985 bp, 13 predicted proteins | sample GOMGulsemesocosm_FD_184633 | JGI IMG/M metagenome (GOLD analysis project Ga0209291, IMG submission 184633) | Methane-oxidizing microbial communities from mesocosms in the Gulf of Mexico - GOM9B Gulf of Mexico (SPAdes) (version 2) | ecosystem: Environmental > Aquatic > Marine > Cold seeps... | reverse complement strand
TTACGTGCATACGATATTTATGAAGGCGAAGAAGTGACTTTTGAGTTTGAAGGTGGCGTTATTGTTAAAGGTGAAATTATTACTGGAACACGAAACTTACAAGGAAAAATATTATTAATTAGTTTTAAGAATTGTACTGTTACACATGGCGATACTGTTTTATTTAAACCTGAATGGGGACAATATGATATGGCTGTAGGTAAAATGGTGGATTCTGGATATTCTGGACCTGCAGATTTACACAGTTTTAATTTAATTACGCACGAAGTAAGTAGTCAAACCATTAAGACCGAAAAAACACCTGAACGCATAGAGTTAGAATTACTTTACAAGCAAGTTAGAGAATATAGAGAAGGCACAAACAGAACCGTTTCTAGAACTAAAATACTAGAACGTTTAATGCAAAACCATCCAAAAGATTGGTTATTAGCTATTGAGTTATATGAAATATGCCTAAAATTTAATAAACCTGATGTAGCTAAAGACACATTAGACTATTTATTAAAACTGAAAGACAGCAGACCAGAAGTAGCTCATTTAATAGACGATGGTATTAAAATAGCAAATGAAGATTTAGTACTGAATTAAAATTCTTTATCTTAAAATAAAAGCTTCAAAATCTAATCTAAGTTAGAATTTGAAGCTTTTTTGGTTTTAATTAAAATTATATTATCAGGTTGAGCGCAGTCGAAACCTTATTCATTACCAAAGAGTTCTTGAATTTAGTCTGTTTTGAGCATCTCGACTGCGTTTGATATAGACTTAAGACGATAGGCTCGAACTTACATAAAGCAAAATAAGTAAGTTTTAAACTTTCAATAAGTTCTCGACTACGCTCGAGAACGGACAAGTTTGTCTGGTTGAGCGTAGTCGAAACCTATTAAAATATATCTGAACCCTCATTTTATTACCATATTAGTTCTCTACTTGAGCCTGTCTTGAACGCAGTCGAAAGGCTAGAACAGACAATAGAGATTTAAGACGAAAATCCTGCTAATTTCTTTTTTGTAAAATCGCTTAAAACCAAGGTTCCACTAATTAATGCGCGGTCAATTAATAGTTTGTCCCAATGGCTATATTCAGACCATAACACTTGCTTCATATTAACTAAAGCTTCTGGATTATAACTAGATAATTTTGTTGCTAGTTCTAAAACAGCTTCATCTAAAGCTTCTAAAGTTTCAAAAACATTAGCGTATAATTTATTGGTTTTAGCATAAGTAGCATCGTAAAACTGCTCTGCGTTTATAGTCATTTCCGACATAGAACTTTGCCCCATTTTACGTGAAACTGCTGGTTCTATTACAAAAGGTCCAATTCCAATACTAAGTTCACTTAATTTTATTGCTGCGTATTTTGTTGCTAGCGTATAATCGCAAGCTGCAGCTAAACCAACGCCGCCACCAACTGCTTTTCCTTGAATGCGTCCAATTATTAATTTTGGACATTTACGCATAGCGTTAATCACATTTGCAAAACCTGAGAAAAACGCTTTACCGGTTGCCATATCGCTAATAGAAATTAACTCGTTAAAACTTGCACCAGCACAAAAAGTTCTATCGCCAGCACTTTTTAAAACAACGACTTTTACGTCTTTGTTATCTCCAGCTTCTTCAATTTTAGTAACCAAGTCTTGTAACAAAACGCTTGGCAATGCATTGTGTGATGGATTACAAAATTCTACTTCTCCAATATTATTTTTAATAGTTAATTTGACGTACGATTCGCTCATTTCAATAATAAATTACTCTTAAATTATGCCTAAAGATACTTAATTTCTTATCCTTTTTTATAGCTTTGAGTAAAAAGGATATTATGGGATTTTTAGATTTTATTTTTGGAAGTAAAAAAAGACAAGTAGAAACGTATCTTAAAAATGGCGCGCTTGTTCTAGATGTTAGAACAGATAGAGAATACAATAGCGGACATATAGAGAATAGCATACATATACCACTAGATCAACTACATCAAAAAGTAGAAAAACTACAATCTTACAACAAGCCTTTTATTGTTTGTTGTCAAAGTGGCGTTAGAAGTGCTAAAGCTGCCAAATTTTTAAACTTAAATAACATAGAAGCTACCAATGGTGGCGGATGGATTAGCTTAAAAAGTAAGTTATAAAATTATAGCTTAATTGTTTCTAAGTCGGTTTTAGCTTGAATAGTGTCGACGTTATATTTAAGCGTCCAACCTAAAGAATTGGTTAAGATATAGAATTTAGATAATTCGCTAATTAATCTATTTTTAGCATTTAATCTTATCTCAGATTTATTGATTTTTAACCCTAATTCCTTTCTTACGTTTCTTTTTATTTCGTTGTAATCTTCAGCTTTAAACGGATTCAAATAATCGGCTTGAATATCATAATACTCAAAATCTGGATTTACTTTTAATTCTTCTTCCGGTATTTTAGTTATGGTTAGCGTTTTTGTTGTTTCGTCTAAATCGTATTCTATTTTGCTTAAATCGTAAGCAATAGTAACATCAGCATTTACAACAACTAAAGCCTTTTTTTCAGTATCTATTAAGTTTCCAAAAATAGCTTTAGAACTTTTATAATTATAAACTTGACTAAAATGACCTTCTGTAACCACCAACTTACCAACATTTTTTAATTCCTTCTGGATTAATGCTGAATTAGCTAACAATTGTACTTCTTCTGCTTTCTTAGTAGAAAAATACTGAAAACTAACTACAGCCAATAAAGCAACTACGATACCAAATAAAATGTTTTTCATCTTTAAAATGTAATAGAATGTATTTGTTTTAAAATCTCTTTTTTCTGTTCTAATGACTCTAAAAACTTTTGATGTGCTTTAGAATCTTCATTAAAAGGTTTATGATTTAATCCTTTCTGAACAACTTCAACATCTTTAATAATAGTTTTAGTTTTTTGAGTGGTCCAGGTATCTAAAAAGCGCTCCCAAATATAATTAATAGCCGATTGATTTGGATGAAGCATATCTTCATTATAAAAACGATAATCTCTTAACTCATCCATTACAATCTCATAAGACGGGAAATAAGTCGTGTTTTTAATTGAATTAACAATGGAATGTATTCCAGAAATTAAATGTGCTTTACTTAGTGTGTTTCCCACAAAACCATCTTTTATATGTCTTACAGGTGAAGCCGTAAAAATAAAATATACATTGGGATTTATAGATTGTATATGCTTGATACACTTTTGAAGTGATTCTGCAATATCTTCTGCAGAAAGCAATACTTTTTCGAACTCTTTTTGGGGAACCTTATGGCAATTAGCAACTATTTCACCAGATAATTTATGTTTATAAACCCAAGATGTTCCTAAAGTAATAATAACATGTGATGCTTTTGTAAGTTGCTGTTTAGTTTCTATTAAGTTGGAATTTAAAACTGAAATTAAATCGTTTGAAGTAAGTTGATTCAATTTAGAATGTGCATCAAAACATTGAAACTGTTCATTTAACTCAAACACATCACTATCAGAATATTTAAAATCTGAAAGTGATTTATCTATTAAATTCTCAATAGCTTTTACATGAAATAAAATGCCAAATGGATTACTAAACGCATTAAACTTATTTGCTTTAAATTTCTCTGAAATATGCTCCGAAAAACAAGAGCCAAATAACACTATTTTACTGTTATAATCAATAGTATTTTGATTTACAGGCTTTAGTGGTATTTGGGTTTGTAGTTTCATTTATTGTATATATTTCTTAGCCTCATTTAAAGCATCCGCAATTCCTTCTGGTTTTTTTCCTCCAGCGGTTGCAAAAAATGGTTGTCCTCCACCGCCACCTTGGATATGTTTTCCTAATTCTCTAACTACAAGTCCTGCATTTAAACCTTTATCTGCCACTAATTCTTTAGAAATGTAACAAGATAGAATCGCTTTTCCGTTGTTTTCTGCTCCAAATAATAAGAATAAGTTTTTGTATTGGCTACCAAGCTCAAAACATAAATCTTTAATTCCTCCTGCATCTAAATCTATTTGTTTAGCTAAGAATGCCACACCATTTTCTTCGGTTATTTCCGATTTTAAATCGCCTTTAAGGTTTTTAGCTTTGTCTTTTAAAAGCTTTTCTATTTCCTTTTTTAAAGCAGAATTTTCATCTTGTAACGTTGCTACTGCTTTTGCAGGTTCTTTAGTGTTGTTTAACAATGATTTAATTGACACAAACTCGTTATCAATAGTTTCAAAATAATCTTTAACTGCATCGTTAGTAATCGCTTCTATACGTCTAATTCCTGATGCTACTGCGCCTTCACTTGTAATTTTAAAATGCCAAATATCGCTGGTATTCTTAACATGAGTTCCTCCGCAAAGCTCGATAGATTGACCAAAACGAATGGTTCTAACTGCATCGCCATATTTTTCACCAAATAACGCCATAGCACCATCGTTAACAGCTTGCTCCATTGGCACATTTCTACCTTCTTGCAATTCTAACTTTCCTGCAATACGTGCGTTTACAAAATCTTCTACATCTTGCAATTGCTCTGGGGTAACTTTAGAAAAGTGTGAAAAATCGAAACGTAAATATTTAGAATGAACACTACTTCCTTTTTGTTCTACATGCGTTCCTAAAATTTCACGTAAACCTTGGTGTAATAAATGTGTTGCCGAGTGATTACATTCGGTTCTAAAACGTTGCTTTGAATCTACAACAGCTTTAAAAGTATCGTTTAAATCTTTAGGTAAGTTTTTAGTAATATGAATAATTACATTGTTTTCCTTTTTAGTGTCTGTAATATAAACTACATCGCCATTAGAAGCTTCCAAGTAACCTTTGTCTCCAACTTGTCCTCCACCTTCAGAATAAAATGGTGTTAAATTAAACACTAATTGAAATAAAGCGCCATCTTTTTTAGAGACTACTTTTCTGTATTTTACTAATTTCACCTGTGCTTCAAGATTATCATAACCAACAAATTCTTGTTCAGAATCTTCAGTAACATCTACCCAATCTTCAGTTTGCATTTCGCTAGCAGCACGAGATCTATTTTTTTGTTCAGCTAATTTTTGTTTAAAACCAGCTTCGTCTAACTTCAAGCTTTTTTCGCTTAAAATCAAAGCTGTTAAATCTATAGGAAATCCGTAAGTATCGTAAAGCTCAAATGCTTTTTCTCCACTTACTGTATCGCCTTTAGTGTTTTCAATTATAGTATCCAACAACACTAGACCTTGATCTAAAGTTCTTAAAAAAGAGGTTTCTTCTTCTTTAATAACGTTTTCAATTAATTGCTTTTGAGACTTCATTTCTGGAAAAGCATCGCCCATTTTTGCACTTAATACTTCAACTAAACGATACATAAAAGGTTCTTTAGTATCTAAAAATGTAAATCCGTAACGTACCGCACGACGTAAAATTCTTCTAATAACATAACCAGCACCAGTATTACTTGGTAATTGTCCATCTGCAATAGAAAAAGCTACAGCACGAACATGATCTGCGATTACACGAATAGCAATATCCGTTTTGTCTTTATCTGAAAGATTTTTAGCCTGTGTTAAATCCTCGATAGAACCAGTATATTCCTTATTTGTTATGGTTTCAATCTCACGAATAATTGGTGTAAAAACATCCGTATCGTAATTAGATTTTACGTCTTGTAACACCATACATAAACGCTCAAAACCCATTCCAGTATCAATATGCTTATTTGGTAATGGCTCTAAAGTTCCATTTGCTTTACGGTTGTATTGCATAAAAACCAAGTTCCAAATTTCTACTACTTGTGGATGATCTTGGTTAATTAATGTTCTACCATCAACTTTAGCTTTTTCTTCTGGCGTTCTAATATCTACATGGATTTCACTACATGGACCACATGGACCTTGCTCACCCATTTCCCAGAAATTATCTTTTTTATTTCCTTTTAAAATTCGGTCTTCATTAATATATTTTTTCCAAAGATCTGATGCTTCAGTATCCATTTTAAGATTATCAGCATCATTGCTACCTTCAAAAACAGTTACATATAAAATGTCTTTATCTATTTTATAAACTTCGGTTAATAATTCCCAAGCCCAAGCAATTGCTTCTTCTTTAAAATAATCGCCAAAACTCCAATTTCCCAACATCTCAAACAAAGTATGGTGGTACGTATCGTAACCAACTTCTTCCAAATCGTTATGCTTACCAGAAACGCGTAAACATTTTTGAGAATCTGTTAATCTAGAATTTTTAGGCTCTGTGTTTCCTAAGAAATACTCCTTAAAAGGCGCCATTCCAGAGTTAACAAACATTAACGTTGGATCGTTTTTTAACACCATTGGGGCAGATGGCACGATGCTATGTTTCTTAGATTCAAAAAAAGATAAAAAAGTTTTACGTATGTCTTGAGACTTCATATTTTAAAATAAAAACACCTAGTTTTAACTAAGTTATAATGAATATTTAGTTTTTTACAAATATCACAATTTACAATCAAAATAAAATGATTAAATTGTGCGTTACATATTGGAATACAATATATAATCAAAATACAAAAATAGTATATTTTAAGGAATGAGTAAGGTAAAATATTATTATGATTCTGATACGCTTGCGTATAGAAAAATAGAACGTAAAGCTGGTAAAACGCTACGTAACATTTTTCTATTCTTAATGGCATCTGGACTTTTTGCTTTGTTGTTTATTTTTATTGCAGGTAGATACATAGATTCTCCCGAAGAAAAAGCGCTTAGGAGAGAATTATCTAACATGAAGTTACAATACAACGTATTGAACAAGAAGATGAATGAAGCCGAAGCTGTTTTAGCTAACGTTGAAGAACGAGACAATAATATATACCGCGTTTATTTTGAGGCTAATCCTATTCCTGAAGAACAACGATTAGCAGGCTTTGGAGGAATAAACAGATACAAAAAACTAGAAGGTTTTGACAATTCTATGCTAATTACATCTACCGCAAGCAGGTTAGACCAATTACTAAAACGAATTGTAGTACAATCTAAATCTTTAGATGAAATTAAGGTCATGGCAGAAGATAAAGAAAAACTTCTAGCAGCCATTCCTGCTATACAACCAGTGAGTAATGAAGAACTAACTAGAATGGCTTCTGGTTACGGCTACAGAAGCGATCCATTTACTAAGGTAAGAAAATTCCACTATGGAATGGATTTTACTGCACCAAGAGGCACACCAATATATGCCAGTGGCGATGGTGTTGTGGAACGCGCAGACAATGCATCTTCTGGTTACGGAAACCATATTAGAATAAACCATGGTTATGGTTACACTTCTCTTTATGCACATTTATACAAATACAATGTTAGAAAAAACCAACGCGTTAAACGTGGTGATTTAATTGGATTTGTTGGAAGCACAGGACGAAGCGAAGCACCACATTTACATTACGAAGTATTTAAAGATGGTGATAGAATTAATCCAATTAATTTCTATTACGGAAGTTTGTCTGCGGAAGAATTTGACGCCATGTTGCAACATTCTAATTTAGAAAACGAATCTTTAGATTAATGGAACTTAACTTACCAGAAAGACGCTATTACGCTATTGGAGAAGTTGCTAAAGCTTTTGATGTAAATACGTCTTTAATCAGATTTTGGGAGAAAGAATTCGAAGTACTTCAGCCTAAAAAAAATGCTAAAGGAAACAGAAAGTTTACACCAGAAGACATAAAAAATCTTAAATTTATATATCACCTAGTCAAAGAACGTGGCTTTACTTTAGATGGTGCAAAAACGCATTTAAAAGAGAAAAAAGACAAAGCACTTAGTAAATTTGACGTTATTGCCAAACTAGAACACGTAAAAGCAGAATTAACAAACATAAAAAATCAACTTTAAAATTTATAAACATGAAAAAATATTTAGTACCAATAGCTGTTGTAGTTTTATTAGGACTATGGGTGATGAGTTCTTATAATGGATTAGTAGGAAAAGAAGAAAATGTAAGCGAATCTTGGGCTAAAGTTGAAAGCGCCTACCAACGCAGGACAGACCTTTATAGTAATATTGTAAAAACCGTACAGGCATCGGCAGATTTTGAAAGAAAAACTTTAAACGAAGTAATTGAGGCTAGATCCAAAGCTACTTCTATTGAAATTAATGTAGACGATTTAACACCTGAAAACATTGCAAAATTTCAACAAGCTCAAAATCAATTTAGGGGAAGTTTCAGTAAATTATTGGCTACTTTTGAACGCTATCCTGACTTAAAAACAACTGGAGCTTTTAGAGAATTTATGGCGCAACAAGAAGGCACAGAAAACAGAATTAACGTTGCTAGAGACAGATTTAATGAGTCTGCTAAAACATACAACGTTACTGTTAGAAAATTTCCTGCAACGTTAATAGCATCGGCTTTTGGATTTGATAAAAAAGCTTATTTTGAAGCTGAAGAAGGCTCTGAAAAAGCACCAGATGTAAAATTTGAATTTTAAATGAACAACATAGTTGAAGCATTTTTAGAACCCGAGGAAGAAACGCTTATTGTTAATGCTATTTGTGAAGCTGAAGCGGAAACATCTGGAGAAATTAGAGTTCATATTGAAGCCAGTAGTAATGGTAATATAGAAGCTAGAACCTTAGAAGTTTTTAGCACTTTAAACATGCATAAAACAGAACTTAGAAATGGTGTAATAATTTACGTAGCTGTAAACGATAGAGAATTTTCTATTTATGGCGACGATGGAATTAACAAAATTGTACCATTAGATTTTTGGGATATAACTAAAGATACTATTCAAGCACATTTTAAAAAAGGCGAATTTGCTAATGGATTAATTCAAGGTATTTTAAAAGCAGGACAAGAATTAAAATCTCATTTTCCTTGTTCTCCAGATGATGTAAACGAATTACCAAACACGATTTCCAAAGGATAAATTATAATATGCAAAACGTTTTAAAGCGCTTAACCACTAAGAGTTTCCAAAATTCAGTTTTTGGGATATTACTTTTATGTACTTTTTTATGCACTAATACACTTTTTGCACAATTTGATATTCCCGAAAAACCAAGCTTACAAACTTCGGTTTATGATTATGCTAATTTATTAAACACTAACGAAAAGCAAAATCTAGAACGTGATTTAGTTAAATATTACGATTCTACTTCTACCCAATTGGTGATTGCAATTATTGGATCTACCAATGGAGAAAACATAAATTATTTAGCTGCTAATTGGGGCGAAAAATGGGGAATTGGTGATGCAGAAAAAGACAATGGAATTCTAATTCTATTAGCCAAAAACGATCGTAAAATAGCAATTAGCACAGGTAGAGGAACAGAACATTTGTTAACAGATGCCATGTCTAAACGTATTATTGAGCGACAAATAATTCCTTATTTTAAACAAAACGATTATTACAGCGGACTGCAATATGGTATTAGAGCCATTTACCAAGTTATGTCTGGCGAATACATAAACACTAATTCTGGAAATAGCGATTTTCCTATTGGTTTTGTAATCTTTTTATTCTTTGTATTTGTTCTAATTATTATTGCTTTAAGTAAGCATAATAAAGGTGGAGATAATCATAACGGAAAGCATTTTAGGCGTGACAGAACCGGAAGTATTTTTGACGCTATTATTCTAAGTAACATGGGAAGAAGTAGTGGTGGCGGTTGGTCTGGCGGCAGCAGCGGTGGTTTTGGTGGCGGAGGATTCTCTGGCGGTTTTGGTGGTGGAAGTTTTGGTGGCGGAGGCGCTTCTGGCGGTTGGTAGTTTTTTTAGTTGACAGTATTCAGTAAATATTTATTTACTGCACTCATTAAAAACAAAAGTCAGAATTAAACTTAACAATCTATAGCCTTATAATAAATAACTAGAAAAATGATTGATGAACTTATAAATGAATATCCTTATATTTTTATATCATTATCAATAGCTATTATTGCATTGTTGTCTTTTTTACAACATTAAACAGACTTATAAAGATCTTTTTGAAGATGATAATATTTTAAGCCATCAAGCATATATTTATACTTGGGTTGTTATAATCATATTAACTCTCATTTTGTTTGAGCATATTCCTATTAAAAACTTATAAATTTTTATTATTTTTCTAAACTCGCATGAGCGATAGTAGCATTGTTGGAGCTCTTAATATTTTATTGCATTTATGCAAAATATTAAAGCGACTGCGGATAGCGCGACCTGAAACGCTAGTGAAAGGTAATGCCCACAAAATAATATTACTTACCGTTAAAGCTATTCATAGTATTATTTATCCCTGCTAATCCAAAAGATTTAATCACGTTTACACACACTTCTAAGCGCTCTATAAGTTGGCTTGTTTCGTCTTTGGTCCACTCGCCTAGTACATAATCTACTTGTCGGCCTTTTCCAAACTCGTCGCTTATTCCAAATCTAAATCTATTATAGGCACTTGTTTGTAGTTTATCTTGCGTGTCTTTTAATCCGTTGTGCCCGCCTGCGCTTCCTTTGGTTTTTACTCTTATGCTTCCAAAGGGCAGGTTTAAATCGTCTGTAATTACTAAAAGATTTTCTAGCGGTATGTTTTCTTTGGTCAACCAGTACTTTATGGCCTTACCACTTAAATTCATGTATGTGTTTGGCTTTAGTAAAATAAAGGTGCGTCCTTTTAATTTATAGGTTGTAATGTCTCCTAATTTTTCTGTGGAAAATTCAAGGTTTTCGTCTTTAGCTAGGTAATCTAAAATTTTAAATCCTATGTTGTGGCGCGTGTTTTCGTATTTCTCGCCTATATTTCCTAATCCTACAATTAAAATTTTTTTCATATCTATTTCTTCAACGTTTGCTGTAAAAAGCGATTTTAACCAATTTAGCATATATTATACCATTTTTTCAAAAATAAAAAAAGCATCCTGAATTAACAGAATGCTTTTTGTAAAATAGTGTTCAGAAAAATTATTCTGCAGCAGCTGCTTCTGGAGTAGCTCCTTCTTCGTCTTCGTCTTCGTCTTCGTCTTCAACAACAGAATTACGTGAACGTCTAACTTGACAAACTACCGTATTATCTGGATGCATAAATTTGTAATCTTCGTT
>Ga0209291_1003753_pt1 | contig 10992 bp, 11 predicted proteins | sample GOMGulsemesocosm_FD_184633 | JGI IMG/M metagenome (GOLD analysis project Ga0209291, IMG submission 184633) | Methane-oxidizing microbial communities from mesocosms in the Gulf of Mexico - GOM9B Gulf of Mexico (SPAdes) (version 2) | ecosystem: Environmental > Aquatic > Marine > Cold seeps... | reverse complement strand
GGATACAATGTAGATGTAAATAGCTGGCCTAAGTTACAAGCTTATTTAGACCGAGTATTAAACCTTCCTGAATTTATCAAGTGTTTAGCAACTGAAAAAGCGATGATTAAGATGATCATGGGATAAATCATTAGGCCACTAACTCATTCAACTATTTAGTTGGTGGCAGTCAATTTTACAACTAAAGATCATGGAGAAATAATATGCCATCTATTGAGATTTTCTATTTGGTACTAACAGCGGGGCTAACAAGTGCTATTTGGATTTTTTATATTGGAAATCGAATATTAGAGCTAGGTACAAAGGCGACCTTTAATAACCCTGTAATAGGTCATGAACCTAAGGCAAAGTGGGCTCAACGCTTAATTCGGGCACATCAGAATGCAGTTGAAAATTTAGTTATATTTACAGGTCTTGTTGTAGCTGTAGAGCTATCACAATTAAATAACGAAATTACAGCTTTAGCCGCGTTAACATATTTCTATGCGCGACTAGCACATGTAATCATTTATACTTTAGGCATTCCTATGGCGAGAACCTTGGCTTTTATGGTTGGATTTTGTTGTCAGCTGCTGTTGTTTATACAAGTGATTTAAACCCTGAGACTAATTATGTCTATATAGTCAAACTGGAGAAACATTGCTAGTGAAGTGTGAGGCTACAGACAAGGGTGTCGTGCTTCGCTTCACTCGTGACTACTTACAAGTTCTTTTTTAAAGCTCAGTACGCCAGTGGTTAAAGCAACGCCGGTTAAAATCAAACCACAGCCAAACATCATCGTTGATGTGATCACTTCACCAAGAAATATAGCGCCCCAAAATAAACCAAAAGCAGGTATTAAATAAGTCACTGAAATGGCTTTAGTTGGTCCTAATGCGGCTATTAAACGGAAAAATAGAATATAAGCAATACCCGTACAAACGATACCGAGGAAAATGACAGAATAAATTGCTTCATTGCTCGGCATTTTCTCTGGTAAAAAAGCCAAGCTCAAAGGCAACAGTATTATTGTTGCTGAAACTTGGCTGCCAGCGGCTAAAACTAAAGGTTTAACATTTGATAAATAACGTTTAGTAAAATTCGCCGAAATCCCATAAAACAATGAAGCTAACATTACGGCAAACATCGGCATAATAACTTTCGAGTCAGGGGCATTTATTTTCTCTAGCATTAAAACGTAAACGCCAATAAAACCAACAATTAAGCCTAATATTGCCGATGTGGTTAATTTATCTTTTAACCAAATAAACGCCACGATAGCGCCAAACATAGGCACAGTGGCATTTAATACCGAGGTGCTACCTGCCGATAATGTTAGCGTTGCCCAACCAAAAAGTACAAAAGGGATCGCGGTATTCATCATACCAACCGCAAATATTTTCTTTTTATGTTCAAGTAATAAAGGCAATTGCTTTTTCAATATTAACAATGAAATTAATAGCAAACAGGCAACTAAAGTTCTTATTGCCATAAATAGAATAGGGCCAAACTCAGGACCACCGATCTTCATAAATAAAAAAGAACCACCCCACATAGAGGCTAGTAACGGTAGTTCGATGAATGGGCGAGTGGTCATGTATATTTCCTAATAAAATTAAAGATCTTATTTCAGGGAGCTTATTTCAAATACTTCGATTTGACTGGCGGAGATCAGACGCCACTTAATATTATAATGATACAAACAGATACCATAAACTTTATCATCGACAGGTGAAAGTTCTGACTGAGATTGTTTATATGCTGGACGGGGGTCTTGTGCAAGTACTTGGCTGATTAATTCTTCAAGATCAGGGTGGGCATTTATGTTGTTTTGTAAATCCATCTTTGCAGAAGAACTGTAATTAACCGTTAGCAACGTTTTGGGTTGATGTTGAGCAAAGCCTGCTTGTGCATCAATAATTGCGTCTGAATAGGGGATATAAGGCTTTATATCAACAATTGGCGTTTCATCTAGTAAATCTAAGCCAGATATGTGCAAAGTAACTTGTTTGTTAGTCGTTTCAATTTTATCAAGTTTGACTACTGACATGCCGATTGGATTAGGTCTAAATGTTGAACGAGTTGCTAGCACGCCGGTTTTTTTATTTCCCCCTAAGCGAGGTGGACGGACAAGAGGTTTCCAGCCTTGCTGCTCTGTGGCATGAAAAATAAATAATAACCAGATATGACTATATTGTTCTAAGCCACGTACAACTTCACTATTATTTGCTTGACCAAGTAAAGTGACTTTTCCTTTTGCGCAAGATACTAAGCCGGGTTGACGAGGAATAGCGAACTTTTCTTTATAAGGCGAATTAACCTTGCCTATGATAGTAAAATTGGCTTGCTCATCATCTTTATTGAAGTCGTCTTGGCTTTTATTCACTTTTGGTTAACTTAACTTGATACGCTTTGCCATAACAAACACGGGTGGCTAAGCATTGTTTATTGGCTTCATTTTTCTCGATTAATGCACAACCAGTGAAAACAATGGCATTAGCGCCTAATTGATAGGCTTTTTTTCGTGCTTGTGTTCTTGCTGTTATTTCATCTGGGGCTTGGTGATGTGCTTTGGCTTGGCAATCTTCACCTTCTACAGAACCGAGATAACGGTGATCTGTTAAAATGTCTTGTTCACTTTGATAAATAGTTACTTGGCTTGGACTAAAGTATTTGGCAAAATTTTCTGCATCTAAATTAGTTGAGACTGAATAACGATTAACACATGCAGCTAAAATAAAGGTTATTACTAAGCCGATAAATAAGTTAACTCTTTTGTGGCTTTGTATGTTGAGTTGCATAAAATTTATCCTTGCTATAGGCGGGTAATAGCATGAAAGAATACGGGAACGAGTGGTGATTATATCGGAATAATGCTCAAATTAAATATTTAAGGAAGCCTGAACTTCCTTAAATATCAAAAGAGCTTATAAATTAGAGTTTATCAGTTCTAATGCTTCATCAAGGATTGTTTTTACTGCATGATGCGCTTTTTCTGGGTTACGTGATTTTATCGTATTTAAAATATCGGCATGTTTTTGTACGTCGCCTTCTTCACCTTTAATTTTATTGGTATAACGAATGCTGACTCGTAATGCAGTGCTGATGAAGTCGCTGAGTTGCATGATAAAGCAGTTACCAGAAGCTTTTAAAACAGCAGTGTGAAAGGCTATATCAGAGTCTAAATGATCATCTAAGCCTTTTTCGGATTGTTCCATCCTAGTTAGCGCTTTTTCTATTTCTTCAATATCTTCAAAAGTTGCATTAGTTGCGGCTAATGCTGCTGCTTGGGGTTCAATCGCAGCGCGAACTTCAGTGAATGATTTAAGTAATGACAAAGAAGGGTTGCTGCTTAAAATCCATGTCAATACATCGGTATCGAACATGTTCCAGTTACTTTCAGGTAAAACTCTGATACCTTTTTTGGGCCTAGAAACGATTAAACCTTTCGCAGAAAGCATTTTAACAGCTTCACGTGTTGCACTTCGGCTCACGTCAAACTCAGTACATAATTCAGCTTCTGTTGGCAACCCATCACCAATTTTATATTTTCCTTTAACGATAGCGTTCCCCAAATCATGGGTGAGCTGATAAGTTAAGTTATGTTTAGGGTTACTGTTCATCGTTTAAGCTCCTGCCTAGTTGTCCGATATTAATGTGTTTAATATTATAAAACAAATCTAGCATAAAAACGCCTATCTTTTCGATAACTAAAACTTAAATATCTAAAAAATTGCTAGTTAATATAGTGAAAATATTAGTTGTTAACATGATTTTGCTTGAAAAAGTGTTTTAAATACATTAAAAGTGCTATATATAATATAAATATGGCTTTATGTTTTTGTCATAAGGCGTTGCTAACGACTAGCTAAAATGGGAAAGTGCAGGGAAATATTTTTAATGACAGCGAGTAAAATAAAAAGATGCTGAAACATTATAGGAATCCCTAAATGAAAAATTCAACGCTATATCAAAGTTTGCAAAATAAAGTCGTTTTTATTACGGGCGGAGCAAGTGGTATTGGTGCCGCTATGGTAAAAGCATTTGTTGAACAACAGGCAAAAGTGGCATTTATTGATATTGATCGTGATTCTGCAAAGCAACTTTTCGATGAACTTGGTGGCAAATGTTGGTATCGGATAGTTGATGTAACTAACCCAGATGATTTGCAAAAAGCAATTTCAGATGTATCCAATGAACTCGGTGGCTTAGATGTTTTAGTTAATAATGTTGCTAACGATATGAGGCATAGCCCTGAAAATATTAGCGTAAGGGATTGGCATAAGTGTATGCAAGTTAACCTTGACCCTGCTTTTTTTGCTTCACAGGCGGTATATAACATCATGAAGCAACAACATAGTGGCAGTATCATTAATTTTAGCTCAATTAACGCCTTAACGGGGCGAGAAAATATGAGTGGCTATGTCACGGCTAAAGCAGGCTTGATCGGTATGACTAAAGCATTGGCACATGATTTTGGTGCTCATAATATTAGAGTTAATGCCATATTACCTGGTTGGGTAGCAACAGATAAACAACTGGATAATTGGCTAACTGAAGAGGAAGAGTCAAAGTGGACGGAATCTATGGCGCTAAAAAAACGAATTGAACCGGAAGATATTGCCAAATTAGCGTTGTTTTTAGCTTCTGATGATAGTGCAATAATTTCAGGCCAAAGTATTGCTGCTGATGGTGGGAAAACTTAGGAATGATCAGTGAATAAAGTAATAGTTATAGATTGGGGGACGAGTCATTTAAGGGCTTACCTTTGCCAACAGTCATCAGGTAAACAATTACAATTAATTGAAACTAAACTAGGTTTGGGCGTCACTAAATGCCAGCAAAACTTTGAGGCTGAATTATTCGCTTGTATTGATGGTTGGCTTGAAAACTATGGCAATTTACCCATTCAATTGACAGGACCCATTGGTTCAAGTGTCGGCTGGAAAGAAACAAGTTATTTCCCTTGCCCTGTAACCCCAGAAGATATCTCAAAAGCGTGTTTGACATTTACCTGTCGTGGCCATGAAATATCAATTGTTCCCGGCATTAGCTGTAAATTAAATGATGAACATCATGATGTGATGCGTGGTGAAGAATTACAAATTCTAGGCTGGCTAAACTTACATCAGAGCCACTGCCGAGGAAGCCATTTGCTATGTTTGCCAGGCACTCATACTAAGTGGGTTTTAGTTGAAAACGGTAAGATTATTCTTTTTAAAACCGCGATGACAGGTGAATTGTTCGATCTGCTAAACAATCAAAGTATACTTATTCAAAGCCCCAGCAGTGAGTTTAATGAGACGGCTTTTAAAAAAGGCGCGAAATTTACCCTTGATAGTGAACTGGGGGATTTTAGCCACGGTATTTTTAGTGTGCGTAGTAATCAATTATTCGGTAAGCTCCCCCAAGAAGAGGCATCGTCTTATTTGTCTGGTTTATTGATTGGCAGTGATGTTCGTGCCGCATTTAATGCCACTGAATGGGACTTCTCTTCTCTCAATCAAGTGGTTGTCATAGGGGCAGAACATTTGAGTCATTGTTTTTCAAGCGTATTATCGATGAAGAATGTACCCAGCGTCATTTATAATGATAAACCGATCACCTTAAGTGGTTTCTCCAAACTGAACCAATCTTTACATTTTATTGATAGCAATAACTAATATCCCTATTATTTCATAAATTATATAGAAATCACTTTTATTTTTGTATTATTTATAATATAAATGCTAGGTGATCTTAAATTTACTTAACTGGTAAAACAACAGCGCTTCCAAACTATAAAAAATAGCTCATAATAAGTGACAAAATACCAGTGTTTATGAGTTTGATCTTAATTGTTTTTTACACAACCTGGTGGTAACAATGCATAACGATATTTCAGCTGAATTAATTCATACCTTAACTGTTGGCAATCAATTAGGTGAAGGTGTGCAGTGGCATGCTGAAAGTAAATGCCTCTGGTGGACTGATATTCAAAGTGCTTGTATATATCGTTATGAAATGAAAACTCAAGGCATAGCAAAGTATGTTATGCCTGAACGAGTTGGCTGTTTTAGTTTTATCGAAAATGAAGATCGCATACTGGTAGGTTTTGCATCAGGCTTTGCTTTTTATGATCTCAAAAACGATGAGGTAGAGTGGCTTGCTCAGCCTGAATTAGCAATTAAGGGTAATCGTCTTAACGATGGCCGTACTGACCGACAAGGCCGATTTTGGGCGGGTAGTATAGTTGAGCAGCGCCAGCATGAAAAACAATCAGCTGCTTTATATTGTCTCGATAGCGTTAAGCAGTGTCGAAAAGCAATCGGCGATCTAGAAGTATCAAACGGTTTATGTTGGAGCCCCGATGGCTTAACTATGTATCATGCCGACTCTCCACGACAAACTATATATCAGTATGACTTTGAACCATTGTCAGGCATACCTAACAATAAGCGAGTATTTGCCCAAACATCACAAAACTCTTTTCCCGATGGGGCTTGTGTAGATAAGCTAGGTTATCTATGGAGCGCACAATGGGGGGGAGCAAAAGTAGTGAGATATTCTCCACAAGGCAAGGTGGTTTTGGAGATTAACATACCTACCATACAACCTTCATGTGTCGCTTTTGCGGGAGAAAACTTAGATTTATTAGTGGTTACCAGTGCCAAACAGGATTTAACCGCCGAACAACTCAGCACAGACACCCAAGCAGGGCATGTCTTTATTTATCAATTAAGCGCTATCTCAGGACTAGAAGAGTGTAAAGTCCGCCTCTCGTGAAAATGTATTAATTTAATTTCAATAGCTCCAAAGGATTGTGCATGAAAGTGTTTGTTTTAATATTAAAGTATCTAGCTGTAGTTACTGCTTTCATGGCTAGTGCTTCTTTGCTAAAACCATTATCTGCTGCTGAAACTACTGCTGAAACGGCTACTGAAAAATCAATCAATGTTGTTTTAAATGTCCTGCCGTCGATCAAGCCTGCTTTTCTCCCCATCTTTAAACAATTTGAATTAGAAAGTGGTATTAAAGTTATTCCACAGAAATTCATTGAAGATGATGACTTTGACAAAAAAATGCATCAATGGCTTGTTGAAGGAAAAAATACTCCAGATGTACTTTATGGTCATAACAATATGCGTTTACTGAAAATGGCGCAAATTGGAGTTGTTCATCCGGTAAGTCATCTTTGGCAAAAATATGACTGGTTTTCAAAGTTCAGACAAGAGCAAATCAATGGCCTTACTTTTGAAAATGAGCAATATGCGCTGCCATACTCATTGTACACTTGGGGGCTATTTTATAACAAATCGATAACTAAGAAACTTGGTGCGGTTCCCCAAACATGGCAAGCATTTAAGGCATATTGTCAACAACTTAAAAACCTCGGTATTTCCCCTTTTCCTGCCTCTAAAAAGCAACCTTATATTGCAGCTGCTTGGTTTGAATATTTGGTCTTACGCATACACGGCTTAGCGTTGTTTAACCAGATAATGTTAGGAGAAATCGCTTTTACTGATCAACGAATTCAACAAGTTTTCATTGAATGGCAAGACTTAATTAACCGGGGATTCTACGATACCAGTTACTACAAAATGCGCTGGGAACAATACCTACCTTATTTTCTCAGAAATAAAATTGGCTTTGTATTGATGGGATCGCCATTAGGTAGTCGTATTTTTAATGAAGATCTTAAACAAAAAGTGGAGTTTATGCCCTTTCCAAAAATCAGTGATATTCCCAAATATGAAACGGCTCCGTCAAATATATTCTTCATTGCCGCCAACTCAAAGAAAATTAACTATAGCGAACAGTTTCTAGAGTTTATTTCTCAAGTGGAAATTCAAAGTCAGTTAAACTCAGTTCTACAGACAAGCCCAGCGAGAATAGGTGCGTTAACAGGTAACGATAAATATGCTCAACAAGGCATCGCTTCAATTGATGGCGCCCAAGGTTTATCGCCGTTTTTTGATAGGGGAGCCGAGCCTGAATTTGAACGAAAGGCAGTAATCGCTTTTGCCAAATTTTTAAAAACCGGTGATATAAAACAGTTAACAAACGAACTCGAAACATTAAGACTTATTGTTTATACCGATAAACACTTAACATTAAATCATTAACCAGAGCAGTATAAATATGTATAGCAAGATCAGATTTATTTTATCCTTGATATTTTTTTCTTTTATCAGTGTTACCGCGTCATCAAAGCAAACTCATGGTATGGGTAAACCTCAGCAACAGCCCAATATTTTATGGATTTATGTCGAAGACATGAATGATTGGATGGGGGCGTACGGCGATAATACTGTGCCAACACCCAACATCGACTCTTTAGCAAAACAAGGTGTTCGCTTCAATAATGCCATTATGCCAGCGCCAGTATGTTCGTCTACACGTTCAGCCATCATCACCGGCTCTATGCCGACCACGTTAGGTGTCCACAATCATCGCAGTTCTCGAGGTAAAGGCTCGCTTATATATTTGCCTGAAGGCTATAAAACCATTCCTGAATTGTTTAATGAACAAGGTTATCAAACGTTTAATATGGGTAAAGAAGATTATAATTTTAATTATAAACACCATGAAATGTTCTCGTTAGACCCAATCACAGAAGGCTTAAAAAAATATCGCGCTAATACAAAAGCGGTAGTGCAAAAAGGTGCAAAGTTTAAGTTAAGTACATTAGACAAGAGCAAACCATTCTTTGGTCAAATACAACTAGAGGGAGGTAAAGATAAAGCTAAGGCGTTAGTAAAAATAAAGCCTCAATCAGTTAAAGATAAACTGCCACCTTATTACCCAGCACATCCTACTTTTTTAAAAGCCTGGGCTCGTCATTACGAGCAAATTGCTATCACAGACATGCGTGTTGGCAAGATACTCGCTGAGTTAAAAGAAAATAACTTATTGGAAAATACTGCAATTTTCTTTTTTACCGATCATGGCATGGTGCTTCCTCGTCATAAACAGTTTGTTTATGAAGGTGGTCTTAGAGTGCCATTTGTTGTGAGTTGGTTAAAAGGTAATGACCATATCCGTTCAAATGGAGCCATCCGCGAAGATATCATCAATGGCATCGACATTGGTACGACATCGTTAGGATTAGCCGGTATTGATATTCCCCAATATATGGAAGGTGATGATCTATTTTCACCAGATTACCAAGAAAAGTCATTTACCATAGCGGCAAGAGATAGACTTGATTATACCTTTGATCGCATTAGAGCCGTGAGAACTCACCGCTTTAAATACATCAAAAATTATTTTCCTGAACGTGCTTATATGCAGGCACAATACCGTGATTTGCACCCTAAGAAATTTCCTTTTATGACTGCTTATAAAGCCCTTTATCAAGCAGGAAAGCTAACACCTGCCCAAGCGTTGTTCATGGCACCTACTAGACCCGCTGAAGAATTTTATGACTTGGTTAATGATCCTCACGAAATTAATAATTTAGCAACTAATACCGCTTACGAAAAACAGTTAATAGAGCATCGTAACATTCTTGAGCAGTGGTTGATAAAAACCGACGATAAAGGGCAATATCGAGAATCTGATGCCGGTATTGCCGATGTTTTAAAGCGTTGGGGGAAACACTGCATTAACGTAGAGTGTCAAGATTATCGAAAAAAACACGGAGGGTAGATTTATTGCAATAATAAATACCTAACAATATTGGCCTTATCATACTTATAGTTAAGGCCGGTATATACCACTGAGTTGGCTAAATAGCTTTGCTAAAACCTATTAAACAAGAGTTGATTAAAACTGAGGAATAATACTATTCATTTAGGCGTTATATCAGAATAATTCTATATCGCCTTCTGTTGAGTGATCTTCATCGATTTGATGACGATAATCGCTTTCACGTCGCACAATAGTATCATTGGTTAAATTCGATAAACGTTTCATAAAAACCTTGCCCGTTGCGGGTTCGAATATGACTTTTCTAGGGCAAGTTAGCCCAATATCTTCTGTTTCAATTTCAATCTGCTCTGTTGCTAAGTATCTGAGAACAAAGTGAATATTCTTCATGCCTACATCAGATAAATTTTCCCTGATCTTACCCCCACCAAAAATTTTGGCGACTAAATTCTTTTTACGGCCGCCATTTTTAAGAATAATATTAATTAAATGTTCCATGGCAAAATTGCCATACCGGGTAGCGTCGCTTTCTTTCCCACGTTGTCCCCAACTAACTTGGTGTGATTGCTTTGTTGTCAGTGGTAACATAAAGTGATTCATGCCGCCAACACCAGATACCGAATCGTAAATACATGCGGAAATACACGAACCGAGCGTTGTCGCTATGCTTACATTTTGAGTGGTCATGTAAAGCTCACCAGGCAATATTTTGGCAATCACCTGTTCGCGTTCCTCGTCCCAGTAGTGATTGATATGAGAAAACTCAGGCAAACACTGTTGGCGAGTATATAAAACCTCATCGTGTTCTTCTCTTTTCCATGAAACTAATCCCATAACCTTTCTCTTTATTGTCTACTGCTTAGCATATTTTAATTATAAATTTTTGGTAGCGATTTCATTGATTAAGTTGACCTTTATATTCAAAATGAATGTATATTTTGTATCGATACTACGCTGAAAATATTTTTTAAAGTCATATATATCAGCCAACTTTAGGGATAATGAAAAGGATTATTTATTTAAATTATATATTTGAAAATTTTTCCAATGATATATATTAGAGTGATGCTTTCGATAATAAACAAGGTGATCCAGAGCTTGGGAGAAGGTTTAGTATCAGTACCCTTGTAAATATTTGACATTGCTTCAGTCCTTTGAAATTGATCTAATGTACAAATTATAGTCAGGTTTTTAATCTATTCAATTTTTTATAAAATAATAGAATGGGATGAATGGATGAATGGGGTCAGATGAATGGGGTCAGGTACAAATTAAAAATAAATGGGGTGAGTAGTCTACTGATTACGTCCCGTATTAATACGGTTGTTTGACGAGATCCTGCTTCGCAGCCTGAACACACTTACGTTCTTCAGTGTATTCCCA
>Ga0209291_1003751_pt1 | contig 10995 bp, 11 predicted proteins | sample GOMGulsemesocosm_FD_184633 | JGI IMG/M metagenome (GOLD analysis project Ga0209291, IMG submission 184633) | Methane-oxidizing microbial communities from mesocosms in the Gulf of Mexico - GOM9B Gulf of Mexico (SPAdes) (version 2) | ecosystem: Environmental > Aquatic > Marine > Cold seeps... | reverse complement strand
GCCTGTCACGCTGCCGAAGGCTTCGCGGGTTCTAGTCCCGGCACTCCGCCAACAACAACGAAAGCCTGAATCGAAAACTTTTTGTTAGAAATAGAGGCTTTTTTTGTGCCTGAAATTCAGGATACAAAAAATACAGATTGTTCGGAGTTGTCGTTCAGTTGGTTAGACTCTTTACCTAAAAAAGGCGGCCTGTCACGCTGCCGAAGGCTTCGCGGGTTCTAGTCCCGGCACTCCGCCAACAACAACGAAAGCCTGAATCGAAAACTTTTTGTTAGAAATAGAGGCTTTTTTTGTGCCTGAAATTCAGGATACAAGAATACAGATTGTTCGGAGCGGTCGTTCAGTTGGTTAGACTGTTTACCTAAAAAAGAAGGCCTGTCACGCTGCCGAAGGCTTCGTGGGTTCGAGTCCCGGCACTCCGCCAACAACAACGAAAGCCTGAATCGAAAACTTTTTGTTAGAAATAGAGGCTTTTTTTGTGCCTGAAATTCAGGATACAAGAATACAGATTGTTCGGAGTGGTCGTTCAGTTGGTTAGACTCTTTATAAAAAGATAATCGGCCTATCACGCAGGGTGACGCGGGTTGTGGTTTATAAAAAGCCGTCCGCTTTCTCTTTGCCAACAACAACGAAAGCCTGAATCGAAAGATTCAGGCTTTCGGATAAACACTAACCATTTAATTTTAGGTTGGGACTGCTCGCTAACTTAGCACTCATTATTACCTTGCTGTCTTACCTGCCAAGTTAATGTTGGTTTTATACGGGGGAATGATAAATCATCGATGTATTGTTGAATTCTCGCTCCGCACCAGGATTCTGCCGCTGCACGACTTGTAATTGGTGAAGTACTAAAGCACTGACGTTCATCTGTTTTTTTATACAACCAGCTAGAGGATGTTAATACATCACAAGTTACGTAAGAGCCTTCTTCGTAAACATTAATTGTTTCTGTTTTTGTATTTGTTACACCTTCTTTACTCGCGACAGTTAAAACCACGTTGTAAGGGCCTTCTGATGGGTAAGTTGCGGAGGCCGTAATCCCCGTTGCTGATTCTCCATTACCAAAATCCCAGTTATAAGACGAGATATCGCTGCTTTGGTTGGAACTTTCGCTCGCATCGAAGCTTACAACTAACTTATCCTTTGTATAGTTTAACTTTGCAGTTGGAGTTGTTATTTCATCAGCAACGTAAACAGTCGTTGCTGTTGTTGCTTGGGTGTTATCTTCGGCTGTGACTTTTAAATGAACAATATGTTGCCCTGTTTTGCTAAAACTATGGGTGACTTGAGGTCCTGACAACTCTTGACCTTCAATCACCCAATCAATTTGAGATAAAGAGCCTTCACTATAGCTAGAGGAATCGCTATTAAACGTATATACCGTTGTTGCTCTATCCGTAATGCCTATTATTGCGCGTGGGGATAGGGGCTGTGTAGCTATATCTTCTGCACTGATTGTTAAATTTTTTGAAAACTGAGCTAAAGCTTCTCCAGTATGATTCTCTACAGTTAACTTTACTTTGTAGGTGGCAGCTTCTTTAAACTCATATTGAGGTGCTTGTTCTGGATATAATGAGGTTACTTGTCCTTCACCTTCTAAGCTTACTGACCAGTTAAAAGTCATGTCGTCAGTGGATTGCTCAACATCATTTACGGTATAAACGGAACTGAAATTATAAATGGGTGAGTTTATATCACTAGGTGTAGCTGAAAAACTCACGGATGATATCGTTTTTAATTTGTCATCCTTATCGTCATTATCAAATACATCCTCAGAACCGCAAGCTGTAAGCGTTGATAATAGTGCTACCAGTAGTAATTTCTTCATCGTATTTCTTCCATGAGTTTAGATTTTGAGTAACAGATCCATCTTGGCTACTCGGGTTGGAAGCACATTATCATTATAACGGATTATAAGAAGTACCAATTTGATTGTGGTACAAAACGTTGTGTCACCTTTTGTCTGGTGCTCTTATTGAAATGATTTAATTTATTTTAAATGAATTATATCAAATTTAATTATTTAGACTTAAATGAGCCTAATTAGTAGTAATGATTAACAATTAAAATTAATTAATTTATTACGTAATTTTAAGGTATAAGAAGTTATTAAAAGTGGGATTACGATCTCACATTTTATAGTTATTAACATTTGAACAACAATTGCACTGAATTGGGGTTAACAGCTTCTCTGCTGCACCAAGTTAGTGCTTTATAGATGCGTAAATGTGGGGGCATTATATTAAGCTATTGAATTTACATTATTTTAATTGTTGGCACGGACGTTGAATTAAGTTTAAGCATATAGATACTCAATATACTCAGGCAAGGAGCTCTTTATGAAGCTAATAAGCGCAATCATTAAACCATTTAAACTCGATGATGTTCGTGAAGCAGTAGCAGATATCGGTGTTGAAGGATTAACAGTAACTGAAGTGAAAGGCTTTGGTCGTCAAAAAGGTCATACCGAATTGTATCGTGGTGCAGAATATCAAGTTGATTTTTTACCTAAAGTTAAGTTAGAAATCGCAACACAGAGTGAAAATGTTGATCGCGTAATTGAAGCTATTAATAGTGCTGCTTATACGGGAAAAATTGGTGATGGTAAGATTTTTGTTTACGATTTAACACAAGTTGTGCGTATCCGTACGGGCGAAATGGACTCAGAAGCAATTTAAAGGAAATAAATTATGCAAGAGCTAACAACTACAGTTACTGAGCTGCGTTTTGCACTCGATACTTTTTACTTTTTAATGTCAGGTGTACTTGTGATGTGGATGGCGGCAGGTTTTGCTATGCTCGAAGCTGGCCTCGTTAGATCTAAGAATACAACTGAAATTCTGACAAAGAACATCGTGCTTTATTCTATCGCATGTATCATGTTTTTATTAGTCGGTTATAACATCATGTATGTTGGTAATGCTGAAGGCGGCATTATCCCATCATTTGGTTCTTTAATTGGCTCACAATCTGAGGGCGCTGATCACTCATTAGAATCAGACTTCTTCTTCCAAGTTGTATTTGTTGCAACAGCAATGTCGATTGTATCAGGTGCGGTTGCTGAACGTATGAAACTATGGGCTTTCCTCGCCTTCACGGTCGTTTTGACTGGTGTTATTTACCCGATGGAAGGTTACTGGACTTGGGGTGGTGGTTTCTTAGCTGAAGCTGGTTTCTCTGATTTTGCGGGTTCAGGTATTGTTCACATGGCTGGTGCGACGGCTGCATTTGCTGCAGTACTTCTATTGGGCGCTCGTAAGGGTAAATATGGTAAGAACGGTGAAGTGTATCCAATCCCTGGTTCAAATATGCCACTAGCAACATTAGGTGCATTTATCTTATGGATGGGTTGGTTTGGTTTTAACGGTGGCTCACAACTACTACTTTCAGATGCTGAAAATGCAACGGCTGTTGGTCAAATCTTTCTGAACACGAACGCGGCGGCGGCTGCCGGTGCTGTAGCTGCATTGCTCATTACTAAATTAATGTGGGGCAAAGCTGATTTAACAATGATTCTTAATGGTGCATTAGCTGGTTTGGTTACTATCACGGCAGACCCTCTGAGTCCTGCACCAGCATTTGCTACATTATTGGGTGCTTTAGGTGGTGCGTTAGTCGTATTTAGTATCGTAGCATTAGATAAAGCGAAGATTGATGATCCAGTTGGTGCTATCTCAGTACATGGTGTTTGTGGTCTATTTGGTTTAATGGTTGTTCCATTTAGCAATTCAGATGCAACATTTAGTGCTCAAATATACGGCGCAGCGATTATCTTTGCTTGGGTATTCGCAGCAAGTATCTTAGTGTGGGCTGTACTGAAAGCGACAATGGGTATTCGTGTTACTGAAGAAGAAGAAGTTACAGGTATGGATATGGCTGACTGTGGTATCGATGCTTACCCTGAGTTTGTATCAGTTAAATAAATTGAGCTAATAGCAGGTTATAAATAACAAAAGCTCAGCAACTGCTGAGCTTTTTCTTTGTTTCTTTAAACATAAAGATGACTCAGTCGTGTCGATTTATTCGAAGGCACATTATTAGAATCCAATTTCTACCTATGATATTATTCACTCAGTTTCCTCATTAGAATTTTAATTCCGCATGTTACTTATTATCGATAACTACGATAGTTTTACGTTTAATTTATTTCAATACTTCTCAGAGCTTGGGCAAGAAGTTGTCGTTAGGCGTAATGACGAAATTTCACTGGAGCAAATATCTATCTTGTCTCCTGATTATTTGGTTATTTCTCCAGGACCGTGTACACCCAACGATGCTGGTATTTCATTATCTGTTATCGAACAGTTTGCGGGGAAAATACCAATTTTAGGCGTTTGCCTTGGTCATCAATCTATTGCCCAAGTATTTGGCGCAAATGTCATTAAAGCTAAAAAAGTGATGCATGGTAAAACATCGAAAATACAGCATAAAGGTAAAGGCGTTTTTGCGGGGTTAAATAACCCTTTAACAGTTACGCGTTATCATTCTTTGATTGTTGAGACCTTGACGTTGAGTGACGAATTTGAGATCACAGCATGGACTGAAGATGATAAAGGTGAATTTGATGAGATTATGGCATTTAAGCATAAAGACTTTGCATTAGAAGGTGTGCAGTTTCATCCAGAAAGTATTTTAACCGAGCAAGGCAAAGAGTTATTAAATAATTTCCTTCTCAAAAATCAATTTATTTCAAGGGATTAATCTTAGCTCAAGAATTAATGAAATTTCTGCCGTGTTATTACATATTAAACTTGACGTGTGACTATTTATTTATAATTATTGAATATGTATGCATCTATCTATTGGTGTAACTAAAGGATTTAGACATTCACTGAGAGGAAAGGGATATGAGCAATAATGTAATGAATGTTACTCGGGTAGATTTTGATAATGTAATGGTTCCTAACTATGCTCCGGCTGTTATGATCCCAGTTCGAGGTCAAGGGTCACGTGTTTGGGATCAAAATGATAATGAATACATTGATTTTGCTGCTGGCATTGCCGTTAGCTGTTTAGGCCATTGCTATCCCCTTTTAGTTAAAACGCTACAAGCACAAAGCCAGAAATTATGGCATGTGAGTAATTTACTCACTAATGAGCCAGCATTAAGGCTAGCCAACAAACTGATAAATGCGACGTTTGCGGATAAAGTATTCTTTGCTAACTCCGGTGCGGAAGCAAATGAAGCAGCGTTAAAATTAGCGCGTCGTTATGCACACGATAAATTTGGTGAAGGCAAAGATCAGATCATCGCCTTTAATCAGGGATTCCACGGCAGAACTTTCTTTACAGTCACTGTGGGGGGGCAATCGACTTACTCGGACGGGTTTGGTCCTAAGCCTGGAGCTATAGAGCATGTTAACTTCAATGATCTTAATGCATTCGAAGCATTAATCAGCGACAAAACCTGTGCAGTAATAGTGGAACCTTTACAAGGTGAAGGGGGCATACATGCGTCTAATCAACAGTTTTTGATTGGTGTGCGTGCGCTTTGTGATAAATATAATGCGCTGCTGATATTTGATGAAGTACAAACAGGTGTTGGTCGTACAGGGCATTTTTATGCTTATCAACATACCGATATCAAACCTGATATTTTAACGTCAGCAAAAGGCCTCGGTGCCGGTTTCCCTATTGCGGCAATGTTAACAACAGCGACTATTGCTGATAGTTTTACTGTGGGTACGCATGGCAGTACTTATGGGGGTAATCCGCTTGCTTGTAGTGTTGCCGAGGTTGTTGTTGATACAGTTAATGATGAGTTTTTTTTAGCGCAAGTTAAAGCAAAGTCTACGATTTTCCAAGACGCATTAACCGAGATAAATAATCAATATGCTATTTTTTCTGACATTCGTGGTGAAGGCTTGTTATTGGGTGCCGAATTAACTGAGCAATATCAAGGTCAGGCAATTGCGATTATGAGGCAAGCGGCTCAAGAAGGGTTATTACTATTGGTCGCTGGTGCGAATGTTTTACGTTTTACACCCGCTCTGAATATTCCAGAAGAAGATATTCATGCAGGTATGAAAAAGCTTCGTCTTGCTATTGAAAAATGGTTATCCGCTTAACATATACTAATACGTGAGTCAGGTAGTACCTATAGCACCCCTTGCAGCGTTTAATACTGACTTATCATTTATAGGTGTTGGTTATGATCATGATGTCCGTAGCGTTGTCTATGGTGGCACTGCTATTTGTTTTGAAGAAGGAGTGCGTAATGGTTCTTTGGTGTCGATTGCGAAGTGAGTTGATAGTTTTATGCTGAATTACAAGATGAAGGTGAGTCGTGTAGTGAAGTGATACGTCAGTGTTAATTAAGCTATTGAATAAACTACAAGGTAATTCAAAATAAACCATACATAATTAAAAATAACGCCTGATTTATTATATAACAAATCAGGCGTTGCTTTTATTATTTTAGTTAACGAGTTGGATTAGCGCGTGCCAAATACAACAATCGTTTTACCATGAGCTGAGATCAGCTCTTGCTCTTCAAGCATTTTCAAAATACGGCCAACGGTTTCACGTGAACAACCAACGATTTGACCAATTTCTTGACGAGTAATTTTAATTTGCATGCCGTCTGGGTGCGTCATTGCGTCAGGCTGTTTTGCTAAGCTTAATAGCGTTTGTGCAATACGGCCAGTTACGTCTAGGAATGCTAGATCACCAACTTTTTGACTTGTTATCTGTAGACGTTCAGCCATTTGACCTGATAAACGCATTAGGATTTCAGGGTTGACTTGGATTAATTGACGGAATTTCTTGTATGAAATTTCTGCTACTTCACATGGTGATTTAGCACGGATCCATGCACTACGTATAGGTTCTTCAGTATCTTCAAATAGGCCTAGTTCACCCATGAAGTCACCTTGATTTAGATAAGAAAGGATCATTTCTTTGCCTTCTTCATCTTTAATTAGAACTGCCACAGAGCCTTTAACGATAAAATACAAAGTTTCCGCTTTTTCTCCAGCATGGATCAGTGTACTTTTTGAAGGGTACTTATGAATATGGCAGTGAGATAAAAACCATTCTAAAGTAGGGTCAGATTGTGGCTTGCCGATAACAACCATGGGTATTCCTCTGTAAGTTATTATAATCGCAAATTATGTCCGTGTTGCGATATTTTAATTTTATTATTATTACTGACTTGATAGCATAAGAGACAATAACACTAATAAGCAAGAACTGAGTTGATTTCTGTTCAATATCAACGTGAATATATCATTTTTTGAATATTGACTTGCTGTTTATTTGTGACTTTTAACTATATTTGGGATATGAGACAGTATTTGATTACTAATCTGGTGTTAAATATTGTCTAATGCCTTCGAATTAGACATTAACGAGGTGTTTTATGAAAGCAAATGTGAAGTGGATCGACAAAATGCAACTGATGGGTACGTCAGAAACGGGTCACGGTATCCTTATGGATGGTGATCGTAATGGTATCGCAGCAAGCCCGATGGAAGTTGTACTTATGGGAATGGGGGCGTGTAGCTCTATTGATGTTGTCGATATTTTGAAGACAGGCCGTCAAAACATCCTTGGTTGTGAAGTTAATTTAACCAGCGAACGTGCTGCAGAACCGCCACGTGTATTTACTAAAATTAATGCCCATTTTGTTGTTTCGGGTAATGACCTAAATGAAAAAAAAGTAAAACGCGCTGTTGAATTGTCGATGGAGAAATATTGCTCAGTCGCTAAAATGCTAGAAAAAGCAGCGGAAGTGACCTCAAGCTATGAGATTGTAGCTAAATAAATTGCCTTGATCGCCAATTATTAATGGTCGGTATACTGCATGCTTATTGTTAATTTGTCTCTCCCAAGTTATTGCATCCTTGTAATATAACAATGATGAAAATATACACAATAGGGTTATTGATAATATAATGTGTTTCAGATTGAACATTAATTGTCATTTTCCTTATTGTTTACAATCGTTTATGTTTTTTATGTGTTAGCATAATGATAGATTATTTTGTTGTGTTAAGTTGTAGAGGCTGTAATGTGCCGTCGTAATTCTGTTATCTGTAAAATTACCTTATGTGTTGTATTTAGTTTTATCGCGTTGATTTGTATCGCATTGGGTTATTTATCAATATTACGTGAAGAAATGCTGGCAGAAAGAAAGTCGCGTCTTGTTAATATTATTAATAAAACGGAAATTATCTTTCAACGCTACGATTTGTATTACCAGTCTGGCGTGTTGTCACTTGAGCAGGCACAAAAGCAAGCTTTAAAGCACCTGTCTCTACTGGATAGGAATTATATTTTTGTCTTCGATGATAATTACACCTTGCTTGCTTCTTTAGGTGGTTTGGATAACTCAACCCATAATGTTAAAATGCTTCAAGACGCTCATGGTAATTACACCTATCAAGTCATCTATGAAAAAGCAAAAAAACTAACGACTGGTAGTTTTGTAAGTTATTGTTTTCCCTTGTTTGTGGGCGGTAAGGCCGTGCGTAAAATCTCTTATAGTAAGCGTTTTGAGACCTGGGGCTGGACCTATGGTGCTGGTGTTTATATTGATAATATTGATTCGATTATCAGTCATACGCTTATTTCGTTCGATGAACACGTTGTATAATAAATATGTCATTCTTTATTCGTTAATATAACTATGTTTAGGTGTAAGCTATCCCCCCGATATAATTAAGCGTAAAATACTCGAACTATTGAATAATTCATACGATTAGAATTATTTATCGATAATGGTTATCTATACTCTCCGCGGGTATTTATTTTAGGCTAAGCTATGCACTCTATTTCAAAAAAAACGCTGCTGCTGACATTGGGCTACTTTGCTCTATGGTGTGCAGGACCGTTATTATTACAAACGCAAGGTGACTGGTGGGGACTTCCCGTTTGGTTCTGGTTTTCTTGCCTGTTTGCACCCTTATTACTTATTTTCATCCTTATTTTAATGATTAAATCGACTTATCATGACTAATCTTATCCCTATTCTTATCTATCTTGTTGCCAGTTTGCTCATTACCCGTTGGTGGAGTGCTCGTCAATCAAAACAATCAGGGGACTTGTACCAAGATAAAGCCAAACGCTTTTTTATTGGTGGACGTTTTCTTAATGGCCCGTTACTCGCACTGACATTAGTGGCGACCTACACCAGCGCCAGTTCATTTATTGGCGGACCTGGTGCAGCCTATAAAATAGGATTGGGCTGGGTATGGCTTGCGCTGATCCAAGTACCAGTCGCTATGCTTACATTGGGTGTATTAGGGCCTAAGTTATTGGCGCAACGTAAAGCCGAGCACGCGACGTTAATCGAGTGGCTTGATGCGCGGTATCAGAATAGTTGGCTAACTAAATTAGCATTAGTGAGTCTGGTTATGGGTTTCATTGCCATGATATCGGTGCAGTTTATTGGTGGTGCACGTTTATTCTCGGGGGTTAGTGGTATTAGCTATGAACTAGGGCTCGGGCTATTTGTTATTACTGTATTGGCTTATACACTTACCGGCGGCTTTCGTGCTGTGGTGATTACCGACGCATTTCAAGGTATTTTGATGATCATTGGTGTATTAGTCATCTTCTTGACATTGTTGTCACAGGGAGGGTTAACAGCACTTATGGCGGATGTTAGCGCGCAATCTCCGACGTTATTAAGTCCACAAGGTAATGATGGTCAGCTTGGGTGGCCAATGATGTTGTCATTTTGGATGCTGATTTGTTTTGGTACGCTAGGTTTACCGCATACTGTCGTGCGATTATTAGCGGTCAAAGATACCAATGCATTAAAACGTGGGATGATTTGGGGAACAATTATTAGCTTTCTAATGACTTTGATTCCGCATTTGAGTGGTGTGTTAGGCCGTGCTTTATATCCTGATCTAACGATACCTGACGAAATCATGCCTAGATTAATTACCGGCTTGTTTACCCCGTTCTGGGCTGGCGTATTGTTGGCTGCGCCTATTGCAGCAGTGATGTCATCGGTGGATTCGATGCTATTGCAATCAGCGGTTAGCTTGGTACGCGATGGCGCTGTGCGTTGCTATCCAACGATGACAGCAAGTAAGCAAGTATGGCTAACTCGTCTTGCCATGTTGCTGATTACCTTGATTGCAACTTATTGTGCGATTGAACCACCGAAAATGATTGTTTGGCTTAATCTTGCTGCTTTTGGGGCATTGCAGGCTGTGTTTTTATGGCCTGTATTGGCGGGACTTTATTGGCCAAAAGTTTCGGGGCATGCCGCTTTATCTGCAATGCTGACAGGTCTTGTGAGTTATTTGTTATTACTGTGGTTTAAACCTGCGATGTTTGGTATTCATCCTATTGTCCCAGCATTATTAATATCCATGTTTGGGATGTTGGCTGTTCATCGTTTTCAGCAAGTTTATAAAAACCAAAAAGCATAGCTGAATAAGCAACACTAGGGCAGACCTTTACGACAGTTAAGGTCTGCTTAACACTATTGCAAGATATAAACACTAAATACGGTTTTAAACTGGCCCTATCATATCGATACTTTTATCCATTAAAGCTTCTATATCAAGCATATCTGTTGTTATATCATGTTGAATACCTGTTACTGGATCGGTAAATTTGAGCTGTTGGGCTAGCAGCTGTAATGGCTGATTAAAATTATCATCACATCGGTCTAATAATGTTGGATACAAGCGGTCGTTTACCAATGGCATGCCTAAACTATGCATGTGTAAGCGTAATTGGTGTGTCTTACCGGTAATTGGGGACAGTCTAAATAAACCAAACTCACCTTTAACGTCAATCAGTTCTATCTGAGAGTGACTGTTAGCTTCGCCATCGCTGATCTGCATCGTGAAGCTTGGCTCACCTTTTACAATTCTATTTTTTACTGTCCAATTGCGTGGAAACGTGAGGCTACCTTCATTGTGTTGTCGTTGTAAGTCCGGTGTTAACCGAGCAATGGCTTGGTAATGTTTGGTGATATTGCCATGTTTAAATAAGTCATGGTATAGATGGCGCTGCTCAGGGTGTTTAGAT
>Ga0209291_1003749_pt1 | contig 10997 bp, 11 predicted proteins | sample GOMGulsemesocosm_FD_184633 | JGI IMG/M metagenome (GOLD analysis project Ga0209291, IMG submission 184633) | Methane-oxidizing microbial communities from mesocosms in the Gulf of Mexico - GOM9B Gulf of Mexico (SPAdes) (version 2) | ecosystem: Environmental > Aquatic > Marine > Cold seeps... | reverse complement strand
TGCTAAACTATCTACAGCATCATCTAAGGCTTCTACAGTGTCAAATACATTTGCGTATAAGCCTTTTTCTTTTGCATATTCTGCAGTAAAAAATGATTCGGCATCTATTGTCATTTGAGAGAATGCTGTTTGACCCATTTTTCTAGTAACAGCAGGCTCGATAACAAAAGGTCCTATACCAATACTAATTTCGCTAAGTTTTATGGCAGCAAACTTAGTAGCTAAACAGTAATCTGTAGCACTTGCCAATCCTACGCCTCCACCAACAGCTTTACCTTGGACACGACCAATAATTAACTTTGGACATTTACGCATTGCATTAATCACATTAGCAAAACCAGAAAAAAAGCGTTTACCTTCTTCTAAATTATTAATAGCTACTAGCTCTGTAAAACTAGCTCCAGCACAAAAGGTACGTTCGCCTCCACTTTTTAAAACAATGACTTTAATGTCATCATTTTTACCAGCATCTTTAATTGCTAATTCCAATTGTTTTAAAATTGGGCTTGGCATTGCATTATGTTCTGGTGTAAAAAAAGTGATGTAACCTATGTTATTTTCAATGGATTGATTAACGTATGCTTGAGACATATACTGCTTTTTTTTAAGTTGAAGTTACACAAATTTAAGGATTTTTAAGTTTCAAATTAGTAGCTTTGTAATAAACAATTATACTATGGGACTTTTTAGTTTTCTATTTGGAAATAAAGCCAATAAAATAAAAGAATTTACAGACAAAGGTGCAATTATTTTGGACGTACGCTCCAAAGCAGAATATGATTCTGGCGCTATTCCTGGCTCAAAACACATTCCGTTACAACAAATACAATCCAAAGTCGCTGACATTAAAAAATGGAACAAGCCAGTAATTACTTGTTGTGCAAGTGGAATGCGCTCTGGTAGTGCTGCAGCAATTTTACGCAGCAATGGTATAGAGGTTATGAATGGTGGTGGATGGCAAAGCTTGTATGGCAAGCTATAGTTTTAATATTTCTAGCCTGTCTGGATTATCTATTTTACTGTCGTTGTACTGCAAGGTCCAACCTAAGCTATTGGTTAAAATATAAAATTTAGACAGCTCGCTAACCAATCTGTTTTTTGCATTAATACGTAAATTGGATGCCTCTATTTTTTTTGTAATTCGGGTTGTAACAATTTCTTTTATTTTGTTATAATCGTCATGGTTAAAAGCGTTAAGGTATCCACTTTCTACATCATAATATTCTAAATTTGGATAGACTTTTAATTCTTCTTTAGGAATAGATTTTATTTTTAAAACCTTATTAATACTATCTATTTCATATTCAATTTTACTTAAATCATAAGCCACAGTAACCTCAGCATTTACAATAACTAATGCTTGTTTATCTGAGGTTAAATTAGCAAACAAAGCTTTAGAGTTTTTATAACTGTAAGCATCACTAAAATATCCTTCGGTAACAATTAATTTACCAACATTATTTATTTGTTTTTGGATTAAAGCAGAGTGTTCTCTAATAACTGTTTTATCTGCACTACCTTCTGTACACTTCTTTATTACAAAAGAAACTACAAACGCTATAACTATACCTATTACTATTTTTCGCATACCATAAAAGTACATAAAAAAAGTATTTAAGAATTTAATAATTATTGAAAAAAAACAGAGGATTTAATGAGGGTAATTTTAATAAAGTCGAAGCATTAACACGACCAATAAAAAAACACCAACATAAAAACTAGATTGGTAGTTAATTGGTTGGTGTTTTGAAAATATAATGATTAATAGCTTTATAAAAATAAGTCTACTTTTCGGTTTAATTTCTTTTTTTCGACAAACAGATAAATAATTAGTTGTAAGCATCGTTTGTACAAAAACACCTACATATCAACACCTTACAATTATTAAAACTTAATATTTGGATACTGATGTGTTAGTGTAATTTGTCTTTCTACTAATTGCTGTACAAATTTAAGATGTGCAGTCGAGTTAGGATTAAATGGTTTGTGTTGTAGTCCTTTTTGAATAGTATCTACTTCCGTCATAATAGTAATTGCAGAATCTGCCATCCAAACTGTTTTAAATCTATCCCAAATATAGTCCACAGCTAAAGGACTAGGATGTAATAAGTCTTGATTATAAAAACGATAGTCGCGCAACTCATCCATCATGATTTCATAAGATGGAAAATAATATGATTGGTCACCTAAGACCTTATGAAGCGCAGCAATTAAATGCGATTTACTTTGTGTGTTTTCTACAAATCCATCTTTGATATGTCTAACTGGAGATACTGTAAATATAAAATTAACCTTAGGGTTTACCTTTTTAACCTGCTCTATTATAGACTGTAATGCTGCAACAATAACATCTACACTTAATATTTGTTTTTGAAATTGCTGCTGCGGAATTTTGTGACAGTTAGCTACAATTTTATTGGTCATGATATAGCGATAGACCCAAGCTGTACCTAATGTTATTACAACATGTGTACTTTGTTTTAAGTAGTGACTAGTCTTTTGCGAGGCAGCATTAAGCTGATGTAACAATAAGCTTTTGGTATGCTGACTTAATTTTGAATGTGCATCAAAACTATGAAACTGCTCATTATTAATAAACACGTCATCCTCTGTATACTTTTTGCCTTGTAATGCATTAGACACCAAATTATGAATCGCAATAGGATGAAACAAAATACCAAACGGATTAACATACTGCTGAAACTTAAAATAGTCAAATTTTTCGCCAATATTTTCCGCAAAGCATGAGCCTAACAAAAACACTTTAGAGTTATAATCTATCAGATTATACTCTTGTTTTTTTAATGGTATTTTAGTCTGTAGATTCACAAGTAAACAACTAGTTTTTATATATCACATTTAAGAGATATAATCCTTAGCTGCCTGTAAAGCATTTGCAATACCTGCTGGATTTTTACCTCCTGCTGTTGCAAAAAATGGTTGTCCACCACCTCCACCATGGATGTGTTTTCCTAACTCTCTAACAATAGTTCCAGCGTTAAGCCCTTTAGCGTCCACTAAAATTTTAGACACATAACATGATAGTATAGCTTTACCATCATTTTCTGCTCCAAATAATAAGTATAAGTTATCAAATTGGCTACCTAACTCAAAACATAAATCTTTAATACCAGAGGGATCTAAATCTAATTGCTTAGCCAAAAAGTTTACTCCGTTAACCTCTGTGATTTCATTTTTAAGCTCGCCTTTTATATTCTTAGCTTTGTCTTTAAGTAATTGTTCTATTTGCTTTTTAAGATTAGCATTTTCTTCTTGAAGACTTTGTAATGCTTTAACAGGTTCTTGCGCGTTATTAAGCATATCTTTCATTTCAAAAAATGATCTATTATTTTCGTGGTAATACGACTTAACAGCATCATTGGTAATTGCTTCAATACGACGTATTCCAGAAGCAACTGCTCCTTCAGACACTATTTTAAAATGCCAAATATCTGCTGTATTATCCACGTGTGTACCTCCACACAATTCTATAGACTGACCAAAACGCACTGTACGTACTGCGTCTCCATACTTTTCGCCAAATAAAGCCATAGCACCTTCTTCAATAGCTTTTTCCATAGGTACGTTACGACCTTCTTGTAAAGGTAACTTGCTTTCTATTCTAGAATTCACAAAGTTTTCTACATCACGTAATTCTTCAACAGTTAATTTAGAAAAGTGAGAGAAATCAAAACGCAAATATTTAGAGTGCACTGCACTACCTTTTTGCTCTACATGCTCTCCTAAAACCTCTCTTAATGCTTGATGTAATAAGTGTGTTGCTGTATGGTTACATTCTGTCCTGTAGCGTTGTTTTTCGTCAACTTTTGCTACAAACACTTGATTTACATCATTAGGCAACTCTTTAGTGATATGAATAATTATATTATTCTCTTTTTTAGTATCAACAATGTAAGACACATCTCCATTGCTAGCTTGTATATACCCTTTATCTCCAACTTGTCCACCTCCTTCAGCATAAAATGGTGTTAGATTAAATACTAGTTGGTACATTTCGCCATCCTTTTTAGAAACGACTTTACGGTATTTTGTAATTTTAACTTTAGCTTCTAATTGATCGTAACCTATAAACTCTTGGTCTTCATCTTGGATAAGCACAGTCCAATCGTCAGATTTTAATTCTGATGCTTCACGACCTCTACCTTGTTGTTCTTTTAAGCGCTTATTAAATTCGCCTTTATTATAAGAGAACCCTTTTTCGCGTAAAATTAAATCCGTTAAATCTTCAGGAAAACCGTAGGTATCCTTAAGTTCAAACACTTTAGATCCTGACACTTGTTTGTCTGTAGCATTGTCAACAATACGATCTAAAATTGCTAAACCTTGGTCTAATGTGCGTAAAAAAGAGGCTTCTTCTTCTTTAATTACGTTTTCTATTAATTGCTTTTGTGCTTTTAATTCTGGAAAAGCTGACCCCATTTTTTCGGTTAAAACATTAACCAAACGGTAAATAAATGGTTCTTTTTTATCTAAAAAGGTAAAACCGTAACGAACAGCACGACGCAAAATACGACGGATTACATAACCAGCTCCTGTATTACTTGGTAATTGCCCATCTGCTATAGAGAAAGCGACTGCACGAACATGATCAGAGATAACACGAATAGCTACATCTACTTTTTCATCTTTATTATAATCTTTACCTGTAATGGTTTCAATCTCTCTAATTATTGGCGTAAATACGTCTGTGTCGTAATTAGATTGTACGTTTTGCAATACCATGCATAAACGCTCAAATCCCATTCCTGTATCAATATGTTTGTTAGGCAAACCTTCTAAGGTTCCGTTTGCCTTACGGTTGTACTGCATGAAAACTAGATTCCATATTTCCACTACTTGTGGATGGTCTTCATTTATTAAAGTTTTACCATCTACTTTAGCTTTTTCTTCTGCAGATCTAATATCCACATGGATTTCGCTACAAGGTCCACAAGGTCCTTGCTCTCCCATTTCCCAGAAGTTATCCTTTTTATTTCCTTTTAAAATACGGTCTTCACTAATATATTGTTTCCAAATATCAAAAGCTTCGGTATCCATTTTAAGGTTATCCTCATCATCACTTCCTTCAAAAACAGTAACGTATAGTATATCCTTATCAATTTTATACACTTCGGTTAACAATTCCCAAGCCCAAGCAATTGCTTCTTTTTTAAAATAATCACCAAAAGACCAGTTACCCAACATTTCAAATAATGTGTGGTGGTAGGTGTCATAACCAACTTCTTCTAAATCGTTATGTTTTCCAGAGACACGTAAACATTTTTGACTATCCGTTAAACGATTATTTTTTGGTTGACCGTTACCTAAAAAGTATTCTTTAAAAGGAGCCATTCCAGAATTAACAAACATTAATGTTGGATCATCCTTTAACACCATTGGTGCAGAAGGCACGATACTATGTTTTTTATCTTCAAAAAATTTAAGAAAAGTTGCGCGTATGTCTTGAGAGTTCATAATACTATGTTGATAATCTTGTTAGCATAAGCTTAACGCTTATTAAAACAATTTATATATTTGTTATTCGTTACTATTTTGATAAACTAAAATATTCAAGTTTAGTAATTGCAAAAATAGTATAAATTAGATAATGAGTAAGGTAAAATATTATTATGATTCTGAAACGCTCTCTTATAAAAAAATAGAGCGCAAAAAAAGACGCACATTTAAGTTTGTAACACTATTCTTAGTTGCTGCTGCTTTGTTTGGTTTTTTATTTGTTTTTATTGGTGGTCATTATTTTGAATCTCCAAAAGAAAAAGCTTTAAAGCGTGAGTTAACCAATCTAGAACTACAGTTTGACTTACTTAACAAAAAAATGGAAGAGGCTGAAACGGTCTTAGCCAATATTGAAGATCGTGACAATGCTATTTATAGATTATATTTTGAAGCAAATCCAATCCCAGAAGAACAAAGAAAAGCAGGATTTGGAGGTGTAAACAGATACAAAAAGCTTGATGGTTATGATAATTCAGAACTTATTATTAGCAGCACAAAACGTATAGATAAACTATTAAAACGCATTGTCGTACAGTCCAAATCTTTAGATGAAATTGCGGTTTTAGCTGAAGAAAAAGAAAAACTATTACGAGCAATACCTGCTATACAACCTGTTAGCAACGAAGACTTAACACGAATGGCTTCTGGATATGGTATGCGATCAGACCCTTTTACTAAACTAAGAAAAATGCATTGGGGAATGGATTTTACCTCACCAAGAGGTACACCTGTCTACGCATCTGGTGACGGAATTGTGGAGCGTGCAGACAGTAATTCTGCTGGATACGGAAACCACATTAGAATAGATCATGGTTATGGTTATGTATCCTTATACGCACACTTGTTTAAATATAATGTCCAAAAAAACCAGCGTGTAAAACGTGGTGATTTAATAGGTTTTGTAGGTAGTACAGGACGCTCTGAAGCACCACACCTACATTACGAAATATTTAAAGATGGAGAACGCATTAACCCAATTAACTTTTACTATGGTAGTTTAACACCAGAAGAGTTTAATAAGTTATTAGAACGTGCTTCACTTGAAAACCAATCTTTAGATTAATGATTATAGACCTTCCAGAAAAACGGTATTACACCATAGGTGAAGTTGCTAAAGCATTTGATGTAAATACATCCTTAATCCGATTTTGGGAAAAAGAATTTGACGAGCTAAAGCCAAAAAAAACAGCAAAAGGCAATCGAAAATTCACACCTGAAGATATTAAAAACCTTCAACTAATTTTTCATTTAGTTAAGGAACGTGGGTTTACTTTAGAAGGTGCAAAAATTCACTTAAAAGAAGAAAGAAAAAAAACACTGGATAATTTTGAAATTATAGCTAAATTAGAAGGTGTTAGAAATCAACTAATCAAACTAAAAGAACAACTTTAAAACCAACAATTATGAAAAAATGGCTTATACCTGTAATTATTATTGCAATAATTGCTTTTAGCTTATACAAATGGGCAGTAGGAATAAACAATACAGCAGTAACCCTAGAGGCTAATGCTAAAACTGCTTGGTCTAATGTAGAAAGCACCTACCAAAGACGTAATGATTTATATAGCAGTGTTATTAAAACGGTTCAAGGATCTGCTGACTTTGAAAGAAAAACGTTAAACGAAGTTATTGCTGCACGTGCTAAAGCTACGTCTGTAAATATTGATGCAAACAACCTAACTCCTGAAAAAATGGAGGCTTTTCAAAAAGCGCAAAGTGAGTTAAGTGGGTCTTTTAGCAGACTTATTGCGTCTTTTGAACGTTACCCAGAATTAAAAACTACCGAGCAGTTTAAAGAGTTTATCTCTCAACAAGAAGGTACTGAAAACCGAATAAATGTTGCTAGAGATAGATATAATGAAGAAGTAAATAAATATGATATTTACACGTCTAAATTCCCTAACAGCTTGCTAACAGGATGGTTTGGATTTAAAGAAATGGCTAGATACAAAGCTGATCCAGGATCTGAAAACGTACCTGATGTAGAATTTAAATTTGACTAAAAACATGATACCTGAAGACGTAGAATCTTTTCTATCCACTACCGAAGAGCAAGAAATTGTTGAGGCTATACGTATAGCAGAAGACCATACGTCTGGAGAAATCCGTGTGCATATTGAAAACACTTGTAATGACAACCTTGAGGGTCGTGCATTACAGGTGTTTTCTGTTTTAAAAATGCATAATACCAAAGACAGAAATGGTGTTTTAATTTATGTTGCTGTTAACGACCACAAATTTGGAATTTATGGCGATAAAGGCATTAATAATCTTGTAGCAAAAGACTTTTGGGATAACACTAAATTAATTATCCAAAACCATTTTAAAAATGGTCAGTTTAAACAAGGGTTAGTAGACGGTATATTACACGCTGGACAACAACTAAAAAAACACTTTCCGGTCCAAGACAATGATACTAATCAGTTGACTAACACAATTTCTAAAGGATGAAATTAAACAAGCAACGAAAAGTAGCCTTTAAGCAAACGGTAAAACACTATACAATGCCAATCATTGCATTATTACTGTTACTATCGTTTACCAGCAGTTTTGCACAATTTAAAATACCAGAAAAGCCAGACCAAACCAATGGAGGACAAACTAGTGTTTATGATTATGCAAATTTATTATCTGCAAGTGAAAAAAGCACTTTAGAAAACAAATTAATAAAATACTCTGATACAACCTCAACACAAATTGTAGTTGCCATAATAGCATCCACAGATGGTGAATACATTAATTATTTAGGCACACAATGGGCACATGCTTGGGGAATTGGTCAAGAAAAAGAAGATAATGGTGTATTTATTTTATTAGCTAGAAATGATCGTAAAATAAATATTAGTACTGGTTATGGAGTAGAGCATTTGTTAACCGACGCTATGTCTCGTCGTATTATAGAAAGAGATATAATCCCATACTTTAAGCAAAATGATTATTATGGAGGCTTAAATCGTGGTGCTGATGCTATTTTTGAAGTCTTATCTGGAGCATATCAAGGCTCTAGACAAAACACCTATGCAGGAGACTTCCCTGTTGGATTTATTTTCTTTTTGTTTATTATTTTTATCATCATCCTAATTTCTATATCTAAAAACCAAAAAGGTGGCAACGGAACAGATAATTTTGGAGGAGGAAGCAACACGACACGAAGTATTTTAGAAGCTATCATTTTAAGCAACTCTGGACGTGGAGGTTACAGAAGCGGTTCCGGTGGATTTGGAGGTGGCTTTGGAGGCTCTTCTGGAGGAGGCGGATTTGGTGGAGGCTTCGGTGGAGGTGGCTTTGGAGGTGGAGGTGCTTCTGGAGGTTGGTAAGATTTTTTTTGGAAGAAAAAGTATTTTATATCTGTGCCTAGCGAAATATGAGAAAAACAATAATATTGGTATTTGGAGTTATAATTTTACAATTGAATTTATCTTGTAAATCTCAATATTCTACTACTGAACTTAATAAAAATTTTACGTCAGAACAGGTAGCGGATTTGGACAAAATTACCGAATTCTTCAAGTCGGAAATGTGTTTGCATTTGGATTCTGATTTTAAAACTTGTTTTGAACGTACACCACACGAATATTTGGAAGCGACAGGAAATCCCTTTTGGATGAATATTGACTTTGAAAAACAAAAGAAACTATACAGTCAAATTTCGCAAACAACTTTTAATGAAATTTGGAGTTTTGGAAAAGCCTCTTATCCTGACAGCGGATTAGAATTAAAAAGCATTGGAGCTGTTTATAATGGAAAATATCAAAAATTCTTAAGTGATTTTGGAAATCATAACAAGGCTATAAAAAAATATGCAGAACGAATTGCTGAAGCAGGCGATTTTGTTTCGTTGTATTTAACATATTGGCAAATTTTAAAATACAAAAAAGATTTTAACTTAAATGACCCAAATATTCAACTAATTATAGCAATCCATTACTTATCACTTAATGACCAAGAAAAAAGAAAAGACAAATGGGAATTGGAATAAAAATAAGAACTTATGAAAGCAAGAGATGTTTTAAATGATTGTAAATTAACTTACTGGGAATTAAAGGATGCTCTAGAGAAAAACGATCAAAAGTTAATTCGTGTTCGTTGGATTACTTGTCTAACTTTCCTCAGAATGGTTGGCCATGTTCTGCATAAAATCGACCAACCAAATTATCCTAATAAGCAGAATGCATTTGATCAACTTTATTCAGCTAAAAAAAATGATTCGTTGTTCAAAGATTTCATTGAAAAAGAACGAAATAATGCATTGAAAAGTTATCAAATAGATTTAATTGAAACTGAAAATCTTGTGGAAGCTGAAGTGGAATTACTTCTTGAAGATGGAGGTAGGTTTTTAACTGAATCTGGTGAGCGTTTTATCCTTGAGGGATCTGAGAAAACTATTCATTTTTCTAAGAAAACTGGTGATTCGAATAACGAAGAAAGACCTGATTATTGGATTGATAAAGCGATTTCTTGGTGGGAAACATATTTGCATGAGCTAAATAAAAAAATAAACGCCACCTAACAACACACATAATTTATTGCTAGTTTTAGCCTACTCACTAACATTCCTGACGAATATTCTATTTGTATTTTATTTAGTAACTTCATTGCTTATATAATTCAACTAATCTTATCCAAACTCGTTGTAACATAGTTTAATAGACATATAAAACCAACAGTTATGAAGTCACATAAAATATCCGTCTATTTAGTAATAACTATATCATTACTATTTTCTTCAAACTTATATTCCCAATTTGCAAATCCAATTTTGGTGGAGTCCAACACAGGATTAATTACTAATATTATAACAGCAGATATTAATAATGATAATTTAAAGGATCTTATAATTACAAAAAAGTTTTCTACCAATAGTCTTATTTCTTATTACTTAAACCAAGGTAATCTCAACTTTAGCTCAGAGGTTTCAATAGCAACAGGAAGTAGTCAAGTGACCAATATTGCTGTAGGAGATTTTGATAATAATAATTGGCTTGATATTGTAAGCATTGGAGATGCTACAAATTCTGTGACGCTACATATGAATAACTCCATGTCATTTTCGTCACAAATTCTTGATTCATTTGCTTTTTTTGAAAGTGATATTGATGTGGTTGATTTAGACAATGACAACCATTTAGATATTGTAGCCATAGGTGGTACCACTTTAAAAGTATACCATAATGATGGGATGGCTAATTTTACATCACAAACCATTACAGGACCAATAGAGGATTTTTTTGATATAACTATTAGTGATATTGACGCTGATGGCTTTGAAGACGTTATAACTGGTGGAAGTAACATTTCGGTTTATAAAAACAATAATGGAACCTTAAGTTACGATGCTGTTAGAAGCAATCAAATACCTAGTACATTTAATCTTTTTGTTAGGTTAGTAGATATTGATAATGATGGTGATGTAGATTTATTTAGCGAAAATGACAATTCAACAGGTATTAGATGGATGAAAAATGATGGTAATGGCAATT
>Ga0209291_1003743_pt1 | contig 11015 bp, 11 predicted proteins | sample GOMGulsemesocosm_FD_184633 | JGI IMG/M metagenome (GOLD analysis project Ga0209291, IMG submission 184633) | Methane-oxidizing microbial communities from mesocosms in the Gulf of Mexico - GOM9B Gulf of Mexico (SPAdes) (version 2) | ecosystem: Environmental > Aquatic > Marine > Cold seeps... | reverse complement strand
GAGTTAATGAAATGTATCAATTAGCAGGGGGAACCGAAGTAACTACTACAGGTAAATACAAATCAGGATTTAAAGAAGTTATTGTGCCAGAAATTGTAGGGCCAAAAGAGGCGTCACCAAATGAATCACCGGAAAATACTACTTATGGTCCTATACTAGAAAATTACCTTAAGGACTCAGGATATATGTTTGCAAATACAGTTGAAAACATTCCTGTAAATGATGGGTTAGATGCTTATACAAAACAATTTTATTATGTAAATGGAGATATTACAACCTTTGAAGGCATAACCAATAAATACTACAAGAATTTTGACTATAAAATAGGTAATGATAGAAGAACTATTACTCAGGCTTTTATTGAGTTAAACCACAATAGTAATCACAATCACGGTATTACATTTAAAGAAGGTGAAAAATCCGTACTTGATAAAGTAGATGAAGCAATAAAGACTGCAGCTGATCCTTTTTTGATAAAAACACGTGCCAATTACACAAGTTTAAAACTAAGTAAGTACAGGATGCTTAGGCTTCCTAGTAATGAGTACATACAGTTGTTAAAGGAAACAGGAGTTATTGAGTCTCGTCCAGAACTTATAAATGCAGCTATACATGCAGGTAGAGCTTTACAAGGCTTTCATGAAGGCTTCTATGCTGGAATTATAGGTGAAATTAAAGACATGATTACCGGTTTGTGGTCGTTAATAAAAGGCATTTTTACAGGAGAGCTTTTTGAGCAGCTGTATAAAATGATTAAAAAAGCATACGACGAAGGATTGTGGGAAGGCTTATTAAAACCTATGGTAGAAGCTATAGGGCAAAGTTGGGACGATTTTTGGGCAAAATTTAATAGCGGGAACCCAAGGTTACGTTGGTTTTTAATAGGCGAAATTATTGGTAAAGTAGTATTAACTATTGTATTAGCTTTTTTAACAGCAGGAGCAACGGTAGCAATAGCAGCAACAGCAAAAGGAGCTGCTTTTTTCACAAAGTTTGCTAGGATAGGAAAACTGGTGAATAAAGCTATTGATAGAATTCCTTCTAAAGCAAAAAGTAAAATAGGTGATGTGTTAGGGGATAAAGCAGGTGATGTTTTAAAAGAGTCTACTGAACGTAACGCAAAAAAAGCAATTGAAAGGGAGGCTAAAAAGCAAGCCAAAAGAGAAGCTGTAAAAAGAGCAAACCGCTTAAACAACAAACAAGAGGGTAACCCAGAGCAATACGCTGAGTATAGTGACAACCCTGAGAATATTCCTGGGAAAAATGCTCCTACAGAAAGTTTAAAACAGAAGAAAGAAAGGCTTCAGAAAAAGAAAAAAGAGATAGACGAATCTAAAACTCAACGAAAATTAAACGATGTCAAAAAGCAAAGCTTAGAAGAACGTAAAAAAGAATTAGGAAATGACCCTGCGAAAGGGCATATTGAACATGAAGCTGAAGTAGGATCAGCAATAGAAAAACAATTTGGTTATTTTAAAAGATCTGAGAAACCTGATGAAGAATGGGTTTCACTTAGTGGACCATATAAAGGGAAAAACTTTGACCTTATAGGTTTAGAAAAAGGGAAAAGTCATAAAATGCCAGATGATTTATTTAAAATTGATTTTATTGGATCTTTAAAAAAACATTTGTTAAAGAATGATGTTGTAATTTTGGATTATCGCTATATGACAAAATCTCAAAAGGAAATTTTAAAATCATATGTAGCAACATTAAAGACTAAAAAACTAAAACAAATTTTCACAAACAGTGACTTATTAAATATAAAGTGATATGGTAATTATAAAAGAAATAGAAAAAGAAGGAATAGATGTTACATGGTATTGTAATAAATGGATATCCTTTAAGTTTTTTGACGATGCTTTACTGTTTGTAGATAAAGAGTCTGAATTAGGAAAAAAAATATTTTTATTAAATGAATTTAAGTTGGACACATTAAATTTAATGCAATTTAAAAACATTGAAAATCAATTTAAGCAATTACTTGAGGGTGTTATAAATTATAATAAAAAAACACAAGGAACAGACATGCATGACCCTAGTTATTTTCAAATGTATTATGATAAATTATTGGAGTTAAAAAAAATGTTTTATGAAACATATAATATCACTGAAGTGGAATAATACTTAAAGATGAAAAATCAGATTTTTGGAAGTATTTATAGTAAAATAAGTTTGAAAGACTTCTTAAATAAATTATTAAGTAAATTGATTAATGATGAACAAAAACTTTATTTATAATGGTTATATAAAAACATCATCAGACGACCTTATTAACGCCTTGAAAAATTGCCTTGATTCAAATAAATTAAGAGAACGGTATGCTGCAGATGTACAAAAAGAAATAAGATATAAGGATGAAAATATAGAGCTATATATATTCGATGATTTAAACAATGGTTTTATACTCCAAACAGAATTAAAAGGAACGATTAATGAAGCAAAGAATTTTATCACATTAATTGTAGATGGTTTTAAAAATTATAATATATCTGATTATCAGTTTGAATGGGGAGAAATAGATGAGGATTATAATATAATAGGTGAAGAATTTGTGTTAAAATCTTTAGAAAATAATTAATTTACTTTTGAAGTACGATTCAACGATTTAAAATAAATTATGGATTATATTTATTACCTTAGAACAGGAGATAAAGACCTTTTCAGAGCGCCTGATAACGGAAAAGATTTTGATGAAAATATTAATCTTATTGAAAACTTTGAACAAGATGGAACATGGAATTCAAAATCTAAAGTTATTAGAACTGTATTTAATGAAATAATGACCGGATGGTTTGATGAAGGGAATAGAATTTCTACTGAAAAAGCAGAAGAACTAATAAAAAAAAAAGGTTTTTAGTTGCTAGAAGTTTTGCCATCGCAAAACATAATGATCAAAAATATGGAAAACACCCATACATTGTTCATTTAAACTCAGTAGTAAGTGTTTTAATGAGGTTTGGGTTAAGCCCAAATGATATAGCAGATTTACCTGCTTTAACTGCTGCCTGGTTACATGATGTGTTAGAAGATACAGATACCTCTAATAACCAAATTGAAGAAATTTTCGGAAAACGTGTTTTAGACATTGTGTATTGTGTAACCGATGGTGAAGGAGCTACAAGAAGCGAAAGAAAAAAAGAAGTTTATAAAAAAATTATTGCAAATCAAGATGCTATTAATGTGAAGTTAGCTGATAGAATAGCTAATGTTGAAGCTTGTTTTTTAGACGGTAACAAGAAAATTGTAACTTATAAAGGGGAGCACTCAGAATTCGTTAGTGTAATAGAGCCTCATACAAACACTAAAATAGGTGTTGAATTATTAAAATACCTTAATAAATTAATGACATTTTAAAACTACTCTGATACTGCTAGTATATAACAAGTAAGCATGAATATACATGACAATACAAAATATAAAAAGCTACATTAATATTAATGTAGCTTTTTATATTTTGTGTATTTCTAAAGCTAATCCAAATAGTTAAAGAAATTTATTTAAAAGAATTATAGAATTATGAAATACAGTAAGTTAATTGAATATAAGGAAAGGTATGATAGTGATGGAGGGAGTAGAGGAGAAAAAAGTATTCTGAATAAAATATCAAAGGAGATAGAATGGAAAAACTTACCTGACAATCAAAAGCAAGAGAAAAGGATTGAAACTATTAGCAAAGTTAAGTCTTTAGGAAATTATGAAGATGTTGAAGTAAATTTCTTGTACGAGGAAAGTGTAATTTCATTATATAGTTTAATTGAAGAGTTTCTTTTGAAAACGGTTTCTGAAGGTGATTTTTTTAGAATTAAATTTATTTTAGAAGTTGAAAAGATGTTTATCAATGAAAATATGGATATCTTAAATTTAAGGCATATGGATTATTATGTGTTAAATGATTTGTTTAAAGAAATGAAAACAAATTCTTCAGATGAATATGAAGGGTATCATTTAGATACTATTCTTGAAAAATATAATGAAATGTATGGTTTGTGGGATAAAAGACCATATAAGGAAATTTAGAAAACAACTAAATTTATATTGAAATATATTCAATGATTTAAAACGAATAACAAAAAGCTACCTTAATTGAGTAGCTTTTTTGTTTTATCATATAAACTTTGTACTTACTCCTTTCTCAAGGTATTTATAAACCGGTCTTTTAATTTCGATGATGGTATTATACAATTCTTTTCTAACTAATAACTCTCTAGAACACACTTTACATGGGGTGTAGGTGGTATGAATAGTTTTACGAATTTAGAGATGTAAAAAAGCCCACTATAAAAGTGGCCTTGTATTTTTAATTACTAGTCGTATTGTGGATCATACATTTCTATAAAGCTAATTATAAAATCAGAAAAACTATCGTCTGTCTTTTGTACATATTCATAACTTTCATCTATAGGGTCTGCTTCCACCAAATGTCCATGAGTTTTCATCTCTTCATGATGCATTTTGATGTTTACAAAATGGTATAAATCTAACCTGTACATTGGTGGGTTGTCTCCTTCATCTAGATAAAAAAATGATAAGTACATTGAGGCCCCGGTTTCTGCTACCACCCATATATCTCTACCCAAATCTACACCGTATTTTTGTATGTTGGTATGAGCATTTTGATTTCTATCTACAGCAGTTATAAAACGATGCCCCATTTTAATTGGACAAAATTGTTCTCCAGATAATATTAGGAATTCATAATATGCTTTTGGAAAATTTATTTTTAACGTTTCTTCTAATTTTACAACTTCTTCTTTAGATACTTCAAGTTGTTCGATTGGATTTTTTATCAAAAAATCTCTCATCTCTTTCATATAAGCAACCTCTATCATAATTTTATTTTGTTTCAAGTATATTAAAAAATCATCATTATCCTCCACTTCCAGCTTCCCCTTTTTTGGGTGATTATAGACCGGTCTTTTAATTTCGATTATGGTAAAAAGATTTCTTTTCTAGCTAATAATTCCCTAGTACATACCTTACAGGGGGCATAGGTGGTATGAATAGTTTCACGAAATTATATGTATAAAAAAAGACCACCTTAGTAGTCTTAAATTAATTCTAATCGTATTCTGGATTATATCTATCTATTTTTTTATTGATATAATCTGAAAAAGTCTCACTCATTTTTAATAAATACTCATAACTTTCATCTATTGGGTCTGCCTCTACCAAACGCCCATAAGTTTTCATCTCTTCATGATGTAGTTCGATGTTTACAAAATGATGTAAATCTAATCTGTACATTGGTGGGTTATCTCCTTCATCTAAGTAAAAAAAAGAGATTATCATTGAGGCATCTAACTCGGCTACCACCCAAATATTTCTACCCAAATCTACACCGTATCTTTGTATATTTTGCTTAGCTTTAACATTTCCTTCTTCTATATAATCAAACCAATAATCCATATTTAGAGGGTCAAAAAAAGCGCCTGACAATTTTAAAAACTCATAATACTTGCTAGGAAATTTTATCTGAAATTTATTTTGAATTTCTTTTATAATATTATCATCTAATCCTTTCCCTTCTTTAGGGTATTTTTTTAAAAACTCTTTCAACTTATCCATAATTATTGACTTATGTTATTTTGCTTTAAGTACATATTGAACGAACCATCTCCTGTAACCGGAATTACTCCTTTTGTAGGGTATTTATAAACCGGTCTTTTAATTTCTATTATGGTATTATACAATTCTTTTCTAACTAATAATTCTCTAGTACATACCGTACAAGGTGCATAGGTAGTGTGAATAGTTTTACGAATTTAGAGGTGTAAAAAAAGAGCCACTCTTTAGTGGCTCTTTTTTCTAATATTTATATTTCTTCTTTATCCCATAATTCAAGAATTCTTTGCATAGTTTTCTTTGAAGTTAGATATATAAACTCGTTACTATCTGGATTAGATTTAGAACCCCAATATGACAATTTTGTCCATGTATCAGGTATTTCTTTTTCAAATTCAATTAAACTAATTCCATACCCGTTTTCAGGAATAAGATCTAAAACGTTACCTTTACCATCGTAAATTTCCTTTATGATTGTATTTTTTTCTATATAATTTAAGGGAGAATGCATCGAAAATATCACCTCAAACTCTGTGTTTTTAATAGTGTCTATGTAGCTTTTTCCGGAAGTTACATATGCCTGTTTTTTTTGATTTAGTCGCTCTTGAGGCAATTTTAATTCATCAATATTTCTCCTGTGAACTCTATTAACAATAGTAAAAATAACTTCTTCTGGAAATTCATCTCTAATATTTGAAATTATATTAAATATTTTTGGTTTTATTATTTTCATTATATATTTTTTAATATTTCAAGGTAAAACTTGTTAGACTTTTCAATAGTATTTTTAGGTAAATTTTCAAGTAAATATCTTGAGTAATCTGAATCTAATTTAGTTTCTAAATCTATACCATAAACTTTTTTAACAATTTTTCTAGCTTTTTCTACGGGTATTTCTACAGATTTTCCGATTAATTTTTTTGCCTGTACCTGTACAATAATTTCTAATTCAATTTTATATCGTTCATTAGGTGACTGCAATTTAATGTTTTTTAAGTCTTTTGGAAAAATAATTTGTAAAATCCCTTTTCTGCCAGATTGTGAACTACTTTCGATTGCAAATATTGTTGCTCTCAGTGGATCAGTAGATGTCGATAAACCATATTCAATAGAATTTGTATTCCCTGAATATAACTTACCATTATTCCTTGTAGATCCTCTATAGAGTGTATTGATACCAACTTTTTCTAAGTCAGTAGCTTTTAAATCACTATCTACCTTTCCTAAAAACTTCATTAATTCTTCCTTATTATTTTTTGCAATATCTTCAATATATTTATTAAATAACTGATTGGTATGCTCTTTTACTTTCGCGTATTTTGTTTGTTGTTTCTTTAATTTTTTTTGAGCGTCTAATAAAACATCTAATTCTTTCTTTGTTTTTGCTACAATTTCAGGAATACCTTCTGCGTTTCTATTTATCGTATTTAACTCTTTTAATAAAGTTTCAGTCTTTTTTAGGGCTTCTTCTATTTGGTTTATTGCAATTTTAATTCTCTTAATATTATCATCAAATTCGCGGAAATTTTTATGAGCACCAGTATTCCATTTAATCTTGGTTCCTTCTAGTTTTTTTAATTGATTAAGTACTGCAGTAACCTCATCAAACAACCTATTAAACTCAGCAGTTTGAGTAGTTATTTTTGCAACATTTGTCTGAACAATTAAAAAACGTTTAAAAAAGGCCGCTTTCATTTTTTCTAATGATTTTAGAAATGCCTTAGTACCTTCATAACCTTTATTACCCATATGAGTAATTACTTTACCGCCGCCTTTTACTACTTTAACTAATTCTGGTAAGGACATTAACATATATGCCAGGTCTCCTGCTGTATCTAAAGTAGACCATACACTGTATACCTCAGGATGTTCCTTAGCCATCCAAGTATTAAGTTTTTTATTTTGTATTAAAATACTGCTAATTTCTTTTGCCACACCTGCGCCAACTGCAATGGCTCTAACCCCCATAGAAGCACCTTTTGCAGCAATACTATAAGTACCCCCAACAATAGTTGCCACACCAATAATATCTGTAGCTATATTGAAATAATCCCAATTGGTTTGATTATTCACTTTGTTATACAATTCAAAAGCCAATACATCAGTTTTTGGGCTTTCGGTAGCGTTTGGATAATTTGTTTCTAAGGTTACTAATGCTAACGGGTCTAATGGTATTTGTTTTCCTAGCGGAATAGGGTCGTCAGTTAAAGCGTCTAAAACAATATCATCTTTTCCTGTGGTTGGAGATACAAGCCACCCTATAGCATCTTTAAGTAGTTTATTGTTTTCTTCATAGTTTTTAAAAGTAATCTTCCCTCCTTTCCATGTTGCTGTAGGTTCTACATGAATGTCCCTAAACATCCAGTATTCATTACTAAATACTACATGTGCTTTTGTTTTTTCAGCTTTATAGAATTTTATCAATCGTGTTAAATAACTCGTAAATGATTTATATTCATCGCCATCAATACTATCATAAATTTTAAATAATAAGTTATCTAGCTTTAATTCTGTAAGCAAACGATCATAACTTATTGCTTTAACAATATTTACTACACCTCGTTCTTCATTAGATCCCCTGTCATTTACATTGCCGCTTAACAATGTTTTTAAATCATATACTAAATCATCATCACAAAGTATTTTTTGATTGCCCTCTAATTGAAGTCCATCATCATCTAAATATAAAAACGGCGGTAAACTGGTATAAAATTTATCAATTATATTCTTATCCTTCTTTTTACCTATTACTGCTAAAAATTCATTTATAATTTTTGTTTTATAATCTTGTGCAATAGTATAACCCAAATGATCTAATAGTGCTTGCATTGCCAAGCCATCATCTGTTGTAAACGTTAGCGCTGGATTTCCTCTGGTGCTTAGTATTTTTAAGGTATATTTATATTCAAATAAAGCAGTCGGTTTTATTTCAAAAACATACGATTTTTTACTTAAGTTTATAGGGGTGTTGAAAAACATATGCCCTGATATTTTCATGTCTAGCGTATGTCCTGCTATGGTAATGTCTCTACTGTATTTAGGTACATGCTTCCCGAATATTATTTGTAAATCGTTAGTATACTTTACTAAACTTCTAAAGGTAATATTTGTTTTCCCTTGCCACTTGGTAATAAATTTAAGAACATCATCAGGCTCCGCCCCATAATAAGCTTCATTATCATTCTCAGCCTCATTAAATTCTAAATCAATAAGTTTTGTAGAAACTACTACTTCATTAAGTGGAGTTAAATTACGTAAATGATCATAAATAGCATTTGTTCCTATATCAGCAAATAAGCTATTGCTATTTATTTTTACATACACATCTGTAGGCAAATAAATATTTAATGTTTTGGGTAAAGAGGGGAGTCCTAATATATCTCTAAGGAGTAAAAAGAGTTCTTCATACTCCTCAAATAGGGCTTCTATATTTTCTCCTTTATTTTGAAGTCTATTCAAAATTGTATTCCAATATGGCTCGTCCTTACTTTGGTCAATAATATTTTGCTCAATAGCAACAATCATTTTACACCTAGCCTCTTCCCAATTAATATTATATAGTTCAAAACTAGCGTTTTGTTCAGCTATACCTTTACTTAAATTAGCGTACAATTGCGTAAAACGTTCGTGTCCTTTTTTTCCTTTAAAGTCAGTTACAGCAGTACCTTTTTCTAATTCTGAAAGGACTTGTTTCCAGTACTTTTTCCCTTTTTTATCCTTAGCAGTTTTAGATTTCTCTATTTCTAAAGCAATCGCTTTTTTAACTGCTTCCAAACTAGGTTCTGTAACAGTATTCTGTTGAGTAGTTGGCACATTAATAGTTTGCTGCCCAGCAACACCTGCATAGGTTTGTGTAGTGTTAGTGCCTCCAGAAGCCGAAGAAGTAGTGCTTGCTGTAGTAATGCCTTTAGCAGCGCCTCCTTCGGCGGAGGTAGTAGTATTTGTAGTAGTACTTCCCTCAGTAGCCGAGGAAGTAGTGCCTGATGCTGATGCAGAACTTGAGGTCTTTCCTGCGGTTTTAGCATTGGCGCCTCCCTTGGCTGAGGTAGTAGCTGTTGTGGTGCTGGATTTAGCTGTTGCTGCCCCCTTATTAGTATTGTTTATTTGTGCTTCCATTTGTTTAAAAGCAGTTTCCTTTTCAGCCATTTCTTTGGATACTTTGGCTAATTCTTTTATAACGGTTTTGGCTAACTCATCAGAAGTAGTATGCTGAGTTGTTTTTCCTATTGTTACCTCAATATCGTGAACTGGTGTAGTATTCATTATGCTTAAATTTAGATTGCAAAAGTAGACTCGAAACAGCTCTTTTTAAAATTTTAATCGCTTGTTATTCAGTAGTTTCAGTAGAATAGGCTATTTGCTGAAACTACTGAAATGACGCTTGGTTTTTTTCTTTTTTTACGGATTAGCATCCTACTTTTACACCCAGTTAAGAACACTATTCTTTTCTTTTGGGTAGTAAATACCCACACAAACCAATCATAACTTTTTAGTACACACACACACACACATTATATATACATACTTTATAATGGTTTAACACAATTATTAATTAATACACTATATATATGAATTCAATTGTAAATAAAGATTTAGGTGAAAGCCCTACCCTTCCAGATATGAGCGCAGTTAAGCAAAATAACGAAAGTGCTGGAGGAACAATTTCTATAGGGAAATTTTCTATCACACCAATGGCAGCTGATAAAGCAGGAAAATCTTTAAAAGAAGGGTTGTCAGAAGAAGATAAAGATTCGGGTTTATAATAATCAATATTCCTGAAGTAAGAACATGAATTAATCCCACTGATGGGTTAAATTTTTTAGCAATGACAAAAGAAATAAAAAAACTAAAGAAAAAATACGGAGCCATTTTAAAATTTAGCTCCGATGATGATACTATAACTGCTTACTGTAAAAAACCAACCTATGGGCAATATGTAAGTTACCATAAACAGTATCAGGATAATCCTTACGAAGCATTGGTACACTTATTTACAAATTGTGTAGTAACAGACGGAAATTTTGAGGAGGAATTTATGTATTCCGCAGCCAATGGATTGGTGAAAAGTATGCAAGAAGATAAAGCCTTTACGATAGATGAAACCCCTCAGGAAGATGACTTTAAAAAGTCGGCAGCCTTAATTAGGTACTTTTTTCATGTAGACCCGTATGAGTTGGTACTTTCAGAATTCTACAAATTGCTTGAAGAGGCCTTATGGTTACAAAAACACCAAAGTAAGCGTTTAGAACACAGTGTTATGAATGCTTATGCAACAATATATTCTAATTAAAAAAACAAAAAACTATGGCATTTAACTTTAATGTAAATGATATTTTAAACAGCAACAGCGCTTTAGGAAGCAGCGATTTTGAAAACACACTTAATTTTAACGAATCGGATTCACAGGATTTTATTGTGGATACCCAAAGCGAAGGAGGGTACAACCTACC
>Ga0209291_1003739_pt1 | contig 11029 bp, 7 predicted proteins | sample GOMGulsemesocosm_FD_184633 | JGI IMG/M metagenome (GOLD analysis project Ga0209291, IMG submission 184633) | Methane-oxidizing microbial communities from mesocosms in the Gulf of Mexico - GOM9B Gulf of Mexico (SPAdes) (version 2) | ecosystem: Environmental > Aquatic > Marine > Cold seeps | place... | reverse complement strand
TGTTTCTTCATTATCACCGATTGCTTTAAATTATGCGGTGTGTACGCTTTCCATAAAGCTTAACAATTTTGCTGTAACGACAGCTGGTTGTTCAAGGTTAGAAATATGTCCAGCATCTTTAACCACAAGCAGTTCACTACCCGAGATCACATCTTGCATTAGGTAAGATTCTAATGGCGGGCGAGCTGTATCTTGCTCACCAACAATAATCAATGTTGGTAATGCGAATTTTTCGATATCTTCAAATGCATCACGACGTGTAATAAACATGCGACCCATTTTTGTGATTTGTTTAGCGCGTTCACCTTCCAAGCTAACAAGGTAGTCACGTAATCTTGCTACTAACTCTGGGTTTACTTCTGCTGCATTTTGCGCAAAGAACATTGGCGTAATGATATCTACCAATGGTGCTGGAACCTGTTGTGCGTCATCAATTGCACTAAGCATGCCTAAGTAGCGTAATGATATCTACCAATGGTGCTGGAACCTGTTGTGCGTCATCAATTGCACTAAGCATGCCCAAGTATTTTGTACGCATAACTTCAGACTCAACCCCTACGAAGCTATCCATTAATACTAATGATTTAACACGTTTTGGAGCAATAATCGTTAATTCAGCGCCCCACATACCGCCAATAGACAGACCGATAATCGAAAAATCATTAATAGCTAAGTGATCCATCAACGCCAGAATATCGCGTGCGTAATCTTGTAGGCGGATTGTTTTTTCTGGTGCGTCGTCCGATTTACCATGACCCCATAGGTCAGGAACAATACAGCGATAATGTTGGCTTAGAGCATCAAGCTGCGGCGTCCACATTTCACTATCCCATAAATAACTGTGACCCAAAATAAGCACAGGGCCCTGACCCTTGTCGATATAGTGCATTGTTTTATCGTCAATCGTAAACGTATTCATTTTGTTTCCCTTTAAATATGTCTTTTTGTTTTATATCTAAACTATTTTAAGGTACTCGTTTTGCGAGTACAATTCGCGAAAAAGGAGTGGCGGAAAGACCATCCTTTACCAACTTATTGGAGAAAGAAACGGACTCACTATTCACTTCCAAAGGGCGAGTTTTTGTATATGTAGATAGTTGTTATTACAGCGCAATAGTAGCAGTATAATATATTGATGCATATCAGATTAGTGTAAATATTGAGTTACTCAATAAACACACCTTCTTGTACCAGTTTTTTGCATATTGACAGTAACTGATCGCATTCATTGCTGCTTAGTGGTGAATAGAACTCAGCAATTGATGCCTGTAGCAAGATGTCGGCATTTATTTTGGTGGTGAGGCCATCGGCAGTAAGGGCGAGATAGCGGGCTTTTTTATTTATATCACTTTTATGTACTTCAATTAGTCCGCGTTTAATGCAGTTGTCAACCAGACGCTTGGTTACCGAGCGTTCTCGGTGCAGTGCTGTTGATAGGGTTTGCTGTGGTACTTTGCCCAAATAATCTAATACTCGCAATGCACCTAACATCTCTAGTGTTATATCAAATTCGGCCGTGAGTTTTTGATTCGAAATTGTGCGGAACTGCTTATAAGCGAGTCCCATCATAAAGGCTACGTTCTCATTCAGTTCTGGGATTAGGGTGATTTTCTTGCTCATGTTTGTCTCGTGAAATGGTTAACCGATAACCAATAAATAAGATAGTCAACGTGATAAAGAGTTGCCACGCACGTAAAAACGTATTGTCTAAACCAAAGCTATTGTTGCCCATATAAAGTTGAATTGGCAGTATCGTCGCTAATAATGTGTCTGCATGAACACCACTGGTAAACCCGGTTGTTGATAGCATACTACTAGTCAGTATAAAGATAACGCTACCAAGTGATAATGCATAAAATCCGAGCGTACTTTGATGGCCCGACATCAGAAAGATAAATACACCAGCAATAGCACAACCTGCAATTTGAGTGATAAAACGCTGCTCTACAAGCTCAATGAACGTGCCGCGATTAAACTGAATTGCTGCGGATATTACAGGTACCATGCAAAACGTAGCCGGTAGCATATCAACAACCAACAAAAAACCTAAACCAGAACCGATTAAGGCTAAAGACACCAATCGGTGACCGTATGTTACTGATTGCGGTTTAAACTGAGGTAGTTTACCCAATTTAGGTACAGGAAACAAAGTAATCATCAATTTTGTCACTGTAGCTGCAATCACCATTGCTGCAAAACATTCACGGATCATACCTGGCATATCGAAATGACCGCTTTGCGAAAATATCACCATCAATACCCAATGAAAACAAGGTAGTATCATTTTAGCTAATTTAATCGGTGTATCCGCTCGACGTCGTAGCTGATCAAAAAAGAGTAAACTTATAGTCCAAATGATAAAAGGATGACCGTAAAATAACTCACTGACAAAGACTGCCAGTGCTGCTGATATAAGCGAGGGGGCGAGAGTCCGTGACATCGCCAGCCAAGAAAAATCTCTACCTTTAGTGATTAACATGGTTGGATACAAAGCCAGATAAACCGGGTTATCAAAGTTAAGGATTTTACCCAACATCATACACAAGGTAATTGTGAATGAGATCCGCAGCGCCTCTTGCAGATTATTTTTCGGCTTGAGTGACTGAGGCATTAATAAATATATCTAAAATAAGAAACAAAGGTGATCCAACTGTAACCGATAGTAGACAGCAGGCTATTACTATTTTGTACGATAACACTGGCTTTAGCGCCTGACATTAATGCGCTGTCAATGCCCTCAACTTGTATACGAGTACGTATTTTTTGTTGTTCACGGATCCAACGATTATCATTCTTCACCGTTGATAGTTGGTTCGTTAAATTAGAGGCGTCATAAATGGCGCTATCTTGATTTAATAATGTGCCATTAAATACCTGCCCCGGGATAGCATCAAATACGACGGCGACTTTAGTACCAATGCCTAACAAGCTCATTCCTTTTTCGTTAAAATCAGCACCAAGCCAACTGCTGGACTCATTAACTAAAAATAATGCCACCGAGCCCTTAGCCACATAGCTACCCACCTGCAGTTGCAGATTACTTACTGTACCTTGGCTTTTGGCTTTAATGTCAGTATTAGCAAGCGCAAGTTTAGCTTGATCTAGCTTGGCAATGGCAAGCTCAATTTCTGCAGTATCATTGTGATCTGAAAGTGTCGATTTAATACGTTGGATCTCTGCCTTAGCAATCGCCACTGCACTTTTAGACAGATTAAAACTGAGTTGTACATCTTCAACATCTTGCTGAGTAATGAGGCCTTTATTAAACAGTGATTGATAACGTCGTAACTTGGTATGTGCATTGGTAGATTCGGCTTGACGTTGATTTAAGGTTTGCATCGCTGATGTTAATGTTTGTAACTTCGACGAGTTAGCCTCTTGGGCCAAATGTAGTTCTGCTTCAGCTTGGCGTACCGCTACCTTATACGCTGCCTTGTCTAAAGAAAATAAACGCTCGCCAGTATGCACTTGTTGGCCATTCTCGACATAGACCTGAGTGATGACACCTGTTACTTCAGGCGCAATATTTGCCACATTCTTATGTAAACTCGCTTGAGTCGTAAAGGGAAGAACATTGTCAGAGGTGACTAAAAATGCAGAAAAGCCAACTGTAGTAGCCAAAACGGCATAGATAATAGATTTATAAACGACATGCTTCATTTTTGTTGCTCATACAACTAAATAGGTTGCTTGATTATACATCCTTATGTTGCATGTGCAACAAAAAGTGAAGGTGGTATAGAAAAAAAGCGAATGAATCAAATAAGATATCGGAAGGGGGAGACGTACCGCTGATCGCGCGATACGAAGTCATGATTAAGTATTATTGTCGATTAGTTTTGTTCTAATCCGGGAAAATGGCTTAGGGCGAGATCGGCGATGTTCTGTAATTCAGCTGCGCTGATGCAGTTGGTTGCCTGAATCGTCATGCCTTGAATAATTGTCGCCAAGTATTGAGCAAGCGACTCAGCACTGTACTCCGTGGTTAAATCCCCTTGCTGTTGAGCTTCTTCCAAGCGTATTTTTAGTTCGTTTTGATGATTCCGGCGGCGATTTATTAATGCTTGTTTTACCGATTCACAGGCATCGCTCCCGGTTAAGGCGCTTTGAATAAGCATGCAACCTTGTGGGTTATTATGATCTGCTAAACTTTGAGCCGCGCCATTGAGCATGGCTGCAATAACCGCTTTTGCAGTCGTTTCTTCTAATGCGGGGCGGAAATAACCACAAGGTCTTTGCTCATATAAATCAACGGATTTAAGAAATAATCCTTCTTTATTGCCAAATGTTGAATACAGGCTTGGCTTGTTGATCCCCATTGCTTGTGTGAGATCACTGAGTGATGCACCTTCATACCCTTTAGCCCAAAATACTGCTAATGCCTTTTCTAAGACGTCATCAACATCGAAGCCTTTAGGGCGACCAACGCAACTTGTTTTAGACATATTTTTTAGACCTTTTATTACCTCTATTTATGCGCATAGGATAGACAGAGTGTTGCCTTCTGTCCAGTGTCTTTACAGATGAAAACTATTGACTCTATTTGAAAAATATATACTATACCGATCGGTACATAACATTTTGTACTGATTGGTATGTAATATTTCTTACCAGTTGGTATGAAATGATAGACCAATGCTGTGCAATAAGCGCCGTATCGACTGACACTAATTATCTTGATTTGCTGATTGCAAAATAGCGTAACGAAGGGACACCATCACATGAGAACAAGCAATATATTCCGAACATTCATGCTCACCAGTTTAACTGCACTGGTATTAACCGCATGTGGTAGTGAAGAATCGCCACAATCCCAAGCACAGAGTCGACCTGCACCAAAAGTGAGTGTTGCCAAGGTGCTGAATGAACCTGTCACGGAATGGGACGAATTTACTGGCCGCTTAGAAGCGCCAGAACAGGTCACCTTGGTCCCTCGGGTATCAGGTTATATCAATTCGGTGAATTTTGACGAAGGTGCTTTAGTTAAAAAAGGCGCTATTTTATTTCAAATCGATCCCAGTGTATTTATGGCAGAAGTACAGCGTTTAAAAGCGAAATTAAGCAGCGTGACAGTCGCAGAAAAATTGGCAAAAAATGATTATCAGCGCGCCTTTAAATTATATAAAAAAAATGCCGTGTCAGAAGAGTTAATCGATACCCGCCAAGCTAATATGCATCAAACTACAGCTGAAGTTGCCTCGGTTAAAGCCGCGCTCATGAGTGCCGAACTCGATCTTGCTTATACTCGTGTTAAAGCGCCTATTTCTGGACGTGTTTCTTATGCGAGCGTCACTATGGGTAACTATGTGACAGCCGGACAAACAGAGTTAACCAGTCTGGTATCTACCGCACATATGTACGCCTATTTTGATGTTGATGAACAGACTTACCTTAAATATGCGCAGTTAACGGCGCAACATAAACGTAATGACCAGCGTTCTGATGGCAATCCTGTATTTATGGCACTCGCGAATGAAAGTGATTTCCCTCATACAGGTGTGATTGATTTTGTTGATAATGCGATTAACCATAACACTGGTACGATCCGAGTCAGAGCGCGCTTTGCTAATAACAGCAATGATTTATTACCGGGGTTATTTACCCGTTTACGTATTGCGGGCAGTGCAACTTACACTGGTATTTTGATTGACGATAAAGCCATTGGCACGGACTTAAATAATAAATTTGTGTTAGTTGTCGATGCTGATAATAAACTGCAATACCGTGGGGTTTCACTGGGTGAAAAAGTACAAGGCCTACGGATCATTAAACAAGGCTTATCTGCTGAAGACAAGATTGTGGTGAATGGATTGCAAAAGGTACGTCCAAATATGGTCGTTGAACCGAATATGGTTGAGATGGCAACACCTGATAATTTATCGGCATTGCGCCATGAGCAAGCGGTATTAGAGCAAGCGCGCGAATTAGTATTAACACGAGTAGCGGGATAAATATGTTTTCTCAATTTTTTATTAAAAGACCCATCTTTGCAGCGGTGATCTCATTGCTGTTTTTTATCTCGGGTGCGATATCCGTCGGTTTAATGCCGATCACTGAATATCCCGAGGTGGTGCCGCCAACTGTGGTTGTATCGACAAGTTATCCGGGTGCGAATCCTAAAGTGATTGCCGAAACTGTCGCGTCACCCTTAGAGCAAGCAATTAACGGGGTGGAAAACATGTTGTACATGTCTTCACAAGCTACCTCGGATGGTTTGTTAAAATTAACTGTCACGTTTGAGATCGGCACCGATGTTGATAAAGCCCAAAGCCAGGTTCAAAGTCGTGTTGACCGTGCTGTACCAAGGTTACCTGAAGAGGTTCAGCGTTTAGGGGTTGTAACTGAAAAATCATCGCCAGATCTAACCATGGTTGTGCACTTAATCGCGCCTGATAACCGTTATGACATGTTGTATTTATCCAACTATGCCGCATTAAATGTAAAAGATGAATTAGCCCGTATTGACGGTGTCGGCGCAGTAAATCTATTTGGCGCGGGTGAGTATAGTTTACGCATCTGGCTTGATCCAAATAAAGTGGCGTCTTTGGGACTGGCACCTGCTGATATTATAAATGCGATACGTGAGCAGAATAAACAAGCAGCAGCGGGTAGTTTAGGTGCGCAGCCAAGTGGCGCAGATTTTCAATTACTGATTAATGTGAAAGGGCGTTTATCGACTCAAGAAGAATTTGAAGACATTATTATTCGTGTTGGTGGGCAAGGTGAGATCATTCGCTTAAAAGATGTAGCGCGCGTTGAACTAGGTGCGCAAACTTATGCACTGCGTTCATTACTTGATAATAAAGAAGCGGTTGCTATGGGGGTGTTTCAAGCATCTGGTTCTAATGCGATCCAGATTTCTGATGATGTACGTGCCACTATGGACCGCTTATCACTGAATTTCCCGGACGGTTTGGAGTATTCAATAGTTTATGACCCAACGGTATTTGTACGTGGTTCGATTGAAGCGGTAGTGAAAACCTTGTTTGAAGCGGTATTACTCGTAGTGTTAGTAGTGGTGTTATTTTTACAAACATGGCGCGCTTCGATCATTCCATTAGTTGCTGTACCTGTGTCGTTAGTTGGTACGTTTGCATTCATGTATATCATGGGCTTTTCATTAAACGCCTTATCCTTATTTGGACTGGTGTTAGCTATCGGTATCGTCGTGGACGACGCTATTGTCGTGGTGGAAAATGTCGAGCGTAATATTGATGAAGGTCTTGACCCTGTTGCTGCAACGCAAAAAGCGATGAAAGAAGTAACCGGGCCGATTGTGGCAACGACCTTAGTTCTTGCGGCTGTATTTATTCCCACTGCGTTTATGAGTGGTTTGACTGGGCAATTCTATAAGCAATTTGCGTTAACAATCACTATCTCGACCTTTATTTCGGCGATTAATTCACTGACATTAAGTCCTGCGCTGTCGGCGTTATTGTTAAAGGGCAGAGATGAGCCAAAAGACAGGTTGACCCGTGCTATGGACAAGTTATTAGGCGGTTGGTTATTTGCCCCCTTCAACCGCTTGTTTAATCGTGCATCGGAACGCTATACCTGGATGGTACGCAAAGTTATTCGCTTTGGTGGCATTATTGGTATCTTGTATTTTGGTTTAGTGGTGTTAACGGGTGTGCAATTTTCGCAAACTCCGACTGGTTATGTACCAGGACAAGATAAACAATACTTGGTGGCGTTTGCCCAATTACCTGACGCAGCATCGTTAGAACGTTCTGATGCCGTGATCCGTAGAATGTCCGATATTGCCCTTGATCACCCTGGGGTATTACATTCGGTGGCGTTTCCTGGATTAAGTATTAACGGTTTCACTAACAGTCCTAACTCAGGTATTGTTTTTGTTACTTTGGATAAATTTGAAAATCGAACAACGGCTGATTTGAGTGCGAATGCCATTGCGCAGCAACTGAATCAAAAATTTGCCGGTATTGAAGATGCCTTTATTGCGATCTTCCCTCCGCCGCCAGTACAAGGACTAGGAACGATTGGTGGTTTCCGTTTACAAATACAAGATAAAGCTAATTTAGGTTATGAAGCCTTGTATAAAGCAACGCAAGCGGTGCAATATAAAGCATGGGCAACGCCTGAATTAGCGGGGATATTCTCGAGTTATCAGGTTAATGTGCCACAACTTGATTTAGATATTGATCGTACCAAAGCCAAGCAAGAAGGGGTATCTTTGGACCAGATATTTAAAACCTTGCAAACCTACATGGGTTCGAGTTACGTGAATGATTTTAACTTGTTTGGTCGAACCTACCAGGTGAAGATGCAAGCCGATGAATCTTTCCGACAAACACCAGAGCAAGTTAGTCAGCTTAAAGTACCTAATCTGCAGGGGGATATGGTGCCCTTGGGGTCATTTATTACTATTACGCAGTCTGCAGGTCCAGATCGTGTGATGCGCTATAACGGTTATACTACCGCTGAAATTAATGGGGGGCCAGCACCTGGTGTCAGTAGTGGTCAGGCACAAGCGGCGATTGAAAAGATCCTCGATGAAACCTTACCGATTGGTATGAGCTATGAGTGGACTGAAATTACGTACCAGCAGATTATCGCCGGACAAGCGGCGATTGAAAAGATCCTCGATGAAACCTTACCGATTGGTATGAGCTATGAGTGGACTGAAATTACGTACCAGCAGATTATCGCTGGTGATACTGGTATGTTCGTGTTTCCATTGATTATTTTGTTAGTATTCCTGGTATTAGCAGCGCAATATGAAAGCTTGAGTTTACCACTGGCGATTATCTTGATTATTCCGATGACGATATTGTCAGCAATCAGCGGCGTACTTATGTACGGGGGTGATAACAACATTTTCACTCAAATTGGCTTAATTGTGTTAGTTGGTCTAGCCACTAAAAATGCTATTTTGATTGTCGAATTTGCTAAAGAAAAACAGGATTTGGGGATGAATACGATGGATGCAATTTTAGAATCTGCAAAATTGCGTTTACGTCCTATTCTAATGACGTCGTTCGCATTTATCATGGGGGTTGTGCCTATGGTGTTGTCAACGGGGGCTGGCTCAGAAATGCGTCAGGCAATGGGCGTTGCGGTGTTCTCTGGTATGATCGGGGTGACCGTATTTGGTTTAATTCTGACTCCGTTATTCTATTATGCGTTAGCAAAACGCGATAAGCGGAGTTGCGTCGAAAATAATACAGCGTTAAGGTCGGATTAAGACTTAAACTGAGTAAAATAAAAGGCGATATGATGTTCATATCGCCTTTTTTGTACCAACTATTGAGCCGCGGTACTTTCGCTATTTTAACACCTGCACCGTCATTTTAGTCGCTTATATTGCACGTGGTTAATTGGACTGGAAGACTTAAACTGAGTAAAATAAAAGGCGATATGATGTTCATATCGCCTTTTTTGTACCAACTATTGAGCCGCGGTACTTTCGCTATTTTAACACCTGCACCGTCATTTTAGTCGCTTATATTGCATGTGGTTAATTGGACTGGTTGTGAGTGGCTAAATGGAATCTTAAACTGGTATATCAAGTTAAACTTGGTGTAAACGTCTTTAAATTCATTAATTCATAGTAATAATTCGTTTGTTTCAAAGTGTTGCGTGACGTGTTGACATGTTAATTCTGTGTAGATAAGATCTCCCTCTAAAGTAATACATCTAAAGTGGTGTGTATGAAGCGGAATAAAATGGATATGAAAAAAATATCACATAAAGTTAGCTGTATTTTGGCTTGTGTAATGGCTAGTACTTTTACCTCGGGCGCACAAGCATTCAATTCAGAAGAACATAAAAACATAGTCGATAATGCTATCGCGCAACTCAAAATTCCAGAGACAATCAAATTACCGACGACGGTGTCACTAAAGAGCAGAACTGATAGTTACACGAAAGAGCTCCGTGCAGCGAAACAACTGGCTGCAGGCTTTGATGGTAACGATGAAAATGACTATGATTCATATAAATATAATGTACAGGACAACTGTTATTATAGTGGCTTTGGTCAAAGTCATTATAATAACACAATCTATATTCCCACTGGCAGTCAGCTTCCAACCAAACTGCTTACGCTGAACACGAATATGGGCAGTCAGTCTGATGAGTTCACATTAGGAGAACTGGCGGCAATCTATGGTGATTACCGTCGGACAACTTCGTGTGATGCTGATGGTCAGTGCTTTTTAAGCAATGATATTAAAGAGAATATTGTTTTTAAACACGGTTCACATCCGGCGTATTGCCCTCAACCGGTAAAAAATACGACCTATCTGCATCATGTCGGTTCTGGTGTTGTGCCGCCGTTTGGCGCACTCGGTAACCTGAGTTCTAACACTGCAGGAGATGGAGAGTTAGAAGAGGCTGCGTGGTGGGGAGATGAAATGATGCGGATTGCTAACGTGAATGATTGGCATTTCTCTGACGCTGCAGTTGCTTGGTACATAGGCTTACACCGTCAAGCACTTTATTATGCAGACAAAGCCCGCACCGAGCCAAAATACTGGAACGTTGCTTTACATCATGAAGCTAACGCCTTGCACAGTCTAACTGATTTGTTTTCATTTGGGCATGTTGTGACGTCTCGTGAGGAATCATCATTTAACATGATAAAAAGTGCAGGTTTAAAAGAGAAAGGTACTTATCTGTGGATGGAAGCGATCATGAAACAAGCTGGTGCGACACGTGATAGAGATGGCATTCTTTCGTTTGCTTTGGCCGATTTTCCGCCCATCATGCGAATAGCAACCGCTCCTCGTAATGACTTCATGCCTTCATACCGTGGTATCTGGATGATGTGGGCAAAAGATGAGCAAGGGTTCCATGATAGGTTTAATGAGAGTGGTGCACTTGTGCGTAATTTAAATGGTGATCGTTTTCAAATATACGGTGATAGCCACCTTAAAGAGTTGACTGACCAAAGCAAAGAAATCATCATTATGGCCACTAAAACGTCTATTCAATCTTTGCTTGATGCTTACCAAGCGCTTGAACATGGCAGTGATATTACCGAAGTGGGTGCTGTTGGCAGCCAATT
>Ga0209291_1003737_pt1 | contig 11038 bp, 7 predicted proteins | sample GOMGulsemesocosm_FD_184633 | JGI IMG/M metagenome (GOLD analysis project Ga0209291, IMG submission 184633) | Methane-oxidizing microbial communities from mesocosms in the Gulf of Mexico - GOM9B Gulf of Mexico (SPAdes) (version 2) | ecosystem: Environmental > Aquatic > Marine > Cold seeps | place... | reverse complement strand
TGATAAAACAATAGCCCCATATACACTTTGCTGTTTAGCACTGATGCGTTGCGTTTTTGTATCGTAACTAAGTTGCTTTATTTGTTTAAACGTAATGAGATCCCAAGTAAGCAGTTGTTCAATATCAACAGGTGCAGCAAGTCGTACTTGTAATTTTTGTTGGTATTCAGACAAGTTCGCAGCAACGATATAAGCTTCACCAGCGAGTGCATCTTGTTCACTTATCACTAGGCCTTTCCCATTTTCAGATAAAAAGTGTCCATATTGAGTGCGTTGTTTAGCAATACGCTCTGGATAGGCTAAAGCAAGTAATACGCCCGTTAATTCAATAGGCAGTATAAAAAGGTTAGTTGCCATTGTTTTATTGGTTTTTTGTAAGTGTTTTTTCGCTTGAAGAAAAAATGTCTGATATCTTTTATTTTTAGATTGATGAATTAGCTCAGTCAATCGGTGGCGTAGATCACAATCAGTAAATGCGCGTTCACCCCGAAATATGTCTCGTTCTTCTAACAATGATGCTAATAAAGCAGCTAAGTTAGTTAATCCTTTCAGCTTATATGTATTTTCTAAATCTGCAGCACTGACAATCATTTTGGCATATCGTGGATGGCAGGCAAAACCGGTAACACTTTCTCCTAGCTTGGTTAAATTTCTTTTTTCATCAAGTAATTGTAACTGCTGAAGTTGATTCCATGCTTGGCTCTCTTGTACTTTTGCCGGTAATTCTATCATTGGCAAGTCAGCTAAATTTTTAACACCCCAGCGAGCGAGTTCGATGAGCATAGGTAATAAATCGGCTTGTTGAATTTCGCTAATACTTTGTTCATTCCTCCGATGAAAGTCTTCGCTGCTGTATAAACGCAGACATTTACCTGCCATTACTCGGCCTGCACGTCCCATACGCTGAACAGCAGAAGCTTTGGAAATATTTCGAAGTTGTAATTGATTAGTCAGTGTTTGCGCATCATAAATGGCAACTTTTTCTACCCCACAATCTATCACTAAGTTAATACCTTCGATGGTTAAACTCGTTTCAGCGATATTTGTCGCGAGCACCATTTTATCAATGCCTTTCTCGGTAGGTGCAATAGCTTGCTGTTGTTGGGTAAGCGTAAGATCACCATATAACGGACATAATAAAAAATGTTTGGGTACATATTCAGCGAGCCTTTCAGCTAAAAATCGAATATCCGCAATACCTGACACAAAGACCAATATAGACCCCTGATGCTCCTCCATGGCTTTTTTACAAACACTAAGCGCATGATCACGCCACATTCGGCTATTTTTTGCGGGTATATAATCCACATCGACAGAGAAGCTACGGCCTTCACTTGCCAATGACATTGCATCAGGCAATTGCTTTAATAAACTTGCCGTTGATAATGTTGCCGACATTAATAATAGCTTCAAATCTTCACGCAAGCCTTGTTGTACATCACGTGCTAACGCAAAGGCTAAATCGGCATTGAGTGAACGCTCATGAAATTCATCAAAAATAACTAAAGCGCATCCTTGAAGCTCAGGATCATGTTGGATAATTTGCGTGAATATTCCTTCTGTGATAACTTCCAATTGAGTATTTTGAGACACTCTGCTTTCGTTTTTCAACCTGTAACCCACTGTTTGTCCAACAGTTTCACCGAGTTGCTTAGCTAAAAAGCATGCAACCGTTTTTGCGGCTAACCGACGAGGCTGCAATAAGTAAATTTTTTGTCCTGAAAACTGGTTATTTTTTAATAACCATAATGGCAGTCTTGTAGATTTACCGGCACCAGGTGGTGCAGACAGCACAATAGTTTGATGGCGAGTTAATGCATCAATAAACGCGACTTTAATCTGTTCGATGGGTAATGAAGAAGCTGACATTTTTGTTTTATATGAATTTTTTGACCAGAAAACTATAACAACTCTACCATAAACACAGCCTCTCATTATTACTATATTTATTAAATAGGCCCGTTCAACATAGCTAATAATCTCTTCCTTACTATAATAAAAGTAACTTTATATAATCGTTACTTCTTATGAGTAAAAATAATATTGTCGACTTTCGCTTTCTTGCAGAACCCACCGATGTAAATTTTGGCGGAAAAGTTCATGGCGGCATGGTAATGAAGTGGATAGATCAAGCTTCTTATGCCTGTGCTGCACAATGGAGTAAACGTTATTGTGTAACAGTTTCAGCCAATGGAATTCGGTTTATTCGTCCTATTTTGGTAGGACAAATGGTGACGGTAACAGCACGAATTGTGCATACAGGAAAAACAAGTATGCATATTTATATCGTTGTACGAGCAGGTGATCCAAAAGATGATAAAACGGTGGTCACTAACCGTTGTTTCATCACCTTTATGGCGATTGATGAAAGCGGTTACCCTATTAAAGTCCCCAAATATGTACCAGAAAATGAAGAAGATAAATTACTTGAAGAAGTTGCACAAGAAGCAAAAATTTTTGCAAAAACATTAGACAATGATTTTGAAACAAAACTTGGTTGGAAATAATAACCAGTTGAAATAATAGACTTGTTTCAACTAAATAGTCATAATTAGTAAATATTGAAATAATTAATTTACATTTCTCTGAACAAGGAGAGCGGAATGGAACTTGCCGCACATGGAACGTACAGCATAAAGAAAACAAAAAATATTTTATATGTTGATGCTCGCGGCCCTTTCAATGAGGTTACGACTCAGCAGTATGCAAAAGAAATTGATGAATACAGCTATAAATTTCAAAATAAAAACTGGGTTTCTTTGACCACTTTTTATGGTGATAGTGTTTTTACCCCTATCGCGGAAAATTCTTTAATTTCCATACTACATAGTCGTGCAGAAAAAGGCTTATTAGCGAATGCTTGTATAATATTGGAAAGTCACTGTCATGACTTACAATATATGCAATTGAAACGAATTCACCTTAAAGCCAACATTGCCTTTAATGCTTTTAGCGATGTAAAGAGCGCAGAACAATGGCTTGAAAAACTGCCCCACGTTTCTAACATGAAAAAAGCATAATAATTGAAGAATTATTGTGCTTTAATTTCAATTTTAGCTGTAATAATTAGCTATGATTATTTTATCAGTTGAGCAATAGTCGCAATACCCAAACCTGTTCCGCCTGCGGCCCAAAGTCCTGTTGCATTACCATTATAGGCTCCAGCTAAATCAAAATGTAACCACCCCGCTCCCTCATTGTCGACGAATCTAGACAAAAATCCCGCTGCATTACTTGCACCGCCAGCACCGCCACCCGGTTTTGGACGACTGTTAGCCGTATCAGCAAATTCAGATGGACACTTTTCTTGATGCCAAGATTCTAAAGGAAATTGCCATATTGGCTCATTTACATGTTCTGCTGCTATTTTAGCTTGCTCTGCTGCTTTATTGTCTAAAGTAAACAAAGCACTGTAGTCACCGCCAGTAGCCATTACCGCTGCACCGGTTAGTGTTGCTGCATCAATTATAATAGGCGCTTTAGTTTCGCTCGCCGCTAATAAACCATCGGCTAGCACTATTCGGCCTTCGGCATCGGTATTCGCTACTTCCATAGTTACACCGTTTTTATACGTTAAAATATCGCCCAGTTTATAAGCATCGTTACTGACCATATTTTCCGCACAGCATAAGAATAATTTAACGCGTTTATTTAAACCTTCTTTAATCGCAAGCGCCATTGCACCGGCAACCACTGCTGCACCGCCCATATCGCATTTCATATCAAACATGCCTACGTTTGACTTTAAGCTGTAACCACCACTGTCAAAAGTGATCCCTTTACCCACCAAACAAGCTGAAACAGCGGCATCTGCATTACCCGTTGGATTGAAGTCAACTTCTAATAAACAAGGTGGATTAACGCTACCCTTGCCGACATTATAAATTCCCACCCAACCTTTTTGCAGTAATTCGTCACCTGAAGTAAGACTCGTGGTTACATAAGCAGGCGCTTGTGAATGAATATAATCAGCGGCTAATTCAGCCAATTTAAGCGGATACAATTCTGAAGGTGTTTGGTTGATTAAATCGCGACTCCATGCAAACACAGCTAACTTGTCGTTCAATCGATTGACGCAATCATTACTGCCAGTGAACGCTACATTGGTCAGTTTACCGACACAGGTAAAACCTAATGCAAAGCTCCATTGATTTTCTTCATTCCAATGTTCGCCGGTTAAACGTGCGTGCTTAACACCTAACCTTTCAATTTTACGAGCAGCTTTTTGAATTTGCCTCAACGACGCTTCATTTGAATTTTTCAAACAAATATGTAGATCACTTTCTACAAATTGAACAATATTTTCACTTTGCCAATTTGTGTTAGCACTTTGCGTTGATAAATAAATATTAGTTACTTGGGTCATAAACAGTCCTAGACAGTATAATTTAATGCTATTAGTTTATACCCATCTATGTGTAAAACCGATGTTTTTTAAAAGTCGTGATTAACTAATGTAAATTTAACCAGAGTTCATTTCGTAAGAGAGGAACTTGAGGAGGGAGAAAGAGGTTATTTAAGGTAAATACCTTACGTTTTTCTTGTTGTACTTTTTTTATCTCATTGCCAAAGTACTGGTTGAAAATTCGTTCAAAACTACCATCTTTTAATGCTTTTTCTAATCCTACAGAAATATCGTTAGCTAGTTTGGTATTATTTTTATTAACAAAGAAGAAATAAGCGGTTGGATAATGAATTAATTGATGCGGTTCAATCATAATATTACGATCCTTATGTTTTTCATATTCCCACCTAATCTCTAAAATTGAGCGCGGAAAATAGTCAAAGCGATTACTTTCTAACATCGTAAATAAACCAGAGTAACTACTGCCTTTCTCTACATTAATGTCATTACTTGCTATTATTTTAGTGTCGGACCAGCTATGAAGTTGCCCTGCTGTTAATGTTTTAAATTTATCTAAACTGTGATTTTGTAAGAATAAGTCTTTATTATTTTTAGTCACTAACGCAATACGCCAGCCATTGAGACCTTTTAAAATAGGAAAACGAATAGGTAATAGTAAACGTTCTCTTTCAATCGTAGCACCTGCGGAAATGACATCAATCCCTGCATTGTTAGCAATAACTTTTAAGACACGACTTTTGGGTAATACTTTATTATAGAACTGTACTTGATAGTTATTTTCGGGATTATAATTAAGTACATGTTGAAGTAAAACAGCTGAATAATCATCACGTTCGAATCCCGGAAAAATAATTTTTTCAGCATAAGTCAATGTACTTAAAAACATGAAGATAAAAAGTAAAAATAAACGCATAAATACTCAGAGTGAGAAATAATCTCATATAATATAGCTATTATATTACTGAAATCGCTGATAAAACCAAGTAACTTTTTGTTTATAATGAACTCTTCACTCGTTAAATATATACACAGCGCTAAGCGAGGGAATAATCAAGGTGATGTTCTGTGAATATCTCCCTCTCTAGTGACGAGTTCGTTCAACAATATACCCAATCTTGAAACATCAAAGCCATATGAACGCATTATTTTATAACTTTCTAAATGTTGTTCTCCTTTCAAAGGCAAGGAAGACAGTTTTACGTTTCGACTGGAATCATCAATATAATAGAGTTTGTCCTCAAAAACTTTTAACTGCTTAAATTTAGTGCTGAGTTTCATATCTGTTTGAACAAAATAATTTTCCGATGTTTTTGCATTTGATAACGGTGAAGCAAGTAGTTTTGATAAACTTATTTGATATACACTGTGGTCAATAGAGTGAACTAACAATATGTTTTCATTTTTTTTATTTGCTAAAATGGCATGACTCCACATATTATCTAACTTCAATTCCTGCTCCGTCTGTAGATCAACTAAACTAAGTTGTAAATGTTTCTCATTTTTATATGTCAGACTAATAAGTGAAGAAGATATCCAGTTGATATCTTTGATAAAGCCATCTGCTCTAAATATTTGATAATCATCCAGTGTCTTTATCGTCAAATTTCCTTCCCTCAAAGCTTTCAACGGCAGTCGCCAAATCCTATTATTTGTTGCGAGTAAAACGGCATTATTATCAAGCGATAAACTAATATGTTTGAAGACTAAATAGTTATTCAGTTGAGTTAATACTTTCGAGCTACCGCTAGCAAATTCCCCCATATAAAGCTGACTTTTACCCGAACGCTTCGAAATGTACAAATAGTGTTTATCATCAGAAAGCAATGCAGGCAACATTTCATAAACTGTTGAGTTGTCTAATAAGTTTCCTTTATTCTTACCCGTTAACCATCGATTACTAAAATCAGCTGAATTCGTAGCGAATAGCAGGCTTTCACCGTCAGCAATCAAGGACATATTTCGAGAAAGGTATTCAGAAATACTCACCACTGTGTGGTTATTCTCTCCTGATAAATCACCCATCAATATCTGGTGTGCTGGCGGTGGTGGAAAATATAAAATATTCTCAGAATCATGATACCAAATGGCTTCTCGTACAAAATAATTAAACTGCTGGTATTCGATTATTTTATTACTCTTCAAGATTAAGACAAATAACTGTGTATGGAGATCAGCATTCGAACGCATGATAAGTAATTTTTTACCATCAGGTGAAATGTCGACACTGTGATTACCAATACCTAATGGCTCAGGTTGTGCCATTAAAAAATGCTTTTTCGAACTCAACTCATACCTATATATACGGCTTGTTTGGTCGTTTGCTTTAAGTGCACTATAAATCAATTGTTTTGAGGATATGTCAAAATCTATGTCATTTATAGCCATTGAGGTGCAGTCCATGACTGACTCTATATTTACTAATTCTTTATTCGTTGACCAATCCGCTTGATAAATAAAACACTGCTTATCTTTACTCGCAATAAATAACAATTTTTGGCTGTTTTTTTCACTTTGATTATATATCGCAATTAATTTAAAAATATTGAGGTCATGTGTGCCAATTAAAGATTCTTGATTTGTTGTAAGATCCTTTCGCCAAAGCTGACTCATACCGTTTATTTTTACTTTTTTCAAAAAAAGTACATAACGCCCATTTTCGCTATGTAGCGCAGAAAATTCCAACCCTTGTTGCCGAGTTAATTCTTGAGTTTTACTGATAGTAAACGCTGCTTTATTACTACTGACATTTAAAATAAAGACGAGCAACAGGAAAAAAACACCGATAATAATAAACCCGTAAGCATAATATTTTTTCGGGGGGGCAGGAACTGAGACTTTACCTTTGTGGCAATCATTTAATGACTTTTTAGTCACTGAAGTTATTGGAATATTCGAAACAATATCCACTGAACAAATGAGTCGATAACCTCTTTTGGGTACCGTCTGTATATATCGAGGTGTTTTGGGGGCGTCTAAAAGCAACTTTCTTAAGTTACCAACCATCTTATTAATAGCATTATCTGTGACGATTGAATTCTGCCAAATTTTCTCAAGTATCTCTTCACGGCTAATAATGCGATTAGGGTGCTGACAAAATAATAATAGTAGCTCGAGTAATTTTGGTTCTACAACAGTTTCTACTTCATTTTTTTTTAAGGTAGAAAGTTGTTGATCTAGAAGAAAATCTCCTATTTGAATCTTTGCCATACGCTCGGGTCGCTTAATATTATTTATTCATCAAAAATGAGTCTATCAACTAATCCTTTGGATAAGCCACCAAAATGTAATTAATAACACAAAAATATTGAATTCACCTTTTTTCCCTTTTTTTCCTACCTTTTTCATTTATTCGCCCGATATTTAAGGCACTGTGTCGGTAATAAAACACGTTAAATTAACCTACAAAGTAAGAGGAATATTTACATGCACAGTTTGAAAAACATACCTGTATTAATGTTATTGGCATTCAGCATATTTATAACAACAGCTGATGTCCAGGCAGATACGACCAAGTATTTTGGCAACATTAGGTATAATCATGTCTCTCCACATGTTGAAATTAAAGGCGTAAATCCGTTAAATAAAGAACAAATCGCAAACCGTCCTCACTTCATCTTTACCTATGGTTCAAACAAAAAGCTTTTCACTATAATTGATAAAAGCTACAACGTGGTAAAGCGTCATCATATTGCTAGTTTAGGCGCTTATAAAGTGACGTTTACTTATGAAAATAACAAAGAAACACGGCAGTTTTTTGATGTTAACAATGAACCGATGCTAAACATGAAAGGAGTGTATAAAGAAGTCTATTCATTCAATGACAATGGTTTCAAGAATGAACTCAGCTTTTACAATCTAAAAGGACAGCTAATGGAATCTAACTGGAAAATATCTAACTACCAATGGTTTAAGAAAGGTAATTGGGTGATAGAGCAGCGTTTTAATTTACAAAATGAAAAGCAGCCATTAGCCCCTTATTTCGACTTTGCTACCACAGCAATTGAATATGACACATTAGGAAATCCATACAAACACTTCAATTTGAATGAAAAATTAGAAGTTACTAACAATGCCGTAGGTGTTGCATATTATCAAGATAGCTATGATGAAAAAGGCCTACATAAAAAATTCGCTTATTACGATCAAAATAATATCATGACGCACAATCAATGGAAATTCGGCTATGCCATCAAACACTATGATGAATTAGGGAATTATCTCTACCGGGTTAAATTTGGTAAAGATAATAAACAGCTTTCTCCATCTTATAAAAAGCAGACTCCTGCCCCCACATCAACCAAAGATATCGCTGAAATCAAACGTATTGCTACAGGTTATTTAATCGCACTTCAGCAACGTAAACCTGATTTGATGAAAGAAGTGCTTCATGAAAAGTTAGCAAAACACACCATTTCAACTTATGCAGAAGGAGGACAATATGTTAGAGAAACCACTTATGACAGTTTACTTAAATTTGCAAAATCTTGGAATAGTGACGGAACCAGATTCCCTCCGGTCCCGAAAAACCAAGTCACCATTTTAGATAGTTATAAGAATATGGCAACGGTTAAGCTGGTGTCAGACAACTGGTATGAGTATTTACATCTCATTAAAATGGATGGTCAGTGGAAAATAAAGAATTTAGTGTGGACAAGACATTAACGTTATCTTTGCATTCAACAAATTAACAAACCTTGAATTTTTGTAATAATATCACTGATTAAATTAAATGCGCTTATTTTAACCAACAAGCGCATTACTGCTATCTATTGGTTAATAGAATAAAATGTATATATCCCGCAACGAATAGACCATGTCAACTGAACCATTACCAAACACAGATTAATCATTGAGCATGTTTGAATATTGATAGGATTTTAAAAGTGATAATAAAATGCTACTATGCACTTAATCGAACATTAACTTTTTTGAGTCTGAGCATTGCGGCCAGTAATAAACAGATTATATATTGTCTGTTTTTTTTACAGTACTCAAAAAAAAATTATCCAACACGAAGATGCACATCATAAGCTGTTGTTTTAAAACAAAATATACCGGAAACTTCAATCTGGTACGATTAGTGCTAAGTACACAATCATTATATAAGTAATAATATTAAATAGCAGTTTCAAACTGCGTAGAGGTTTTTAATAATGCGTTTAAGTTTCAATAAATATTTAGCAATTACTGTAACACTTTTGTGTTTTAGTAATTTTTCATCTGCTAGCTCAGTTGTAAGCTGTGATTCAAAAAGCAATAATGGTACTGCAACTTTTGATTATGGTGATGCTACTGTAAGTAACGATGGTACCGCATATGGAGAAGCATGTCATGACACCAACAGATGGCAACAACTGGGTGTAACAAATAGGAGACAGGCATTAGAAGGTGATACTGGCGATACCAGTGATGATGACAATGAAAACAGAGGCTGGACAGGAGAAGAGTCTCAAAATAATATAGACCAAGGCGATAATGGCGTAACATGGCGAACACAGAATGCCGATCTAACATGGTCTGATTATGGAACTGGTGAGTTAACTGCAGGTGATAAAGTTCAGTATAAATTTATTGTTACACGCTCTAGTGAAGGAAACCATCAGTTTGACCAACTAAAGGCATGGACTGATTGGAACGGTGACGGTACATTCGACGATTCTGAAAGAATTATTGATAAAAGATGGGACAAAGATGAACAGCATGGTCGCATGGATCAAATTAGCGGTTCGACTGTTTCATATAACAGAGATCTTAATGCTAATAACAGCCTTGATACTCGCGCGGTATTTAAAGTGACAATGCGAGTTCCCCTTGATGCTGTCATTGGTAATACTTGGATGCGTGCTCGTGTAATCTGTGAGAACTCATTAACAACTTACGATAGAGATAATAATATTTTTCACTCTACGGGTTATTATCATCAAGGTGAGGTTGAAGATTACAAGGTCGCAATTAATGCCAAAGCTGTAACTCCGGTTCCAGAACCTACGACCTTATTTGTTTTTGCTTCAGCGTTAATTGGCTTAGTTTTAAGCAGAAAAAAATCTTAAGTAGTACTTAGAACGTATTGTTAAAAAGGCCGCAATTTTGCGGCTTTTTTGTTGGTTCATATATGGTTAAATTATTGTTTAGCTTTCTATTTCAAATCGACATTCATTAAAGATACTCTCTGGCCAACTATCCTTTCATAACAGTTACCTATAAACATTCAATATCACCATCTTTACCCTTTAAATTGCTCAGTACCACTATAAGCTTAATTACAGAAGTAGTGAGTCATTCAGGCACTAAAAATTACAGTGATGTTAGTCATAATGTTTATGAGGTGATTATAACTGATAACCATAGCGAGAATTTTACCATGCTCTGATAGCCATATATCTGACTTAAGAATTCATTACCTGACTTGCATCGATTACACACATTAATAAGTTTAATGTGAAAAAAAGCGTAACTTAATTGCCCATAAAAAAACCGCAATTAATGCGGCTTTTTTTTCTCAGAAAAGACTATTTTTTTAATTCAAACAACAATATTTTCCCTTGTTTCACTCCCTTCAAATGTTCAGGCGCCATTGAAATATATTCTAAGTATTCAATAGCTTCTGCTTTCCTCCCTAACTGAGCCAAAGCATAAGCTAAATGGTAACTAACTTCAGGATCTGATGATGAC
>Ga0209291_1003734_pt1 | contig 11043 bp, 11 predicted proteins | sample GOMGulsemesocosm_FD_184633 | JGI IMG/M metagenome (GOLD analysis project Ga0209291, IMG submission 184633) | Methane-oxidizing microbial communities from mesocosms in the Gulf of Mexico - GOM9B Gulf of Mexico (SPAdes) (version 2) | ecosystem: Environmental > Aquatic > Marine > Cold seeps... | reverse complement strand
TAAACACTTGTGTTGGCTTCAACTAACAAGCGCCTCAAATGCGATTCCGCGAATTGTCTCGGTTTTTGCAAAGGGCGCAAAAACAACGAGCCAAAGCGTCACGCTTTAGGCGAGCGTTATAAGTACTTAGGGATTCGAGTATGCGGAAAATGTTGTACGCAAATTATATAATCTTGTTTATGAGTTTTATCATTTGGTCGCAAATTTTCGGAAAATTCCATATAGTGATTTCGGTTGGTACTTTTCTTGGTTTGTTTTATTTAAATTTAGCTTTTTCTAAGTGGCTTTTAAAATGTCCTAAGTGTAAAAGTTACATTTTTAAAACACCCAAAGGTTCTTATAACTCTTACTTCAAAGGCTTCTGTCGTAATTGCGGCGAGAAATTTGAATAGTACTTATAACAAGTCACTCAAAAGGACTAAAAACAGTTGGCTAGGTTCGCTGCGCTCACTATTTTAGCCAACAATTTTTAGCCTCTTAGTGAGGCGTTAGGCTTCTGTTTAGCTTGTACTATACTTTGATACTGGTATTAATTTCGACTCAACATTAAAGGGAATATGCATGGAAGGTATTAATGAAGATCTAAACTCAGAGCGACAAGTTATTTCTAAAAAATCATGGACAGCGTACGTTGGTCCATTACTAATATTATTAATTCTTTTCCTTATTTCAATTAGTTTTCATCTCTTACTTGGAGTCATCCCTGCCGCACTTGCAGTATTAGCTATCTTAAATATTCGAAGTGTTGAACTCTATATAAATGATGATGGAGTTTGGATATATAGTGGTATTTTTCCTTGGAATAAAGGATCTGCAGGTGTTAAATGGCGTGATCTTGATGAAGCCGTCTATTTTACTGGTTTCTTTAGCTGGGCTTTAAAGTCTTACACTCTCAGAATTAGCCATAGATTTACCAAAGACAGTGAAATTGTTTTATCCCATATGAAAGTTGGAGATGTTGCTGTCCAGTCAATAAACGAACGGCATAAAGCTTCTATTAATACGATTAGCGAAGCCTAACACATATGAGCCCTAACCCTGTCAATGGGCATTAGGGTTTTCTTTGGCCGCGTCAGCGGTCAAATTGTTTTGGTAATGACTTAATCTGTTTACTTCGTCTGTCATGGCGGCCGTTAAAGTTACTTACAGCAAACACATATAGAGGCTCTCTTATTGTGATCTCATCACTGCCTGCCGTTGATTCATTCCGTTGATAATGACAGGGGCACTAGACATTCATCGGTTAACCTTAGACTAGCGCTATTCAAGTCGGCGGGCTTATGTTTAATACAAAACATATCCAGTTAGTGCCAGGCTTAGCTAAGGTGTAAGCATCTTAAATTATCACATTAATGCACGACAATGAGGCGTCTAATCAAGCCGTATGGCTCAGGCTATTGGTGTACAAACAGAACATAAAAACTTGATGGTTTAAGTGGTTTTGTCATGTTTTCTAACACTCAGCACGAAAGTCCAGTTAGGTTTCCAGCTCACCTCATTGCGTGACTAACTCTTTAAAAACTTGTTTTCATCAAAGACCTTTTCATGCTTTAACATGTAGAAAATACAGCGCCCAAGTTTGTGAGCGAACGCTGATAGTGCTTTGGCTTTACTCATTCGGCGTTGGAGTTTTAAAAGGTAGTTTTGTGCTTTTTTATTACCGCGAAGATGCAGTACGATGGCTTCTGAGAATGCCCATTTAAGGTGCGCATTACCGATTTTGTTACCTGATGTGCCATAGGTTTTACCTGCTGATTCCGCTTTGCATTTGACTAGTCGAGCATAAGAAGCGAATTTTTGAACGGATGAAAATCGATTAATATCACCTATTTCATAAATGATGGTAAGTGCTAATATTCGACCGATACCGTTAATGCCTTTGAGTAGCTGAAGATGAATGGGGTTGTGTTTTTTGGCTTGTTGTTCGATAAACCATTCCACTTTACTTAATTCGGCCTGATAGCATTTAATCAGCGTCATATCTAAGTCGACCGTTCGTTTAACGACAGGATCACTAAAGTGTTGGTTGATCAAGTGCTGCGCATCTTTGTTCTTTAGAATGACTTTTGGTGGCGGCAGATTATATTGGCTAGCTGTATTGGTGATATGCGCTTTTAAATCAGCGCCATGCCTGACTATTTTCATGCGTCTTCGCAATAAGTCACGTGTCGCTCGCATCGACTTGGGATATACGTAAGCTAACGGGAAGTTACCGCCGCGCATGAGTTTAGCAATTTTATAAGAGTCAATTTTGTCGTTTTTAGCTTTACCACCGTGAATCGCTTTCATATACAGCGCGTGGCCGAGTATAAAGTCGACACCAATGTCATCACAGAAATCTGAAACCCAGTACCAACAGTGCATACACTCAACTCCAACGATGATATTACCGATGTAAGGTTCGAGTATGGCGAATAGTTTGTGAGGGTCGTCTGATATTTCCTTATGGACGATCGTTTTACCCTCTTGGTCTATAATACAAACGTACAGGATTCTGGCGTGTAAATCGATGCCGCAATAATAGGGATGCGTGTTATTGTAGAAGTTCATTGAGCGTTCTCCTAATTGAGTTTTGTCGCCCATTCAGCTTACCGCGAACTCGGCAGGTTGAGGAGAGGGCTCAATGAGTATCAAGGTAGTTTTTGTGACTCAAAGTAGCTTGGATAAAAATAACCGCAGTGGGCTTTATTATCGGTATGACAAACATTGGGTGAAATTATTTAATGGGTTATTGTGTGCTAACCAGCAAAAAGTTTAATTGATCTTATAAGCAGGGCAAATGCAGATTTTTATAAATACATTATTGATATTGTTCTGCTTGGCGGTTCTTTATGTATTAAGTTCACTCTTCGTATATCGATTGCCGAGTCGTAAAAAGGTTGAAGTGTTTGAAAGTGAGGTTGTTTTTAACTACGTTGACATTAGGTTTACGGCGCGTGAACTCTTTGAAACGACAGTGCTCAGCAATGGTGTCGTCTCGTTAGCGGTTGGCGCTCAGCGCTTTTATCTCACCAGAGAAGACAAAGCCAAGTTGTGGCAAGTGTCTCCCCGTGAGCTGTCAAAAAATGGCTGTAGCCTCAAAATAAAACTTAAAGCACAGCCGCTATTATTTGGCGGTTATGGCCTTGGCGTTATTGAAGAAATTATCACGATCAATAAAACGCCAATTATTACCAAGTAAGCCTAATTAAGAGGTTTGTGCTTCAACGGTAAAAATTCGCTGACCGTCATATTCGGCAACCAGTTTTTCTAACTCCTTAAAACAGTACTTGTAGGTATTAAGAGGATCGGTTGAGCCATCAGGTTGCACAATTAAAATTTGAGCTATCCGCTCATCTTGCCCTAAAAAAGAACAAATTGTGCTGGCCGTTAAATGGATATTTGTAGCCGAACAAGAGATTTGAGCAAAGAGTAAGTCTGCCGCGACTTCAAAACTCGCCCACTGTGTTTGATGTCCTTCAATGGACTGCTTAACAATCTGTAGCATTGACTCTTTGTCGCCATCGAACCGGATCAACATGAAAAACGGTAATTCATGCTGACTGAGGTTGCTAAAAGAGGCCTGTATTTCATCGCTTAGATATGCAGTGTTAAACATTAATTTTCCCTTTAATAGTTACAAATATAGAGTCTTTCTAGTGGTGTTTGTCAAACGAGTGTCCACGCCAACTTCCGATAGCTGGGGCGGATTGTCAACTGATTATAGACCCAAGTAGTGGTTTCTATTTTTAATGTTGTGCAATAGATGCCTTTGAATGAATCAGGTCCGGCTAATATCCCTAAAATATTATGACGAGTTTGATTTGGTTTAGGCCAAGCGAATGTAAGCCAAGTGGCTTACATTGCCTTACAAACTTCGGTCTTAATTTTAGGTACATTGGTACTCCTGAAGCGCTAAAAAAGGAATAAACAATGGAAATCGGCAAAGCTATAGGTGCGCAAAATCTAACGGTCATCGAGTCAAAGAATAGTATTTCAGCCATCAATTCGTTATCGCAGGAAGGTGATGGCAAGGTACTGTCGGGCGGTGGCAACACATCTAACCAAATCAGCTTATCGTCATCAGGGAAGTTAGCTCAACAAATCGATCAGTCATCAGAGCAGCTTGATGACATTTTGTTGCGTCATGTAACTGCTGAGCAAAAAGACACGCTTAATGGTATTTATCAAAAGTTAGACAATCTTTTTGATAAGGGAGAGCTCACCGAGAAAGATGAAAAATCTGCCGATGAATTATTTGAACAGGTTCATAATATTCTAGAAACTAGCATCAACAAATTATCAGAGTCTGAGCACCAGCAGGTTGATAAATTAGTAACTAAAATGGACGGGTTGATGATGCAATTAGATCAAAGTGATGCTAACCGTTCACCAAGCGACAGCACCATCAACGGGGCTATGTTAGCGAATAATACTAGCGTCGATAGCTTGCTAAGTTCATCAGGTAGAACTGAGCCAGAGAATAAAAAGTCAAAAAGCGTCGCTGAGCTCAATGCATTATCAGCGCTTGAGCTAAATAAATTATCAGCACAGCAATTAAAAAAGTTAAATTCGAAGCAGCTTAACAAACTAAACTCTTCACAATTGAACAGTTTAGGCGTGGCCCAGCTAAGACAGTTGTCGCCAAGCAATGTTGAAAAACTAAATGCGTCACAAACCCATAAACTTAGCTAAATATAAAATAATCGCGCTAAACTGTGAGTGTTCACTAACGCTAATTCCGAACCTACTACGTCATAGCTCAGGTTTTATAGGAAAATAATTGAATAATTTTGAAATATTACTGATTGAAGATGACGCTGAAATATCGCGCCTAACGACAATGTATTTGGAGGTTGAAGGTTTTCAGGTCACCACCGTTGATGACGGTGCCTTGGCATTAGCAGCGATAAAAGATCACCAGCCTGATTTGGTGATCCTTGATTTGATGCTGCCTAACATGAGTGGCATTGAAATTTGCAAGCAGGCGCGAGCATTCTATCACCAGCCTATTTTAATTCTAACGGCCTGTGACGATGATGTCAGTGAAGTGAGTTTGCTAAAAATGGGCGCTGATGATTATTTGGTTAAGCCATTACGTCCGCATGTGCTTGTTGCACGAATGGAAGCACTGTTAAGGCGTCAACAGCATAACAGAGCCTTATCGGCAGCAGCTTTAATCATTAGCGAACAAAGCAACCAAGTCTCATTTAAAGGCAAGTTATTAGAACTGACTGATGCTGAGTATCAAATGCTAAAATTATTACACCAAAACGCAGGTCAGGTTATTTCACGAGAGCAATGCTGTCAGGCATTACGAGGGATCGATTATGATTTTAGTAATCGCTCGATCGATATGCGAATTTCCGGATTAAGGAAAAAACTAGGGGATGATCAATCACCATATCAAGTCATCGTGACAGTCAGAAATCAAGGATATAAGTTAATTAATGAATAACTTATCGTTATCACTCTTTGCCAGACTTTATCTCAGTATTGTATTGACGGTCATTTTCAGTGTGGTTTTGACATGGGCAGTATTAGATCGCTACGAACAACAGGATGAGTTTAATTCTTTTGCTATGGAGTCTCATTTGTTTTTTGAGCGATTCGCTCTAGAGGCGGCCAATGAACCGGTCAAAGTTGAGCAAGAAATCATCCTACCTTTTCCTTTTAATCTCGACCTTTCAGCCAAATTGATTGCCGTGCAGTCGTTTAACAATATTTGTAATTCATGTCGTTTGATCAAAACGGTTAATCAACATGGTTATTATGAGCGAGATGACGGCCGGTGGTTGGCCAAATTTATACTGACAGATCCAAAGTATCTTGTTGTTATTTATGAGAAGCTTGAAAGTGATTACAGTGACGATTTATGGTCACAAGATTTGTATATCGAGAGTGAACCTGAACTGATATTTTTGTTGCTACTGCTTATCACCTTTGTATTTTTAGCTATTACTATTTATTGGCCAATCAAAAGCTTACAGGGTCAGGTTAAATCGCTTATTCGCTCGCATCAATTATTCGGCGACGGTAAAATGAGCGAGAAAGCCGATGAAAAGATTCAAAAACCATTAGATGAATTAGCATTCAGTTTTAATGAAATGGCCCAAGCTATTGTTGATAACGTAAAAGAACGGGACATTTTTTCACAGGCGATCCCACATGAAGTCAGAACGCCCTTAAGCCGCATTCAATTAGCGTCTGGGCTTATCCGTAAAAAAAGCACCGATTTAGATGTGCTGGCATTAGTTGATGATTTGGATAATTACGTGGTGGATATCAATGAGCTCATTAGCCAAATAGTTGAGTTTTCACGGATTAATGATCACAAAGAAACAACACTAGCAACTGAACAATATCAATCCATCGTTGTAATGGATTTTGTGCGGTCTCGGCTTAAGCTATTAGCAGATCCGTCGGACATCAAAATTACTCTCGCAGGCAATGAAGCAGCAGAGTTAACCACCAACCCGATTTATTTAAGACTACTGGTTGATAACTTTATCAAAAATGCGCTTAATCATCGGGATGACAAAGTTGAATTGTCAGTGCTTATTACTCGCAATCAATTGTCGATTACCGTTGAAGATGATGGTGTTGGCATACCGATAGATGATCGCGCGACCATTTTTATTCCTTTTGCTCGACTTGATAAAAGCCGTAATCGTAAAACCGGCGGCTTAGGCCTAGGTTTACCCATTGCAAAAGCAGCAGCGACAAAAATGGGCGGGCGTATTGTCGTTTCACAGTCGTCGTTAGGCGGTGCGATGTTTTCATTTACGACCGATATATCAGGCTAAGTGTCTATCGACAATATCATCGAATCTTATACCTATTTGTGACACTCATCGTCATCATTACATGGATTAAAGCGTCGTTCGGCGCAGGTATAGGGTTCGATGTGAATGATGACATCAACCACTTCATCTTTTTGTTTTAAGATGTCACTTTTAAAATTTTCTGCGATGGCGTGGGCTTTATCGATGCTCATTTGTGGATCGACCAGCAGGTGAAGATCTAACAAAATTGTGCTGCCAATGCGACGGCTGCGAATGGCGTGAACCTCTCGAATTTCACTATTTTGCTGAGCATAACTTTGAATTTCAGCTTCAATCTCGCTATCCGCTTGCGCCTCTGTGATTTCTACTATTGCTGGCCACAGTATCTCGAAACCGGCTTTGAGGATCATCGCGGTAACGATAAGCGCGGCAATTTGGTCAAGGTAATACAACTCTGGCAGTAAGTAGTTACCAACAACTGCGATAGCGACAGGTACAGAGCTCAGTGCGTCAGACCGGTGGTGCCATGCATTCGCGTACAATGCACGACTCTTGATCTTTCTCGATTGAATAACGGTCCAACGATACAGGGCTTCTTTAACGAGTATCGATACAATGGCAGCACCAAATGCTAGCATGCCGGGAGTGCTTGTTGGTTTGTCACCGATAGAAACAATCGAACTCCAGCCAATGCCCAGCCCAACAATCGTTAGTGTTACTCCAATAAAAATATTAGTTAAGGTTTCAAAACGGCCATGGCCGTAGGGGTGTTCTTTGTCGGCTGGCGCTGTCCAGTATTTTGCACCAATTAAGATGACAGTATCGGTTATTAAGTCTGAGAAACTATGAATACCATCGGCAATTAGTGCCTGACTACCGGTCAGTTTACCGACTGTGACCTTTAAAACAGCTAAACAGACATTGGCAATAGCGCCAACCCAAGTAACCTTGTGGATTAACTTAACCGATGAGTCAGACATGATATCTCCATACACTGGTGTGCAAGTAACTAAATAATAGTGTTATTACTATAATAATTTACATCGCTGTAGCTTAAAGTACAGCATCAATTGATCCCAAAAATAATTATTACTCAATTGTGTCGTTAACCCTAATGTAAATTTTACCATGGTTGCTGCTCACTAAATATGTGGCCTATATCGGTATATTTTCATCCGCTTACATCCGCTTACATTTGTTACACACTGACCGTGACATAATCGCGAGATTACTTATGTCAACGAAGGTAAAAATAATGAATATTAATAATATCTCACTAACCAGTGGCGTATTGGCTGTGCTGGTTAGTTCAGCCTTAGTCGGCTGTGGTAGCAGCAAAACTACCACGCCTACAACAACGCCAGAGCTAACCCCATTACAACAGCAGATTGTTGCTGCATTGCCTCAATCAACAGAGGTCTTTGGTATTGGCATTCGTGCTACAAGCGCAACCCCAGCCGATAAGATTTTGCACGCTGCCAATGTTATGGCGAAATACCTCGATAATAATGAAGATGGCGTCGCAGACAACAAAGACGTTGTTGCCAAAATGGTCGAGAAAAATGCGACGTTAGTTATCGCTCAAACAGAGGACGAGCTATCGGCTGCGCTAGCGGGAGTTTCGATGACCGAAGAGTCGGCAATACAAGATTTGTATGGTAGTGAAATTCATCTTCCTGATAGTACTAGTGGTCAATTTGACGCGACTTTTGAAGAGGTGCTACACCTTATAACCCATGAGGGTTATGCCGCCGTCTACCCTGAGGTGTTTGGGGAGAAAATAGATAGCGAAATTGCGGATGCGATGGATATTGCACGTGGGGACCGGTTCACCAGCATTCCAGCAAGTTATCCGAGCGGTGCTTGGTATACTTATGACGATGAGAGCTGCGAATATGATTGCATGGTGACCGAATATACTTATTGGGCCTTGACCTCAATTCTTGGTGCGCAGCAAGGGGCTGGACGTTTGGCACAAATTAGCCATGAGTGGCAGCTTAACACCAAAGTAAAAGTCGAGCTGCAAGACCCCGTAATATATAACATTTTAACCGACCCATCTTACGCCTTAGCCACGCAATTACCCGATGGCAAATACCAACCGAAGAAATTTATCATTAGTGTCGATGCCAAAAATCCATCAGGAAATGTTGCCGATGCCAACAAAGCACAAGCCTTTGACTATATTACCGAGCAAAGCGAACAAAGCATTGCGGTATATGGCAGTAAAAGCATTGAGCAAGCCGCTTATGATCGTGCGCTCGCTGATATCAGGCAAATAGTCAGTACGTTAGATACCGATGTCAGGCAAGGTTTATTTAATGCTGGGGTCAAAATGTTAATCGTCAGCGATGAGGCAGAGCTCGAGGATAATATTGATTACTTTCAGTCATTACTGCCGGTCGAGGCAATCTATACCAATATTGAAGGTGTCGACGAAACATTAACTTCTGCTGAAAACGGCGGTTTATCAACCACTAAGTTAGAGTTAATGTATCTAGTGGTCTACTACTCGCTGCTGACAGAAGATAAACTCGCCCCTGTTTATACGGCATTAAAAGCCGCCTATGAACAAGCCACTAGCGCAAATATATTTAGTCCCAGCGAAGCTTATCGTGATGGTTATGTCGATGAAATACATCAAAATGCTTCAGATCAAAATGCGCTAAAATACGGTAGTTATTTATTTAATCTGACCAAACTTTACTTCGGAGACGATACCGCTCCTGCCGGTGAATTTACGATCACCACCCGTGCACAACTGCAAAGCGAAAACCTATTAGGGTTTCAGATGATGCAACAGCTGTTTCCTGCTGGCTAAGATAATAACCACATTTGGTTTTTATAAAGACCCCGCGCAGGCTGATTTCTGTGCGGGACTAGGTTAATACTGCGCAGCTCCCAGTTGCCACACCTTGGTAGATGTAATCTTTTCGTGATTAGATAAAAATGCTGACAATATCACATTCATATTGGCTGATAACTCGATACTCCTCCTCTTTTCATCATGAGAATCTAGCTTTAAATAGCGTTTTTCACACTAAAAGTGACGATAATACAACCTGAAAGTGACGGTAATACAGCCAAAGGTGTCGCTAATGGTGTCTGTGTTTGGGTTCATTGAAGGCATAATCGTAAGCAGGAGGCCTTTATAACTGCCCTAAATACTGGTTGATTAGGCAAGTTTTAACCCAACCCGTGGCGTATTGGCATCTCCATTATTTTGTTTTGGCATAGTGAATTGTTAATTGACGTGATAAATAAATAAGGGTAAATATACGGTATGAATTTTAATCCCCTGTATGTTAAACGTCACGATTGGTGGCCACCCCCTCATTTTTGTACTGAATAATCTCTCAGTCAATTATATGAACTGTTGTCCTTATTTTTGTTATATCTTGAAGATATAACATCTAATTGAGGCGGTTTATATTTTTAATATTAGCAATAAAAATTCTTATTTAGGATACTTATTCCTGTGATTAAACATGTGCAAAGCGTAGCCAGTGCTCTACAAGTAACGTGGCTTGATAATACCCATTCCTTTTACCCTTATATCTGGTTAAGAGATGTTGACCCAATAGGCTTTCATCCACAAACCGCCGAACGATTATTTGATCTCACGCAAGTGTCGATAGAAATAGAACCATCGAATGTTAGCTTTGACCAGCAAGGCATCAGTTTGCAGTGGCCCAATGAAGCAGGAATATCTTTTTTCCCCAACCAATTACTAAGTGATTACGCCCAATTATGTCAGTTAACTGATCCGGCCGAGGTTATTTCGAACTGCTGGCTTAACGATGCGGTGCCTGCAAAATTTAGTGCCGCAGATTGCAATCAGTCCAACGCATTGAAAGAAATGTTATTAACGCTAAAGAAGAATGGGCTAGTTGTTATTACCGATTTGGTCGGCACGCCGGGGGGCGAACAATTTGGCGATTTAATTGGTTTTAAGCGTGAAACAAACTTTGGCGTTATGTTTGAGGTACTTAACAAGGCAGAGCCCAATAATTTGGCTTATACCGCCGTTGAATTGCCATTACATACTGATTTATCAAATCAGGAAATGCCACCGGGTTATCAATTTTTGCATTGTGTCATTAATAACGCCCAAGGTGGTGAATCACTATTGGCCGATGGCTTTGCTATTGCAGAAGATCTACGTCGCGAAGAACCTGCCTTGTATCAAATGTTGTGTCGCCGAAAAATGCCGTTTCGTTTCCATGATAAACACAGCGACATTCGTTTTTCTCACCCGCTGATTAGTGAAGAAAAACGA
>Ga0209291_1003730_pt1 | contig 11049 bp, 8 predicted proteins | sample GOMGulsemesocosm_FD_184633 | JGI IMG/M metagenome (GOLD analysis project Ga0209291, IMG submission 184633) | Methane-oxidizing microbial communities from mesocosms in the Gulf of Mexico - GOM9B Gulf of Mexico (SPAdes) (version 2) | ecosystem: Environmental > Aquatic > Marine > Cold seeps | place... | reverse complement strand
ATAGTTTTTTAATACTTCTTTTAAATAATTGATTGCATCAGGAGTCAATTCACCTTTTGTGCCTTCAGTTACCCATCTCGTTGCAGAAATGAGAGCGGACAATTCATAACTACTCATAGTTAATCGGTAAATATTTCTATGTCCCCGTTCAACTTTCATGAGCCATATGTTTTGATTGAACATATTCTCCAACCTGACCTAATTCATTAGCAAAATCTTCATAATTAGTTTGCGTTCCATTAAGGTAAACACTCCATCCTACACTCATTTTTGTGTAATGAATAGCTTCCTGAATTTCTTCTTCTGTCGCGCCCATTAATTTAGCCACTTCAGTATGAAACAAAGTACAATAACGACAAAATGTTACCGAATGAATTGCTACTCCCATTAACTCCTTATACTTGTTTGGGATAAGCGTTTCCCCAAGTTCCAAAGATTTAAATAATTCCCATTCAGCACCTATGTACTGATCTGGTATGGAACCAAAAAAACTTGGTACAATACCCAATGCATCTCTAATTTCACTTTCTACTTCAAGCCGATTTTTTGAAACTTCCATGATATGTTGTATTAAATTAATCCTGCTTAATTCACAACTCCAAAAAGAGAGGATTCCACCTTTTAGAAGTCTAAAATAGTTTTTTCCATATTTGATTCTTTAAATTATAAAGTCGGTAAACAACTTCTAATTAGTTTAGCAAATTTAATAAAAATATACTCTTCTTCCAAAAAATAATTCACTTAATAATCTGCATATCAAATATTTAAATTCTAATTATGGATAACCATTATTTATCAATACGGAATTGCAAGCTGCTATTACAAACGGAATTCAAAATTGATATTTTTCAGACAAGAATATGTCAACCTTAAAATGATAACGAATATTTAAGATTTCAATTTATAAATTTTAAAAGTAATCATAACAAAATATAAATGATTGGATCCCCATAGCCACATCATTGAACCTAATAAAATTAAGACTAAAATCATATATAATCGCAATTGATAGTATATTTGATAGTAGTAATTGATAGCATAATGATAAGACAACTTAAAAGTATTACTTCAAAAAATAACACTAAAATGAAAGCTTCAATTCGTAGAACCTATGGTTTACCAAGCCAAATAAAGATAGAGGAAATTAAAAAACCTATTTCAAAAGATAATGAAGTATTAATTAGAGTTTATGCCACAACTGTTAATAGAACAGACTGTGCAAACCTCACTGCTAAGCCTTTTATAATGCGCTTTGTGCTTGGATTATTAAAACCTAGAAAAGTTATATTGGGGACAGATTTTGCAGGAGAAATAATAACAATAGGAAAAAATGTAAAATCGGTTAAATGCGGCGATAGAGTATTTGGTTTTAAAGACACCGGTTTTGAATCTCAAGCTGAATATATAACAACAACAGTAAATCATATATTTCCTATTCCAAAAAATATAACTTATAAGCAAGCGGTAGCTAGTTTAGAAGGTGCACATTATGCCTACTCTTTTTTTCATAAAGTAACTATAAAACCAGGACAACACATTCTTATCAATGGCGCAACTGGTAGCATTGGTTCGGCCTTACTGCAATTTGTAAAACAATATAATATAAAAATAACAGCCACCTGTAACACTAAAAATAGTCTATTAATAAAATCATTAGGTGCCGATAAAATTATTGATTACACCAAAGAAGACTTCACCAAAAGTAATGATACATACGATTTTATTTTTGACACCGTTGGTAAAAGTACTTTTGGCAAATGTAAATCAATATTAAAAAAGAAAGGCGTTTACATATCTTCAGAATTAGGACCTAATTCACAAAATATTTTTTACCCCCTATTCACTTTAATTACCTCTAAAAAAGTAATTTTCCCTGTCCCTTTTAGTCCAAAAAAAACGATACCTTACATTAGTAATCAATTGGAAAACGAAAACTTTAAACCTGTCATTGATTGTGAATATACCTTAGAAGATATTTCCAAAGCTTATGAATATGTGATGAAAGGACAAAAAACAGGAAATGTTTTAATAACTTTGGACAAAAGTATAATTGAATCGTAATTAAAATTATTGCACATCCACTCCCTAATTTATGTCAGCTAAAACGAGTATTACCATAGGAATTTTAGCCCATGTAGATGCAGGGAAAACCTCAATTACCGAAAGTTTATTACACCATTCAGGCGCAATTACAACTTTAGGTAGTGTAGATAAAGGTTCAGCCATTACAGACGGCTTGTCTATGGAAAAAAGTAGAGGGATTTCCATAAAAGCATCTTCTGTTGATTTTACATGGAACAATTGCATATTTCATTTAGTAGATACCCCTGGACATATTGATTTTGCTGCTGAAGTAGATAGATCTCTTTCTATATTAGATGCCGTTATATTAGTGGTTTCAGCAAAAGAAGGTGTTCAAGCCCATACCTTAAACCTTTGGGAAAGTTTAATAGAAAGAAAACTACCTGTTCTTATATTTTTTAATAAAATTGATAGAGCAGGAGTAAATATAGAACACTTATTTTCTGAATTTGAAAAGGACTTAGGCACAAAATTGTTTGCTTTAAACTATCCGGATTTGTCGGATCCAGATCATCCTAAATTGATATCTTTTACAAATTGTAGTAATCATATAGATTCCACTATTATTGATAAATCAATGGAGAATTTAGCCGAATGTGATGAACGTTTTCTTGAACAATATTTGGAAGGTGAAACGTCTGACTTAACACCTATTTTAGAAAAAGGAAAAAACCAAATACAAAGTCAATCGCTTTTTGGTGCTCTTTTTGGGAGTGCTAAATTAGGTTTGGGTATTGAAGAGGTATTAAATAGTATATCTACACTAATGCCTAAACCAAAAAACTACTTTTCAACTCCAGCAGCAAAAGTTTTTAAAGTTACTTTTCATGATAAAAAGGGAAAGTTAGCCTATATCAAATCCTATGGGAGTACCCTAAAAAATAAAGGCATTATTCGATCTCAACAACTAGATAAAGACATTAAAATTAATCAAATGTTTAAGCCACATCTCGGTGATTTAGTTCAAGTATCTGAATTATATCCTGGTGAAATTGGTATTATTAGTACATCTGATAATATCCGTTCTGGAGATATTTTAGGGTCTGAAAATTTAACTGATCACTATTCTAAAATTAGTGAAGCCATACTTGGTGTACAAGTTATAGCTAAAGACGAAAAAAATTATCAAAAATTAGGTGAAGCTTTAGACATTCTAAATCTGGAAGACCCTATCTTAGATTTCAAGTGGTTTAAAAAAGAAAAAGAGTTTCATTTAAAAATTCTAGGTCCTATTCAAACAGAAGTACTGAAAGAAAATTTAATTCAACGGTGGGACATTGAAGCTGAATTCCAGTCCCCTAAAGTCATTTATAAAGAAACACCTTCTAAATCAGCTGAAGGCTATGTTCGTTATTGGATGCCTAAACCATGTTGGGCAATTATGACATTTTTAATAGAACCAGCGCCTTTAGGAAGCGGTATTTCATTCACATCAAATGTAAGAACAAGTGATATAAGTAATAAATACCTCAATGAAGTAAAACGTGCTATTCCATGGTCTTTAAAACAAGGTATTCATGGCTATGAAGTCACTGATTTATCTATTACATTAATAGAAGGGTCTGAACATACTGCCCATTCGAATCCCGGAGATTTTTTATTAGCTACACCCATGGGTATACTAAAAGGATTAGAAAATGCTGGAACAGATTTATTAGAACCCATGTATGCTTTTGAAATCAAAGCAAATCAAGATGTCTTAGGATCTATTTCTAGTGATTTAAATCAAATGAATGCTCAAATAGGTCCGCCCGTTTTTGAAAATAACTTTTTTACTATGAATGGAAGAGTTCCTGTGGCTACGGCTATGAATTATTCCATAAAGTTTAATACTACCACATCTGGTAAAGGGCGTCTTAAATTAACACTAGATGGGTATGAAAAAACGACAACGACAGATGATAAAATAAGAAAGTATAAAGGTATTTCACCTTTAGATGAATCACAATGGATACTACATATGCGTGGTGCTTTTAAAGCAGATCAACGTTAATAAAATATTTATATTTCATTACTAGCATGTCAATAATAATGAAATATAAACATATACTTAAATTTTGTATACACCTTTATTAATCAATTCAAAAATAATTTTTGCTTCCATTTTGGCATCATCCAAACCTCTATGCAATTCAATTTTTTCAACGTTTGGAAACAATATATTCCACGCTTCTTGAGCAGATGGCCATTTTCCAAAACCACCACTTTTATGTGGTAAATTAAAAAAATCAGCACTTTCTTTCATAGGGTCTTTAATTGGTTTCCCTAAATTAAACCCCCTGCTCTTTAAAAAGTCAGCATCAAATGCTCTATTCCACGCACAAATTTTTCCTAAATGAGAATCAAAAATTGTTTGAATCGTATCAAAATGAAATGCTAAAGGTTCAGCATGTCTTACATCATCATGGGACATAAATCCATTTTCAAAAATCCAAGCCTTATGATGCTTAGCAGATAAATGAGTTTCTTTTAATTGAACATCCAATACTTCAGTAATAATACCAGATTCTAAATCCAGTTTAACTATACCTAATTCTAATATACAGTCTGCCTTATGATTAAAACCAGTAGTTTCAATGTCTATAACTAATAAGCTATTAGATTCCACAAGCAATTTTATTTACTCTGTTTTGATGTCTTCCTCCTTCAAATTCAGTAGTGAAAAAAGTTTCAACCATTTCTAACGCTAATTCTTCAGAAATAAAACGGGCAGGTAAAGCTAATACATTAGCATCATTATGTAAACGAGATAATTCTGCTATTTCATTAGTCCAACATAATGCCGATCTAACTTCTTGATGTTTATTAACAGTCATGTTAATTCCATTACCAGAACCACAAATTACAATTCCTTTACATTTATTTTCAGTTACATATTCAGCCACGGGATGAGCATAATCTGGATAATCAATACTCTCGGTAGAATGACATCCATAATCCTTCATTTCATATCCTTTATTTGACAATAATTCAATAACTTTAAGCTTTAAATCATATCCTGCGTGATCACATCCAATTGGAATAATAGTTTTCATAATTTGTTGTTTTTACAAAGATAATTTATCTATTTTTAATGTGAATAAGTACTGTTAACAATTATTAATAAGTTTATTAACAATTACGATTATATACTTAAGATTAGATGGTTACATTCAAAATATATTATATTGAATTTGTTAATTAAAGTGTTTAAAACCTGTTAAGCAATAGTAGATAAAAAGGATAACTTTATCTAGGAATATAGAAACATAATTTTGTATGGAAATTATTTTAAATAAACAGTGTTCATAAGTAAACTTTTTTCAAGGCAGTTTTTAACCAAAATTAACACCTCTTTTTTTTATTTTTGTAAACACAGTATATATAAACACAATTGTTAATAAGTATACTTAACAACTGAAAACCAATAGAATTTAACTTATTAAATTGTTAATTACCTATTGAAAAAATGTTACATTTATAAAAAACAAATTTTATCGTAAAACTTTTACACATATCAACAGCCCTAATAATAATAATAATTTCTTCTTTTTTAAAAAAAGGTTATTCATTATATATAATATATATATTTCTCTCTTTTGTATTTTCAGGTAAAGTTTCTGCTCAAGAGTTAAATCCAAATGGTCCAAATATATTTTATCATTCAAATGGAAAAGTAGCTAGTAAAGGAAATTTTAAAAATGGTTTACCGGAAGGTATTTGGAAATCATATTCTGAAACTGGTATTTTAATTTCACAAGGCAAAAAATCACTAGGCCTTTCTGATAGCATTTGGAATTTTTATAATGCTAAAGGTTTTATAAAAAATTCAATTACGTTTTATGAGGATAAAAAAAATGGTTGCGCCATTTACTTTGATACTTTAGGTAATACCATCAAGGAACTATTTTATATTGATAATGTAATTCAAAATGAACAAATAGAATACTTTGAATCTGGTAAAATAAAAAAAATTACAAATTTTAAAGATGGAAAAAAAGTAGATGAGGCATTTGAATTTGATGAAAATGGAGTGGTAATTACAGAATTAATTTATGATGATGGATTTTTAAAATCTAAACAAGAATTGAATAGATTTAACTCGGATGGATTGAAAATAGGATATTGGCGTGACTATCATAGTAATGGAGTTTTAAAATCAGAAAGTAATTTTGTAAATGGTGTTAAAAAAGGAATTAGTAAAACATATAATTTAAAAGGAAAAATTGAATCAATTAAAAATTATTCAGCTGATTCGTTAAATGGAGAACAAGATATTGAATTAATCAAATTATATAAAGAGTATTACCCAAATTCATATAAAGAAAAATTAGTTGGTGGCTTTTTTAATAATATGAAACAAGGCATATTTCGTGAATATGATACATTAGGGAACGTTGTAAACGGTTTTATTTATAAAAATGATACAATCATAGCAGAGGGGTTAATTTTGAATGATGGGACGTATGACAGTAAATGGAAAACTAATTATCCATCAGGTAAGATTCAATCTGAAGGAAATTATGAAAGAGGATCTAAAAATGGAGTGTGGACTTTTTATTATGAGAATGGTACAATTCAACAAAAAGGAAAGTATAAAGATCAAATACCTTCAGGTGATTGGAAATGGTATTATGACAACGGAGCAATAAAACGAGTTGAATATTATAGAAAAGGTAAATTGGAAGGTTCACAAATTGAATATGATAGATTCGGGAATGAATTAACGAATGGTGAATATTATAATGGTTTACGAGAAGGTCTTTGGTTTTATCATATTGGCGATTTTAAAGTAACAGGTGAGTTTACTGTAGGGTTTAAAATAAATATTTGGAAGCATTATTATAAAAGTGGAAAATTGGCTTTTATCGGTGAGTTTGATGAAGGTCAACCAAAAGGAAAACATGTGTATTATCATGAAAATGGTGTAAAAAGTTTAAAGGGAAAATATTTGGCTGGTGAAAAAAATGGAACATGGAAAAAGTATAATGAAACAGGAGATTTAATTGAATATTTGAGATATAAAAGAGGAGAATTATTATCAATTAATGGTAAAAAAATAAAAGTAATTGCTAATGAATAATTACGTTAAAAAAAAACAATCAATCAATGCAGGATTAGTATCATCTTATGTAACAATAAGTTGGTTACTTATTCCTATTCTCAGTTTTCAATTGATTAATCATTATTTTGGAATTAATCAACTTGTAAATTTTCAGTTAATAATAACAGCTTATATTTTAATAGGTTTATTACTGTTTCAAGTTATAAAAAAATATAAATTTATAAATTCTAATTTTTATACTATTCAAGCTTTTTTTTTAATTATTGTCATTATTATTGAATTTATTTGGTATTATAATACACAAGAAATTAGCCAATTAATAAGTTTTATATTAGCAACTACAATTACAGGAGTTGCTTTAATAAAACCTAAAAACAGTATTATATTTTTTAGTATAACGACTGTTCTGCTAATTGTAATTAATTTAATACTTGGAAATAATATATTGGTTAATTTACATTATTTTTTAATTTCTGGAACGTTTATTATAACCTTTAATTTTTGGAGAGAAAATTTAAATAATCTATTAGAATTATCTCAATCTTCTTATAAAAATATTTTTTCTGACACTCAATCTTTAATTTTTGTTATCAATAAAGATAATTATGATTTAATTGAATTAAATACCAAAGCTCAAGACTATATTAATAAAGAAAAGATAGTAAAGCATAATATTTTTAATGTTTTCAATACAGATAAAATACTGTTAACTGAAAAATTAAATTTATTAAAAAGTGATATAACTGATTTACAATTTGAAACTGATTTTGATTTTAGTAATAGTAGTTATGTTCCAAAATATTTTTCTATAAAATCATCTGTTTTTTTTAATAAAGAGGTGATTATTATCCAAGTAAAGTTTATTAAAGAAAGAAAAGAAAATGAACAACAGTTGATTGAAACTAAAGAAAATTTTACTACCATTCTCGATAATATAAATTCATTTATATATAATATTGCTTATTTTGATAATAAAGATATTCAACTTCGATTTGTATCTTCAAAAGCCGCAAAAATTTTAGAAATTGATATTGATGAAATAATAATAAAAATTAAAAGTAATAGAATAAAATTTCTTATTCATCCAGATGATTTGAGTTATGTCCAACAAAAAATTAGAAAAGCTTCTAATACTTTAGAAGTTCAAAAATTGGAATATAGACTTATCATTAATAATGATGTAAAATGGGTAAAAGAAACTATTTTTCCTAAAAAAGAAAAAAAATCAGTTGTACATTTTGGAATAGTAACTGATGTAACAGAACATAAAAAAAATCAAATTTTATTAGTTAATTCTGAAAAAAAACACAGACAATTATTTGAAGAAAGTTTAGCAGGAATATATAAAACTACCTTAGATGGTTGTATTATTGATGCTAATATTGCTTTTGCAAAAATTCTTGGAATTGATAGTATTGATGAATTGAAATTAAAAAATATAAATGATTTTTATTTTGTAAACACTGATAGAGTTGATTATATAAATGAATTAAAGAAAAATAAAGTAATTAATAATCACATTGCAGTTTTAAAAACTGTGAATAATAAACAGATTATTACTAGTAATAATGCATTTATTTATGAAGAAGAGGATGTGTTTTATATTACAGGAACTTTAATTGATGTGACAGAATTACATCAAACAACTGAAGAATTAAAAAGGAATGAAATAAAATTAAAGGAATCTCAATTATCATTTAAAAGTATAGTAGAGAATTCTCCAGCTTCATTATTAATTTTTAATTCAAACAATCAATTGGTCTTTATGAATAAAAAGGCTCAAACGTTAAGTGATACTTATTTGGATGATAGTTCTAAAGATTTTGAAACAATATTTAAAAAAGAGCATAGATTTATTATTGAAAAATTGTTTATTGAAGCTAAAAATCCTATTCAATCTTATACTCAAATTGTTTTAGAAAATTTAACCTTAGAGTTAAAAGAAAATTATGCTTTACAAGTTGTTAAGGTAAACTATAATAATGAGGAATCTAATTTATTAATATTTAGAAATGTAACTATAGAACATGAGTTTAATAAGCAAAAGTTGAGAGCTGAATTGGCAGAGGAAATTAATGTTTCGTTGGAAAAAGAAATAATTCAGCATAAAACCACGCAAAAATTATTAATTGAAAATAGAAATTTTACAGAGAGTTTATTTGATAGTTCACTAGATATGATTATTGCATCAGATACCAATAATATTATTACACTTGTTAACAAAGCAGCAATCACTAAATTTGGCTATACTAAAGATGAATTAATTGGTAAAGATTTATCTTTACTGGTTCAATCAAATAAGAATAGATTAGATGTTCAAAAACAAATTATTGAAAGCAATAAATATATTGGTGAAGTAAATAATATTACAAAAAGTGGTAAAATATTTAAGTCTTATTTATCAGCTACAGCAACAAAGAATGAAAAAGGAGAATTAACTGGGTTTATGGGGATTTCAAGAGATTTATCTGAAATTAATGAAATTCAAAAAATCATTACTACTCAGTCATCTGTTATTGAATCTTTGTTTGAAAATGAATCAAATATTTTTATTTGGAATTTGAACAAAAATTTAGATTTGGTATCTTATAATAAGGGAATATATGAATTTTTTAAAAAAATTGGAATTAAGTTAGAATCTGGATCTAAATTTTTAAGACAAATTAAAAGTTCAATTGATAGTGACTATTTTAAAATAATACAAACTCATTTTATAAATGTTTTAAAGGGTGAAAAATCTAACTTTATAATTAGAATATCCAATGATGAAGATATACAATATTGGGCTGATATTCATGTAACTCCAGTTATTTTACCAGATGGTAGAATTCAAGATATTATGTGTTTAGGTACAGATATTACTGAACAAATAAATAAGAATATTATAATTGAAAATAGTGAAAAAAATGTAAAGGCAATTTTAAATGCAATACCTGATTTAATGCTTAATATAAGTAAGGATGGAATTATATTAGACTATACTACTCATACTGATCGTCAAATGGAAATTGTATTTAAATTTATGCATGATGGAAAAAATATTATTGGTAAAAAAGTTTCTGAAATATTATTTGATGAAAAAAGGTTTTCAAAAAAAGTTCTTGAATTAGTTAATGAATCTATTGCTACGGAAAAGGTAATTTCACATCAATTTTCTTATGTTATTAATGGCAAATTATTACACTTTGAAAATAGATATTCTAAAATAAATAATAATGAAGCCATTGTTGTTGTTAGGGAAAAAACGCTTGAAATTGAAAATGAAAATAATTTAAAGGAATCATTAAAAGAAAAAGAAATACTTTTAAAGGAGGTACATCATAGAGTAAAAAATAATTTACAAATTATAAATTCTATTTTAAATTTACAATCGTCTTATATTGAAGATGAAAAAACTTTGGAAATAATAAATGAAAGTCAAAATAGAATTAGATCTATGTCTTTCATACATGAAAGTTTATATCAAACAAGTAATTTTTCATCCATTAATTTTAAAGAATATATTGAAAATTTGTTATCTAATTTGGTTTATTCTTATCAAATAGGAACAAAAGTTAAAATTATAAAAGAAATTGAAAATATAGATTTAACGCTTGACCAGGCTATACCTTGTGGGTTAATTTTGAATGAGTTAATTACAAATTCTTTAAAGTATGCGTATGGTATAAATAAGGAAGGTGAAGTATATATATCAATCAAAAAAATTAAATCTAAAATTGAAATTATTGTTCAAGATTTTGGAATAGGATTACCAAAAAACTTTAATATTGAAGCGGCAGATTCATTAGGTTTAAGTTTAGTACATACACTTACTGAGCAAATAGATGGAGAATTGACGTTAAAATCTGATGGTGGTACAAAAATTTTAATTATATTTGAAATGTTATAAATTCTAGACACACATAATGGCAAAAACAAATGTT
>Ga0209291_1003721_pt1 | contig 11073 bp, 7 predicted proteins | sample GOMGulsemesocosm_FD_184633 | JGI IMG/M metagenome (GOLD analysis project Ga0209291, IMG submission 184633) | Methane-oxidizing microbial communities from mesocosms in the Gulf of Mexico - GOM9B Gulf of Mexico (SPAdes) (version 2) | ecosystem: Environmental > Aquatic > Marine > Cold seeps | place... | reverse complement strand
TGCCACAGCTTTCACCCGACGCGACCATCTCTAACGCCTCGGTTAAATCGTCTAAACTAACTTGTGCCATAAAATATTCCTACTGTTAATAGATCTTGCGACAATTATGCGCTAAAAATAGAGCATAGCCGAGCCGTTAAATTTAATCGCTATTATAAAATACTCTCGTAAATCGGTGCTGTAAAACTTGCGCTTTCACCCCAATTTATACGGTTTAAGCTCAGCGGCTCTAGTTGAACAAAAAACACACCATTAGCCACTTAAGCGCAAAAAAGTGTAGTGCTTTACATTTTTATGCGCATTAAAATGGTGTTTTACCACACTTTTATGCGCATAAAAGTGTGAAGCATGCTGGTCCATGGCAATACCCTATAGAATAATTGAGAAAGTAAAACCGATAATACCAGCTCGTTACGCACACTCAACCCAACAAAAACTGGCTAACCGCTGACCAATATTGAATAACTCCCAGTTTTACCCCTTAGAGCGGGTAACTTGACTTTTACCCGCTTTAGGGGGTAAATTTTCATTTACCCTCTAGAGCGGGTAAATAAATTCCATCGCTTAGTGTAATTGGTGCCATCATGAAAATAACGACAGCTAAACAATTAAGTAGTTTTTTGAAAGATACCCGCAAAAGTCAGGGAATTTCACAAAATAAAACAGCCAGTACCGTCGGCATAAAACAAGATACTATTTCAAAATTCGAAATGTCCTCTGCTAATGCCCAAATAGATACAATGTTTAAATTATTGTCAGCACTCAATCTAGAACTCAACATAACCCCAAGAAGCCAGCACCATAATTCGCTACCAAATAACTCAACACAAGATCAAGCGCCGACTGAGTGGAATGAGGAATGGTAGATTTAAACGTGCTAATGAATGGTTATCATCAGTGAGTTGATATTTGACGAACTAAACGACGATAAAGCCACATAGCTAACACTAAATCTGGTGTTCTTGATACTCAGCCTTCTTCAGCCATGTGGAAAAGTCTTGTTGTAGCTGCCTGTGGCTGATTCCTAAATATCTCAACAATTTCTTTGTTGGCAACACATTGCACAAGTCCGCTTGCTCGGCTTTGATATAACTGGCAAAGCGTTTTTTACGCACCCTCTCATCCATCATATAAAACACCAGCGCATTACTCGTTTGATATAACTGGGACCGAAAATGCCCGGTCCAATCGCTATTGGTGGCATTAAATACGGACTTTAATGGTAACAAACGTGATCCTCGCTTAGCCCAGCTTGTGGCTGGCTTAAGCGTTCCACGTTGTAACACCACATCAACACCTTCAAGATACTCAGCCAAACCTTCATTAAGCCAACGGGGAGTAAACCCTATAACACTACGATTAATCGCATGACTAGATTCATGAACTGCCGTTTCCATCGCGCGTTCAGCGTTTAGATATAAAATAGCTGACTGATTATTAACGCCAGAATAAAAACCTGCGACGTTATTTTTGGCAGCTGAGTTACTACCCATCCGATAGCGTTCAAAGGCCTTCTTAGAACGAAAGAAACGTAATTTAAGCTCGGTTTTATTGAGGTTTTTCTTAGATATTAACCCTGAATAAAAAGAAAACACCCGATTGATCCGGCCACGTAAACGATCAGAAAAATGCTTTGGCAAAGGAGCCCCAGACACTGCCAAAGTAAAATAATCAACCGTAGCTAAGCCTTTGAAGTCATGCTGTTTAGCCGCCGTGTGTTGCGGTTCCACATTACTAAAATGCGGTGTACCGTTTTTATCTTGCCAGGTATAAATACCCTGCACTAATTTAGGCTCAACTTCACCTAACGACCAATCACGGCAAACGCCACCAGCAGAACTAGGCCGCCATGTTGCCGATGACACAATACAATCATCACTATCGTTACTGGGTAACGCAACCGTATCAACTACTTTCGCCGTGGTACCTTGCACAAGTTCATTAGCGCGCTCCTTAACACTAACTAATGCTTCTTGAGCGCTAGATTCAATGGTAAAAAATACCGAATCAAAAGTAAAACGCCGCCCATCAAAATAAACCGCTAACATCGTACTGATGACAAAAGCCAAGCCAATCATAAATGCTATTTTTAGTCCTTTAAACACGACGAGTTCCTAAACCAATAATATAAGTTCCATTTTAGCGGTATTTTATTAGAATAGACATCAAGTATGTTTAGCAAAAACAATGGATTGCCACCTTAAATGAATCAGACTGGGATTTACGAACAGCTTATTACTCAACTTATTGAAAAAAATCTCAATCGAGATAAGTTTTATGTCGGTGAGCGTCAACTTGAAGCTGCAGAGGCATCAACGTGGTTATCGCGCTTTCTTAATCGGGTAATGGCTTTTGCCATTGATGCAGTGCCTGCGAGTGACGAGCGTTTACTGGCGCAAATCAAACTGGCCAACGATTTAATAATGTGGCTTAAAAATCATATTAACGATGATGCTTTTATCAGTGAAAACCTCATCGATAGCCAAGGTAAAATTCTCACTGCACTGTTTGATAAATCAAACTCCATAGCTGCAGACTTACCGAAATATACCGACTCTATATTTCCTTTAACTGGCCTTACTCAAAGCGAATTGTTTTGTGGTAGCAATGCCGGAATATCGCTTGAAACAGAGTTAAAACGCGAAATAAAGTCATCAGATAAAATCTATTGGTTAGTATCATTTATTAAATGGGCCGGGATTCGTATATTTAAAAAAGAACTTGAAGACTTCACTCGCAGCGGCAAACAATTAAAAATAATTACTACCTCATACATGGGCGCAACAGATGCCAAAGCAGTTGAGTTTTTAGCCGCGCTGCCAAATACTGAAGTTAAGCTCAGTTACAATACCCAACGTGAACGCTTACACGCAAAATCATACTTATTCATTCGCGATAGTAAGTTTCACACTGGCTATATTGGCTCATCTAATCTATCTCATTCAGCACTAACCAGTGGTCTAGAGTGGAACTTAAAAATTACTTCGCAAGAAATACCACACATTATCGAAAAGTCATTAAGCACCTTCGAAACCTATTGGCAATCAAGTGATTTTGAACTATTTGACGGTAAAACCACCAGCAAAGAAAAACTTCATAACGCCTTAAAAGAAGCCAAAGGCAGTTACAGTAATCACCACAACTACCATTTTGAAATAAAGCCTTTTCCACACCAGCAAGAAATTTTAGAGCAATTACAAACAGAACGTCAGCTGCACAATCGCTATCGTAACTTGGTTGTTGCAGCAACTGGCACCGGTAAAACTATTATCTCGGCTTTTGACTTTGCGCGCTTTTATAATAAAAACCCGCAGGCTAAGTTTTTATTTATTGCCCATCGCCAAGAAATTTTACAACAAGCCCAAAGTGCTTTTCGCGGCGTATTAAAAGACAGTAATTTTGGCGAGCTATGGACTGGTAATCACAAGCCTAACCATTACAACCAACTATTTGCGTCAATTCAAAGCATTAATAACGCGGTAGCTAGCCTCAATTTATCGAGCGACTTTTTTGATTACATCATCATCGACGAAGTACACCATATAGCTGCAAACAGCTACCGCGGTATATTAAGTAAATTCAACCCTCAGATTTTACTAGGTTTAACCGCCACCCCAGAGCGCCACGACGGCACCGATATTCTTGGTGACTTTTGTGGCGTAATTGCCGCCGAAATCAGACTGCCAGAAGCTATCAACAAAAGACATTTATCGCCATTTCAATATTTTGGTATCGACGACGAAACAGATTTAAGCCAGGTGACTTGGAGTAAAGGCCGTTATGATGTTAGTGAGTTAAGCAATGTCTATACGCACAACGAGCAGCGGGTTAAACGGATTTTATTGAGCTTAAACGAGATAATAACCGACATTTCAGCCATGCGAGCGCTGGCTTTTTGTGTCAGTAAAGATCATGCAAACTACATGATGAAAAAGCTCACACTCCATGGCATAGCTTGCGATGTATTAACCAGTGACAACAGTAAAGATCGTGAAATAAAACAGCAACTACTACGCCAACGGAAAATCAATATTCTGTTAGTGGTCGATATATTCAACGAAGGGATCGATATACCCGAAGTCGATACTTTATTATTTTTACGTCCAACTGAAAGCCTAACCATATTTTTGCAACAACTGGGTCGTGGCTTACGCCTAAACGATGGCAAGGAGTGCTGCACCGTATTAGATTTTGTTGGCAACGCCCGCAGTGAGTATGATTTTTCACAAAAGTTTCGCGCTTTAGTCGGTAAAACCAACCAATCAATATCAAAAGAAATCAACGACGGCTTTCCGAATTTACCATTAAGCTGCCGTATTGAACTGCAAGAAAAAACTCAGGAAATGATCTTGAGAAATATTAGGCAAGCGACGCTCAACAAAAATCGCCTGCAGGGCCTAATCAATAGCTACCCGCAACATAGCGACTTACCATTAACCTTAGCCAGCTTCTTGCATATTCATCCCTATATCACATTAGAAGACATCTATCGTTTAAAAATAGATAAGCAAGGTGGCTGGACCACATTAGTCACCAGTAATAATACCCAAGTGGACAAAGCTGATGCTACTTATAAGAAGAATGACGACCTGATAAAAGCTTACTACCGCGCCATCAACAACCACCTACTGGCGTGCAGTTCAATGTCTTATTTAACTTTTATTAAAAATCTTTGCCGCGACAACTTCTGTTTTGATTCATCCTTGCCCAGCGCCAACCAGTTTGCACTAATGTGCCACTATAATTTCTGGGAAAAAACAGGCTCTAAACTAGAATTTAGCTCATTACAACAGAGCTTAAAGGCATTAATTCACCCACAATTACAGCAAGAGTTAACTGATGTAATAACATTACTAATTAACCGTATTCATCATGCAGAGCTCCCCATGCTAAGCAATGAAAATACCCAATTAAGCGCGTTGAAAATTCATGCTCGCTACACCCGTGAACAAATATTGTCTGGCTTTGGCGCCAGCAGCTTTGATAAAAAATCACCCTCACGTGAAGGTGTTTTAAACTTGCCAGACCAAAACACTGAATTATTGTTTGTCACGCTAAAAAAATGTGAAAAGCAGTTCTCACCAACCACCATGTACCACGATTACGCGATTAGCGAAAAGCTGTTTCACTGGCAGTCACAAAATAGCGCTCGCCCCGAACGCGGCAAAGGCTTGAGTTATATCGAACACCTAAAGACCAACAAACAAATTATCTTATTTGTACGCGAACAAGCCAAAGACGAAAATAAAAGAACCATGGGCTTTGTTAATTTCGGACCGCTGAATTACGTAAAACACGATGGCAGCCAACCAATGAATATCACTTGGCAGCTACAACACCCAATGCCAGCCAGCATGTGGCATGACACGGCAAAATTGGCGGTTGGGTGATGGGCGTAATTATTGCCACGCCCAGATATAACACCGCCATCATAAATAGTTATTTAATGGATGCTAAACGTAGAATTCCTTGCTTGATCGCTGACTCGTTAAAATCATAATCATCAAGTTCCTTAGTAATAGATCTTTTCGCAGACGGGCTACGATCAAGAGCAATATTAAACAACTTAGTTACTTGGTCAAGCGACGCCATTGATTGTGTTGCACTCCACTTTATCAGAGCTGATGCCGCTTCATATTGTCCCATATATGCCAACGACTCTAACGCGACTTGCTTAACATTAGCGCTAGAATTTTGACTCTCCAAGTATGTCTGGAGGTGTGGCACTAGCTTCTCTTGTCTAATCATGATCATGCTCTGCACAACAGCCTGTTTTTTGTAGCTGTCTGGAACATCAATATAGCCAATTAAAAAATCTAGATTCTCAGGTTGAGCATTACGGGCGATAGCATTTGACAAGTCGTCAACAAACAAATTATCATCATTAATATTTAAGAATGTATTTTGAATAACATCTACATGTTGCGGCGACCGCGCTAACCTTTCGATTGACTTTTTAGTCGCGTAGATAGCGTTTGAATCCACTATTTCGACCGTTGCTATCGTATCAAGCAATATGCCGACCGACCGCTCACTATTAACCATCGTCAGAAGACTCAACAGATATTGCTGACTCCTACTCGTTTCTTCACTATTGGAACCCGCAGCGGTTAATTTCGCAATAATATCGGCATAAATAGCGTCGTCATCATTGTGCTTTAAATATTCGATGAGCTGTTGCTCAGCTTCTAAATCGATGTCGACATTAGCAGACAGGCTATTCATTATCTTCTTCCACAGCTCGCTAACATCTTTAGCGACAATACTAACGACAATATCCTTTACTGGCACAATTTTGGCTGAATTTTGGGCAATAGGTGCATCAGCAGCTAATGGCACAGAGGGAATATTTGAAGCGTACGTAGTAGTTACACTGTCATCTGAAACTTTATTGATTTGATCCTCCCGCTGAAGTAGCAAATAGGCCAAACCGGTCAGCAACAAAAGCAAAATTACGGAGCATAATTTAAATGTACGCGTCACTATAAGTTCCAGCCTAGTTGAACATACATTTTTTCAAATACAGCATTAAGATCTGTTACACGAGATGTTTCTTCGGTATGAAGTACCTTGCTCGCTTTCGAGTTAAGCGATACATCGACGTTACGAGCATCGAGCGCTAGTAAGCGACTAAGCTGTTGACTATAGACAGGAACAATACCATCACCGATTAGACTCGCACGCGATGCACCATTTTGAATGTAGGTTAGTGTACTTGGGTGGGGGTGATCTCCAGCAAGCCAAGCCCCATAATCATACAAATCATAATTTGGACTTTTAGCTAAAAATCCAAATTTTGTTCCCTCATAACTCAGCTGACCAATCACTAAAGATTCAAGGGAGAATAAATTGTTATTCATTGCAACGATAGCCGATGATTCAGGCGATAAAGATCCAATAGTCGGTGCTAATAAATCCATCATATACTTCGGTTGATAGTTGTAGATGATAAAGATTCTTGTACCTAAAAGCATCTCAATCATCTCCCAACTGTCCTCACACACATTATTGTCCTGACGGTAAGCTGATTTAGGCGTGCAGTTGTCGTCCATATATTTATAAAATCGGCCTAGTGGCGAACCTTGATGGGGCGTCCCGGTAGTCACCATCCCTTTTACGTATTTTTTATACTGAGATGCATTATTTTGCAGGTATGCCCTAGCAGCCAAACCCCCTCGACTGTGCCCTAATAATGTTATTTCTGTATCAATGCCTAATTCATCAACTATTTTACCAACGACCGACTCAACCTCGTCACCAAGTAATTCAAAACTACTATAATCACCAGAACAGCCACCGACTCTGCTACACTTTTTATTGTCTAAGCCAACAGAATAAAGCCCTGCTGCTCGATCGTATGCGCCAAATTCCAGGTTAAAACAAGAAATTCCAGCTGAGTTAGGCACGGGCAGTGCTGGTAAAGCTTTATCAGCAGTGACAACAGCACATGAGCCATTAAAAAAACTATCGTCTTGCACTAAGCTATCCCAAGTACTAGCGGTAGACGCCAAACCATGAAGCAGCACAACCACTTTATTCACTTCAATTTCTTTTAAACTTGCCAACAAATTATATGACGAGTCAGCTCTGGCATATAAACCTATAAAATAAGTACTATCCCCCTCTAGACGCAATATACAGTTTTCGTCTATTACTTCTGCGTTATTTGAACGGCAGTCATATCCATACTGTGACGGGTTAGCTTTATTTTTCACATACAGATCAAGATCGCCAGACAAATCAGATAACGTTATCTCTAATAACATGTCTGCTGGCGTTTTCAATTCAAAATAGTGCCAAGCGTCTTTTTTTAGTCCGCCCTGATAAGACTTGTCGAGCGTAAGCACAAAATCCGAATCATTTAGTACGCCATCACCATCAATATCATTATCGGAGTTATTACCTATTCCATCACCGTCTAAATCAGCGCTTTCGTTTGGGTTTTTAGGAAACTGATCTAGGTTATTTGTAACACCATCACCGTCAATATCATCAACGGTGGCAATCAGTAATGTCCCATCAAAACTTCGTGTCACAAACTCATCGCCCTTGACCACGCTCTGCAGATCGACATAGTCCGCTATTTGCGAGACACCTTCATTAGAGTAGGTATAACGTTTAACTAACTGTTCTGTAGTTTCAGGCATTATGCCTAATCTCACCAAGCCAGCTGCTATTTCCGTTAACTTGTTATTTTTTGATGCGATAAAGTCGCTTAACACTGAGCTTTGGCTCGTGGTTAACATGTTTGCCACTTTAATTTCAGCGTTGTTTCTGGTTAATCCTTGCTTTATCTGTAAGTGAACGAGCGTCGACAGAGGCGTAGCAATATTGACTCCTTTAGGTGCTGACAAGACGAAACTTTCTTGCACCAACTGGTTTAAACTCTCGTCAAAAGTAATGCCCTTTGTTGCTTTAACAATAATAGAAAAATTTGCCGGATTCAAAGTGCTTTCAAGCTTAAGAATTGCGAGACCATTCATTCCTGAAATAGCACTAGGTTCGTCGAAATCTTGCAGGCCATTATCATTTAAATCTAGCCAAATAGTCGCGTTTCTTAAGTAACCATCAATCGCTGTAACCTCATAGTTTTGTGTCGTAGTTAGTGTTGATTTGATCTGTGTATTTCCGCTTTCGCCGCCGCCTCCACAACCGACTAATGATAAAATAAGACTAAAACAGCAAACTGATGGTAAATACTTCATTAAGGTCATCCTATGACTTAGTAACTACAAATTAGCCGCTAACATATGCCAGCGGGCTCTATAAATATTTTGCTTGGTAATAATTACCTGTGCGAATAACTCACACCAACATTCCTTCATTTCTAATAGTTTCAAACTCCCCCTTGCCAACCCACAACTGTGCACCATTATTAGCCGCTACCTGATACGCCCAGCTAGTTACCGCTTCTGAGCGCACCGCATCACAATTAAAATATTCACTTAACTCGGTGGTAATACTGCCGTGGTGCTGAATAATATTTTGTTCATACCAGCGATCTCGATACATGATTGCACCTAGATAATCTCGCTTGCTGTTGTTGCAAGTGCTGTGGGCAACCACAAAATTATGGCCGAGATCGTTGGCGTATTTGGCAAAAGGGATAAAATGGTCGACATCTGTTTGGCAGTTAAGTTTTTTCTGGCAATAGAAGCAGTTACCCTGCTGGATTTCTTCAAGTAATGGCCGTGCTTTAGTGATGGCTTGTCGATCAACCCCAAACAGGAAATTATTGAGTTGAGTTTGAGCGCCTAACACACTGCTATTGGCTGGAATGCTTTGAATTTTATTCAACCAAGCGTTACGGGATAAGTGCACGACTAAATCGTAAAAACGACGGAAACAAAAAGCGATGCCTTCGTTCAAAACAATTGAGTCGGTATTTTTTTGATGTGGATATAAAAAACATTGCTCAGTTTTGGCGAGAATTTGCAGTCGCCATAAGGGACCTTCTCTTAACGTTTTAAGTGTCTCGCGGTAAAGTGCAGGCCACCTTGTGCTGCGTTTAAGCTGATTGATATTAGAGATGTTACTGTTATGGCATTCGTGTAGTTCAGTAATTATTTTCGCTTGCTTACCTGTATTTTGTTTTAGTAAATCGCCCGCCTGTTGCTGGCTACCGACAGTAAATGGCACTGCGTGCTGCCAATAAAGCGCGATGAATTTTTCGACAATCTCACTAAAGCTGATTTCTAATGGTGCATTTGGATTATCATTCAGTGGTTTTTCAATGCAGATATCTGCTAATGCATGCAATAAGGCATATTTATACGTCGCGCTAAAATCGCCTTCGACCAGCAAACGTTGAATATATGAAATGAAATCTAACTGCCTCGCGCTATCGTTTTCCATCATAATAATTCCCTCCATGCCAGCACCACAGTCTGCCAAGTCACTTCACTACGTCCTAACTTATCACTGTCATTTTCGGTAATTAATACCGGAAACAAACCAACGGTTTTAGCGAGTGTAGTTAACTCGTCGACACTGACTTGGTGCATCACCCGTTGGTCACCGCTGGGGCCGTGGCGTAGTGAGATAACGAGTTTGCCACCGGGTTTTAACAGGTTGGCGAGCTTGCGAATAGAGCGAGCGCGGTCTGATTGTGGAATATGCATCCACACAGCACTCAGCAATATTAAATCAAAGCTAATTTCTTGCTTGGTGACTACTTCGAGCGCGGGTAATGAATCCGATAACCAGTGCACATTTAGCCCTTGGGTTTGTTGCTTGCCAATATCTGCTAACGTTTGTGCGGGTTCAATCGCGGTTACCTGAAGGTTGCTAGCTAGCCCTTGCTGGGCGAAATATTTACTGTCGCGCCCTGCGCCTGCGCCAAGATCGAGTATTCGAACATCGCTTCGCAGTAATAACGGATTAAGGTGCGCCAGCCAACTCACGTGCACCTCTTCAAATGATTTTGAAAGGTACTGCTGAGCCAGTTTTTCGGCATGCTGATTATAAAAGTTAGCTGACATTTATTCCCTTTATTGTCATTTTACGATCTTAAATATCGGTACAAGTTTCGATATTTCAGCACCTTAACACATTACACTTGTTAACTACATCTCATTCAAGATCAATCGCTATTAATATATTTGGGATCAAAAATCGAGTGACAACACTATTCCACCAGCGCGCAAAAATGCTAGGCTACAGCTCACTGGCGCCATGCACCCATTTTCAATCGCCCAAACAACCACACGGAACACACCATGCGTTTACGCCACATTGAAGTTTTTCATGCCATTTATGTGACAGGTTCGGTTACTAATGCCGCCCAGTTTTTGCATGTGTCGCAGCCGTCGGTTAGCAAGGTGCTGGCGCATGCCGAGCAACAGCTGGGTTTTGCGTTGTTTGAGCGGGTAAAGGGGCGCTTAATTGCGACCGATGAGGCAGAGTTGTTATTTGGTGAGGTCGACAAGGTTTATCATCAGATTCGTTCAGTTGATAACTGCGCCCAAAATATTAAAAACAAAACCAGTGGCAGCATTACGATTGGCTTGCCGCCCGCTTTGGGTTTTGATCTTATACCGCAAGCGGTCGCAAGCTATAAGAAAAAACACCCAC
>Ga0209291_1003720_pt1 | contig 11075 bp, 9 predicted proteins | sample GOMGulsemesocosm_FD_184633 | JGI IMG/M metagenome (GOLD analysis project Ga0209291, IMG submission 184633) | Methane-oxidizing microbial communities from mesocosms in the Gulf of Mexico - GOM9B Gulf of Mexico (SPAdes) (version 2) | ecosystem: Environmental > Aquatic > Marine > Cold seeps | place... | reverse complement strand
GCGTTGAAATTTTTTAATTTTTTCAAGTAATTCTAGGCCTTTAGCATAAGCATGTACTGTCGTTTTACCTACTTGGATGCCAGGAACACGGGTTATAGCGTCGGGAGAATAGTGAGCTTTTAAAACTTCGATTTCAGCAACAGCGGTTCTCACTTCGTGATGAACATCACCCAGTGAAAGAGCATTAGCGTTAGATGACAATTGCACAAAAAGTAATGCAATCAAAGATACATTAATAATTTTCATATAAACCTCTAACTATAGAAACCCAATATTGCATAGCAAGTCTAAAGTGTCGCTATATTGTTTAAGTAGATGTCGGTTTGCTTGGGCATTCTTGCAACCAAAAGCATTGTTATTTTTGTCTATTTGAATACTCACAAATTTTATATTGCGTGTCAACTACTTAAAAAACCTAGATTTATCATGCATTAAGATAGGTAATTCAAAAGTGTTTTAATGATTACAAATTGATTCGTATCTAAATGGTTGTGTTCTAAATATAATAAAGGACTAGCAGTCCTTTATTATTGTAGTGCGGATAAGCGACTAAAAGATTACTTTATCAAACTGATAACAGCTTTATCTTGTTTATCCGTTAAATATAGTTGATTGCCATCAATGAGAAAATGTTCAACAAATTGAATATTATTCACAAAAGCATTGGCCGCATCCGCTTTCTCACCGGCACAAATCATTTTTGTAGTTGCTAATTCGGAGAGATTTAAGTGATCGCCATATGGACTGTAGCTGGCAGCGATGTTGTTACAACCATCATTACCACTGACCTTTCCATCTGCAAAGAAACTGAGGCCAGCTTTTGGAGCATCCACTAACTGCCCTTTTATATCAATTATCTTCCATGAACCAATCAATGAATCTGATTGTTTTTTAACAGGGTTAACGCAGCCACTCACCACTAAAGAAGTGATAACAACTGCTAATAATTTTGAAGTGTTAACGCGCATTTCTATTTCCTATAACTTGATATTGTTTAAACTTGAGTATATCAAGTTTTATTCTCATGCAGGTTAACACTGAACATCCATAATCGAATTATTTAAAATAATTCAGACAAGCGGCAATCGAATCATTTTCAACCTGCTGATAAAGAGCAAATTCATCTGCTACCACCCCCTCCAAATCCTGTTCAAACTGTTGTTTATTTGGGTTTTGCAAATAATCCTGCTCTCCCTGCTCCCCCAGATTCGACTGAAAAATGCCTGCGGCACTTACCGGAAGAAAGTCTTCATAAGTAATTGGATCTATTCTTACCAAGCCTTTTTCTAATAACGTATCTATGCTGGCATTATCAACTTTTTTCTCAGTTGCGCACACTGAGTATTTAAAATAAGCTAATTGCTGCTGCTGCATCTGCGAATAGTCATCGGGAAATGCAGCAAACACATCTGCTATTTGCGCTAAATAATCAGCGAGATTTGAGCCATCGTTTAAAGGTCTGGTCAGTGAGCGTGTTTGCTTAAGTAGCTCATCATATAAATCTCTTCCCTTAGCGGTTAACGCACAACCTCGCTGCTCAATCTCGCCAAATCTTGCCGCATGGGTAAATTCGCCGTTGACGGTTTCCCCATTTTTAAAGCTCACAGGCTCTTTGATCGCCAAAAATGCTGTTTGACGTAGCAGAATAGGACACGCTCTTCTAGGCGGACCTTCAATGACAGCCTTTGCTTTCGCGCCAGTGGTATGAATGAGACCTTGCACTTCATCAATATCAAGCGCACGCGGTGTCAAATGATTAATATGCGGGCCTTTAAATGAAACCACATCAGCGATTAATGGATGAGCGCTCAGTAACTGCTGATACAGGTCACTGTTGATAGCCGCTTCGCTGTGCCAGCGAAATACGTTCACAATAGCTTTAACAAACAACTCGCTTTGTGCTTTATCCAATCCGCTGTTTTCCTCAGCCAAGCTGACAAGAGCCCGTACTTCATCTCCAAAGATATCTCTGCCATCAAGCACTTCCTGGGCACTTTTTCGCAACTGCTCATCTTCAATCAACTCTAGCCTTAACAGTGACGTAAACACTCTAAATGGGTTGTTGCGCACTGATTCGCCATCGATAGGACGAAACGCCGTTGAATGCACTGGTACATTAGCAACTGATAGGTCATAGTAGCCTACCGGATACATGCCCATAATGGCAAAGATGCGACGCATCATCGATAGCTCACTCGGCTTACCTAACCTGATAGCACCGTGTCTTTGTTCTGATAAATCTTCTATATTTTCAACTTGTTTAAGATGCTCAACTAAGGCTGTATTACTCTCTAAAAACTTATCATTAGATTCGATCACTAAGTCTAATAATGCACCGTATGCCGGTACTTCTGTACGGTACATATCTGACATCGCTTTAGAAAAAGCTTTTCGGATAAGATCTTTAGCTACACATTGGCTTGTCTGGGTATGGCTCATCACTATAACTCTCTTTTAAACACTATTATTTTAAAATAAGGACCCCGGGCTAACCCACTCACTTAAACCCGTCTTCACTTCGTGAAACAGAGCATTGCGGCTTCGATACGCTCAAGGGATGGGGAGTTAACCCCTCGACGATTTAGGTTTCACCTAATTCATCTCTATTAATGCAGTTTTGTAATAATATATTAAGGTATAATGGATTAATATTGATTAATAGCCATGAGTTAATGAGAATTTCGCATGAACCTGCCTAAAAAACAAATTCCCAGTTTTCAAAATTTGCAAAGTTTTATCGCTGCAGCCAAACACAATAGTTTTACTCAAGCAGCACTGGAATTACATCTCACACAAAGCGCCGTCAGCCGTCAAATAAAAGAGTTAGAAAGTCAACTTGGGCTCTCTCTCTTTACTCGAGTAAGACAGCGAGTGGTATTAACGGATACTGGGACACGCTTTTTAGAAGATGCTATAAATATACTACACACCACTGAAAACGCGATGCTTAAAGCTATTACCTTAGGTGAAAAGCAGTCGCTGAACATCGCTGCGCTGCCTACTTTCACCAATCGCTGGGTTATTCCTAAGCTACAGAGCTTTATACGCAGCAACCCAAACCTTGCATTGAGTTTCTCAACTGAGATAAAGCCGTTTGACTTTAATGCACAAAGTGCAGACGTTGCCATCCATTTTGGCCAGCCTAACTGGCCTAACGCGCGCTGTTACTTAATCTCAAAGGAACAAATGGTGCCCGTTGCCAGTAAAAACTACCTCGCTTTAAATCCGATTAATCAACTCGAAGATTTACAGCAATGCCACTTATTGCAATTATCGAGCAGGCTGGGGAGTTGGAAATTGTGGTTTGAACAAAACAACTTAGACATTAGCTTTAATAACCATCTAAGTTTTGATCAGTTTTCAATGATTATAGATGCACTTAAAGCGGATTTAGGGATTGCCCTACTGCCTAAATACTTTATAGACCAAGAACTGCAACACGGCTCTGTCATCGCATTGGCACAGCCAATTTTCACCCAAGATAGCTATTATTTAGTTATCCCAGATGACAAAGCCGAAAATATGCAGGTAAAACTTTTTAAAGATTGGATACTTTCCTATCAAGAAGATGATGAAAGAAGTAGCGAATAAGTCCCAGACCTTCCCTGTGACTTGTACGCTGCTTCTTTAGCTTGCGAGCGTATCATCACGTAAAGCAATCACCTGGGCAATGTATTGCTGCATCGCTGTTTCAGCACTTAGTCCTTTTAGTTTTTCCCACGCTTTGTATTTAGTCAAAGCAATCATATCAAAAGCGCTAGGTTTATCGCCATTAACATCCCCTTGGGTCACTTGCTTGTACAGAGCATACATCTCTAATTTCAGCGCAACGCTTAATTGCTTGCCACCCGGTGTGTTGTTTACATAGCTAACACAGTCCTGAAACTCTTGATTCAATTTTTCCACAGCTTTCCCCTCAACAATTAGAGCAAAAAGACTAACAGCTTAGTTTTTAATTTTTAATGCTTTAACCGCCCAGTACAATATCCATCCCCCAATTATCATAAAAAGTATAGCTTTATAATACTAAGTGATAGCATATTCTATTTAAGCACACGACTATGTCTGCAGAAACTTTCTTGTATGCTCTTAATCCTTAGTCCATACTGCAAACTCATTTCCAGTTGGGTCACTAAAATGAAAGCGACTGCCTCCAGGAAAACTAAAGGTAGGTGCGGTTATACGCCCACCGTGTGCTTGCACTTTTTCACAACTTCTTTCTAAATTGTCAGAATACAGCACTACCAATACACTTCCTGTTTTGGTGCTGACAGTTTTATCACTACTAAAAAAGCCTCCGTCAACACCGCCATTATCAATGCTGCAATAATCTGGTCCGAAATCGCTAAAACGCCAATCAAAAACCTGTGAAAAAAAGGTCTTTGTACGCGCGATATCTCTGGTTGGTATCTCGATGTAATTAATTTTGTGATGTTCAGTCATGCTTTGCTTCCTCTAGTTTTCCTAACATTTGACCCTTTCTCATCTAAGTCATTATAGATAATGTGCTATGCTACGCGAGATTAAACTTAACAATATATTCAAAAAAATAGGCCGCTAGATGCAAACAAAATTGACAATTACCTCTCCTGATGACTGGCACTTACACCTTCGCAGCGCAGAAATTCTCACCAAAGTATTACCTTACACTAGTCGCCACTTTAAACGAGCGATTGTCATGCCTAATTTACAACCGCCTGTTATGACAGCAAGTGACGCTAATCTTTATCGCCAGGAGATTGAAGCTGCCATTCCCGCTGAGCACAGCTTTACGCCTCTAATGGTGCTTTACCTGACAGAACAAACCGACCCGAAAGATGTTAAAGAAGGTTTTTTAGCGGGCGATCTCGCCGCTGTAAAGCTTTACCCTGCCGGCGCGACTACAAACTCTGATGCCGGCGTTAAAAACATCGAAAAGATTTATCCGGTGTTAGAAGTTATGCAAGACATCGGTATGCCATTTCTAGTGCATGGTGAAGTGGTCGATGCTGACATTGATATTTTCGATCGCGAGGCTGTTTTCATCGACCAAAAGCTGATTCCTATTCGTAATCAATTTCCCAATTTAAAAATTGTTTTTGAGCACATAACCACTAAGGAAGGTGTTGATTACGTAGCCTCTTGTGAAGAAAACACTGGGGCTACCATCACTACTCATCATTTAGTGATTAACCGCAATGCTATGTTGGTTGGTGGCATACAGCCTCATTATTACTGTCTACCTGTGGCCAAGCGAGAGCTACATAGACTTGCATTGGTAGATGCTGCAACCAGTGGCGATTCCCGCTTTTTCTTAGGCACTGATTCAGCACCGCATTTAGCGCATTTTAAAGAAGCGGAATGTGGTTGTGCCGGTGTCTTCAACGTCGCCAATACAATGCCTATATTGGCGCAAGTGTTCGAGCGTGAAGGCAAACTTAATAATTTGGAGAAGTTCACCTCTTTGAACGGACCTAACTTTTATAACTTGACGATAAACCAAGGTAAAATGACCTTAATTCGCTCAGAACAAGCGCAACCAATTCCCGCTGACGTTGTCACAGATGGCGGACCTATTAAAGTTTTCGATCCTAAAATGCCGATCCACTGGCAAGTAGCATCAATGAGCTGATATTACTGGAGCGCAGAGTCGAACTCTTTGCGCTCAATACCTCCCTCATAAAACTCAGATTGATCCCACTAAAATACCGACTACAGTACAACTAACAACTCATGGATGAATAATGTCATTTAGAACCATCACCGCTCTCATTTTCTTAATTTCATTCATGCTTAATAGCACTCACGCACAAGAGATAATCACTAGCCCTAACGATAGTCGCTCCTATAAAAGCATTACCTTGAGTAATCAGCTACAAGTATTACTCATTTCAGATCCTAACACTGACAGAGCAGCTGCCTCTTTAGATATTGATGTGGGCTCTGCCAGCAACCCAAAAGATCGCCAAGGCCTGGCGCACTTTTTAGAGCACATGCTGTTTTTAGGCACAAAAAAATACCCCGATGCCAATGAGTATGCTGATTTCATTAGCGCTAATGGTGGGTCACATAATGCATTTACCGCCCGTGACAATACCAATTACTTTTTTGATGTTAAACCTGATGCTCTTAATCAGGCATTAGATCGCTTCTCTCAATTCTTTATTAGCCCTTTGTTTACGCCTAAGTATGTAAATAGAGAGCGCAAAGCAGTTCACTCTGAATACCAGTCCCAACTTAAAGATGACGGTCAACGTAACCATCACGCTTTTAAACAAATAATCAATCCTAAGCACCCTGATCATCAATTCTATGTTGGATCTTTAACCACCCTAGCTGATACTGAACGCAGCAATGTACGCGATGACCTTATTCGTTTTTATAACCAACACTACTCTGCTAATAGAATGACATTGGCAGTGCTCGGCTCACAATCATTAACAGATTTAGAAGCTCTGGTCAGCCAAAAATTCTCAGCGATTACCAACACTCACGCTAAAAAGCCCGTTATAGATGAGGTTAAAATCAATCGACAACGCCTCCCCTTAATGCTCAATGTTAAAAGTATCAAAGACATTAGAATACTGACCTTGAGCTTTATTACCCCTGCACAACGAGAGCATTATCAGCTCAAACCTTTGCAGTACTTAGGGTCTTTACTCGGCTATGAAGGCCAAGGCAGCTTGTTGGCTTATTTAAAGAAACAAGGTTATGCCAATGGTCTAAGTACTTCATCTCATCAAGAGTCACCTTTGGAGTCCTACTTTCAAACCAGCATAAGCTTAACGCCAAAAGGAATGGCAGAAATCAACCAAGTCATCGGCAGTTTCTTTAGCTTCATCGAACAAATTAAGTTGCATGGCATAAAACCTGAGCTGTATAGAGAGCAGGCAAACTTATCTGCTCAAGCCTTTCAATTTATGCCTAAACAACATGCATCAGGTTATGTGGTAGCGCTCTCACAAACCATGCGTGATTACCCTGCGCAGCACTGGCTAAATGCCGGCTATATTATGCAAGACTATTCACCGCTGATACTCAAAAATTACTTAAGTAATATCAATGCGCAAAACATGCTGATCAACCTACAGGCGCAAAATATAACCACCAACCTGATAGAACCTTATTTTAAGACGCAGTATTCAGTGCAACCTATCGATGCCGAACAATTACAACAATGGCGAAACCCCGCCGTCAACAGCGAATTATTTATACAAGGCCTAAACCCTTTTATCAGCGAAAACTTTAACCTCGTTAAGCCAACAAAAAACATTACCAGCAGCGTTCCCAACAAACATTCGCAAGCGTTAGGGAGCACATTGTGGCACATGAGCGACAGTGAATTTTTAACCCCAAAATCTACTATATTTTTTAATCTTTTACTGCAGAGTCAACCCTCAGCAGCTGAGAAACTATCGCTGAGTTTGTACAGTCAATTACTGAAAGATCACTTAAATAAATTAATCTATGATGCAAGATCCGCGGGCGTATATTTACAAATTTATGCTAATAGCCGTGGTCTAAGCGTAAAAATTTCTGGCTATAGTGAAAAACAAAACCTGCTACTACAACAGCTTCGGAACTTAGGAAAGGTCAGTTTTAATCCCTATAGATTTGATATTATTAAAGCCAATTTAAAGAGATCACTTGAGAATAGCGCTTCGCAAAAACCTTATCAGCAGCTTATTTCACTATTGCTAGAAAAGCTCACTTTTAGCGCCAGTACAAATGATAATTTAGAGCTGCTCTCAGAACTCTCTATGGCTGATGTGGCTAATATTCAGAAAAAACTACAGGATGAATCCGAACTAAAAATTCTCACCCATGGTAACTTAACAATAGAGACGGCGAAATCACAAGCCAATGAGATTGCCAATATTTTTAATGTGCAATCTTATACGCAAGCCAATGATGATAGGAAGTTTCTAACATTAAAGAGTAACGAGACAGCACTCGTCAGTCAATCGATAGATAGTGCCGACTCAGCGGTGATCCTCTATTTACAAGGGCCTGATAGCAGTTACAAGACTCGAGCGGCTACAGCACTGATTACAGAAGCCCTCGCCAATGACTATGAGCATGAACTTAGAACAGAACAACAACTGGGCTATATTGTATTTTCTTCTGCGATGAATATAAAAAAGCTACCTGGACTGGCCCTAGTTGTGCAAACCCCCACCGCCAGCTTAAAAGAAGTACAGCAAAGTAATCTGGCATTCTTAGCAGCGACGTCAGAGAAGCTAAGTAACTTAAGCCAAGAGCAGCTCGCTAAATATAAGCACAGTTTAATCTCAAAGTACCAACAAAAAGAGCGTAGCATTTATCAGCGTAGTAATAGGTTTTGGCAAGATATCAACAACGATGTCGAAAAGTTTGATGAGCGAGCAGCACTGATTGAAGCGGTTAATCAATTGGACTCATCTGACTTACAGCTGGTCTACTCCCAACTCCTCACTCGAAAGATGGAAGTCCACTCAGAAAGAACTTTGTAATCATACAAATGACATTAATCCTTCAACGCAAATATTGCACACGAAGGATTACTTTAAAAGAAAGTTACTCCTTTGAAAGCTTACAGTTTTTTCATGTAGGCACTAACCAGCACCACTCTGGTTCCGTTGACACGCCCTTCAATATGCTCAGGATTACTGGTGAGCGAGATCCCGCGTACACTCGTTCCGCGCTTTGCTGTAAATCCAGCCCCCTTTACCACCAAGTCCTTGATGATAGTAACGTTATCTCCAGCTTGTAACACTGTACCATTACTGTCACGGGTAGGATCAACAGCGACCGCTTCTGCAATAGATAAACCCGCTTGTGCCCACTTTTCATTGGTATCCTCTAGATACAACATTTCCAATAAGTCTTGCGCCCAAAGCTCTGACGAAAGTTGCTTTAGCTGGCGCCAAGCCATCACTTGCACGACGGGCTCTTGACTCCACATGCTATCATTCAAACAACGCCAGTGATTTGCATCCATAGTATCCGGCGCTTCAATCTGCGCTAAACAAGTACTACAACACAATACACTGGTATCCGAGCTAGCACCGTCATTCGGTTCTACGTTGTAACTTGCCAAATTCTCATTGCCAGCACAAAGCTCGCACTTTCCACCGCTGCGTTTAATTAATGTATCCAAAATTGTCATTGCATCGCGCTCTCTTAGCTAGTTATTTCGCTATTATCCTTATATTTAGACATGACGGCTATCTCTATCAATGAATTCAAAGACTAATATAAAAATGAAAACTAAGGTGTGACTTGCTGACGGCTATGCTCAACACTAGGTGTTAAAGGTTCACGTTCAATATCTAGGCTATCACTATCGGTCGCAGTTCGTGAGCAATTGATGTTTAACGGGGCACAACCGACTAGCGGATTCTGGTTAATTTTCAATTCCACATCCCGCAAGGGTCCTTTGGAAAATTCGCTATAACCTAGATCGAGATCTAAAGCCCCTACAATATATGTTTCCAAGCTATCTTTATTGATATCAGAATGGGTTAAATTGACGACTTTTTCAGAATAGTTTCGTGCAGCTATTACCACCGATTGCGGAACAGTACTCGCTTTAGATTGGGAGTAAGAGTAACTAAGGGTTGGCGCCAGTGGCTGTTGATCTTCATAGTTTCGAGCAGCGACAACTTGAGTATGGTATGTTTTCCTAATCACTACTTTTGGTGGTGATACAACCGCCGTTTGTATCACTTTGGTTGTTTTAGCAGGCTTTACGACAGAGGTTTGGTAGGTAACTTGGTGAGAGGGAACAAACTGATATTTAATAGCCAACTCCGCACTTTGAGCAGCCAGACTCAATAGCGCGATGACAACGGCGCATAAACTTTTAAACTGGTGCATTACACACCAGCCCAATAGCAAATATCATTATTGTTCGATTGGAAATATTGACTCTGCATAAATAGCTAACTCTTCCAAAATTTCTCTATGGTTGGCACCCAATTCTGGATCTTGATACTTTTCATTAAGGATATTGTAAAAAGGCTGCATCGTTAAAAATTTGCGATTATCTTCCTTGAGTAGTTTCTCTTGACGATATACCTCCCAGCGTTCAGATTCTTCTGAATCTAACGTATCTGGAAAGTTGCGCGCACGATAGCGAAACAGCATTTCTTCCAACCTAGGATCTTGAAAGGCAAGCTCCAAGAAACCTAAATCATGGGGCGCACATTCTCGAATTTGCTCCATGGCTTTTTTATCGCTGTCGTTAAAGAAGCCTCCGCTATACAGCATATGATCAGGATCACCGTCTGATTCAAATTGCTCCTTTGAGAATATAGCGGCCAGTTTTTCACTTAATCCAGTAAAATTTCTCAACATTGCTAAATGTGTACGGCAAAGATTACCATCAATTTTCAAACGCGCCGCTTCTTCAGTGTTAAGCATATTAGCCGGCGCTAAAATTGGACACTTATTTACATGTACTTGTTTGAGTGCAATTTTTGCATCTTCCTCGCTGCGTTCATCCCGCGGTAGATACATTAACCGGCAGATTTCATCTACCTCTAGGTTTATCAAAGGCGTAGGGTCTTCTCTCAAATCCCAACTGATCACTGCGTTTTTATTGACTGGATGAAAGGCTAATGGCGCTATAATGGCTGCGTTACCTATAGTGCTGGGATAACGTGAAGAGACATGCAAGACCGGCTTCATAGCGACCACGTCCAATTGTTTTTGCGCCGCTTGCTTCGTCTTATTCATCAATACAAAATTAAACAATTTCGGCTGTTTATCTCGCACAATACGCGCCATTTCGATCGTCGCATAGACATCTGCCATCGCATCGTGCGCGTTACTGTGCTCAATGCCATTGACCCGCGATAAGTCCTCTAACTTGAAGCTTGGAGTTCCGTCCTCATAATTAGGCCATTCAATCCCATCGGGACGCAGCGCCCTCACTAATCGCATTACATCAATAAGGTCCCAGCGAGAACATTGATTCTGCCATTCACGAGCATAGGGATCAAAGAAATTTCGATAGAGCGTATAACGGGTAATTTCATCGTCAAAGCGCAAGTTATTATAGCCAACAGTGCAAGTACCGGGCTCGCTCATTAGCGTATTGATTTGAGCGATAA
>Ga0209291_1003719_pt1 | contig 11076 bp, 10 predicted proteins | sample GOMGulsemesocosm_FD_184633 | JGI IMG/M metagenome (GOLD analysis project Ga0209291, IMG submission 184633) | Methane-oxidizing microbial communities from mesocosms in the Gulf of Mexico - GOM9B Gulf of Mexico (SPAdes) (version 2) | ecosystem: Environmental > Aquatic > Marine > Cold seeps... | reverse complement strand
TAGATGTACAAAACAAAAATGTTAGAATTGTTAAAAAATAATAATTAAATTTCATAGTAATTAGGTTGATATATTTATTTTGCAGTTCTTTTCTTAGAGTAAAACAAACCGCAAGGTAAATACCCTACCCCTGAAATGCAAAAAAAACCGGTAAATTACACATTTTGTGTTTTGAATGTGATTTTAGATGTAAAAAGCCCTGATTACTAATGTGCAATCAGGGCTTGGTTTTGTGATTTAGGGTGGGTTATTAGATGGGGTTGAATTACAAGTCCCTCTTTAATAATAATTTATAGGAACCATATATGAATAGGAATGACCAAGCTATAACAATGACGACTTCATACCAATGTACGGCATGGTCATAATTTAAGTTTTCACCTACTTGTTTGGCTACAGCTTTTACAGCCGAAAGGCGAGAAAAAGGTTCGTCAATTAAATTACTCATTGATTTGAATGGAAAAAAGTTTACTATGCTATTAGGGATAGTGCTTCCTTTTCCAAAATTCCAATAAAGTAACCCGTATATTATCCATTCAATAAAATTCCAGATGACTAAAAACCCTAAAGCAAAAGCGGAACGTTTGATGAGCATACCGATAAATAAGCAGAATGAAAAGAAGCCAATATGTTTAATAAAATAGGCAAGTATGAATTCTAAGCCAGAAAAAATAATGCCAAATTCAGTATAGTCTGAGTATACAAGTCCTAGAACTAATGAGATTATAAAAACAAAGATGGTTGAGAGGATAGAGAATACAACTACCATTAAAAACTTTGAATACACAAACTCTTTTTTGCTTAATCCGTCAATTAAATTTTGTTTTAGGGTTCTGTTACTAAATTCATTAGCAACCATAGATATAATTATAATTGCTAAAAACAATTTAAAAAAAGAAGCTATAAAAGTGTTGAAATGCCATATGTATGGGAAATTGAAAATCCCGTTTTCTGCTAAATGAAATTTAACAGGACCTATGTCGAATTTTATTGCCGCAATTAATGCTATTGAGGTTAATAGGAAAAAATAGGCAAGTATTAAAAACTTACTCAATTTGTTTAACCATAATTTTTGAAATTCTATTTGTAGTAAACGTTTCATTATTTTAAATTTATAATAGGTGATATTAAAATATAGTTGATTTATTGTGTGACTTCTCGATCCTCCCAATCAAGTAAGTGCAGGCAAAAATATTTTCATTGCATTTCAAATACTTCACTAAAAGTAACATCGTTGTTTGATGCTGTATCAGGTATTTTGTTCTTATTCGTTAATTAGCGATTGGTGATTTATTGATTTTTTGTAAGTTGTAAAAACTGATTTTCAAGGCTTTCTTTTCTTTTAACTAAATGGGATAGGAAAATATTTTTTTCCAAAAGTATTTTATTTAACTCTTCAGCACTTAGTTCCTCATTTAAGATAGCAACTATTTTACCTTCATTCTCTTTTATAGTACTAAAGGCTTTGTGAGTATTTAGAAAAGCTAATAATTCACTCTTTTTGGTAGTGTTTAATTCAAAATACCCTTTTGAAGCTATTAATTCATCAACTCTTCCTTCGTATATTTTTACTCCATGACGTAATATAACTGCATGTGAGCACACTTTTTCAACTTCATCTAATAGGTGAGAGGCTAATAAAATAGTAGTTCCTTGAGCTGCAATATTGGTGATTAGTTCGCGAATTTGATGAATTCCTTGTGGGTCTAACCCGTTTGTAGGCTCATCTAAAATTAATATTTCCGGATCATTTAATAGGGCAGAGGCAATTGCTAAACGTTGTTTCATTCCTAATGAGAAGGCTCTGAACTTACTGTCCTTTCGGTCGATTAAACCAACTAATTCCAGTTTTTCAATGATAGCTTTTGTTGGGATCCCTTTTATTTTACAAACAAGTTTTAGATTGTCATAAGCAGTCATATAGGGGTAAAAGTTAGGGTGCTCAATAATGGCGCCAACTCTTTTTAAAGCATCGTGTGTACTTACTGTGTTGTTGAACCACGAAAACTCTCCTGAACTCTTGTTTACAACATTTAAAACGATACCTAAAGTAGTAGATTTTCCACTACCATTAGGACCAAGTATTCCATATACATTTCCTTTTTTTATGGTGAAGGATAAATTGTTTACTGCCTGAAGGGAACCATAGTTTTTGTTCAGGTTTTTGATGCTTAAAATTGTTTCTGACATATTTTTGATAGTTGAGCCAATTTAAGAACAAAAATCATTCTATTAAATCTAAAATAACTTAATTTGGTATAGGTGTTTTGAGTTTTAATTGGCATATAAATACAAGACGCATTAGGTGTTGTTTTGTTACAATTTTTGATGAATTATTAATAATTTCTAATTTTTTTAAAAAAAATTTGGAAGAGTTGATAAAATTGGTATATTTGAAATATAATTACAACAACTTACTGTGAGGACATTAGCTACAGCCCCATAAGCTTACCTAAAGAGAGTAGTATAATTGTGTAACTTATAAAAGCATCTTAAGTATTTAGGGTGCTTTTTTAGTTTTATGAAGTTTATAGGAGGTTTTTAATCTGATTATATCGGGTTTAATCGAAATAAATGATTTTAATTAATGTAATTATCTTGTAATGAGAGGGTTTGTGTTTATCTTTATCTTAATAATTACACATCATACATCTGTGAGGATATTAGCTTAAGCCCCAATGGATTACTAAAGAGAGTAGTTGTATAGTGTAACCTATAAAAAAGGCATCTTAATTATTTAGGATGCCTTTTTGGCTTTTGATATGTGTAGTAAAGGTGTCTTTTACTGACGGGTAGTTTTTTTTGTATTGAATATTACTACAGGTAGCTTAGCTTTTTTGTTCTTTATTGAAGTATACTAAGTAGTAATACATTTGTTTTTCTTCGTCCCAACCTTTTTCAACGAATTTCTCTGCTGAATCAGGATTGATAAAATCCATTTTAATTTGAATATTAGTATCTAAATCAATTACGTTTTTAATTTTTTTCCTTGAAGCTGTTACAGCTGTGTTTGAAATAGGGAATTCAGTTAAATCCTCTACGTTAAATTTTTGCCCTTTTTCTTCTTTGTAATGTTTGAATTCCGGAATTAAATCTGGATTATCAACCACACTATTTAAGAAATTTGATTCTTCAAAATTATCGTTCTTGGCAAAGTAGTCCATTGAACGGTTCATAAACATCACCTCTTCTTTTTTATCTTCAGCAGGAAAAACAACATCTTTAGCGAAATTCTGACAAAGTTGTAGGTACTTTTTCGTCATGAAATTATCATCAGCTAAGGCATCAACTCCTAAAAATTGTTCTAACCAGTATTTTGTGTCATACTTGTTAGAGTCTGCGGAAAGTATCTTGTATCCGCTTTCTTGTTCAATATTGAAAATGATACAACCTTTATCTAATTTTTTAAGATTAACCCCTTGTTGTAAGATAGCATTTAAACTTTCGTCTTGTTCTTTAAATTGTAAAAAATCGTGTTGTAATTCACTTTTAAATATCCCAATCCCATCTACTTTTTGGTTGTCAATAACCAAGTTGTTTAAATACGCTACATATACTTCACCGTTTTTAATATGCGGATGCATGGATTGGTCGTATAAATGAGTAGTTATTTTTTGTGAAGCCTCATGTATTGTGCTCGGGTTTAAGAATACTTCTGTTGCGATTTTATGTAATTCATTAAACTCTAAATCTACTTCGTTAGCGAACTGAAAGTAATTTTCTTCTTTTTCTCTGAAGGGCTTAAAGAAAAAATCTTTTAATAAGGGCATTAATTCATCATCCAATTGATATGGTTCTTTAGATAAAAATGCGCCTTCAGTCTTACTTTTGTTACCAACTCTATGAATTGATAAGCTTTCTATGTTGGTTTGATATAAGTTAATCATTGTAATCGGTTTGGTTAGTAAAACTACTCAATAGTAATGTTATAAATATATGTTGATTAATTCCATAAATCATCATAATTATCAAAAGAATTGTCTTCTAAGTCTTGGTAATCATTGAAATCAGCACCTCCATTTTGTTCGTCTTTCTCAGCTTCAAAAACTTTTTCTGGTGGACTGTCTGGTAGTTCACCATGACTATACATTAAGTTGGGGTAGCTCGTGCTTTCTACTGGTTCGGCTATTTCTGCTAACTCAACAAGGAATGTCCACATTGAAAAGAAGTCATATACATATATTAATCTTCTTTTATGTTCTGTGATGATGTCATTTAAAGCAGTTTCGCTCATGATACGTACAGCATCTCCGTCTTCGCTCATGTCAAACAAAGCAATTTCATCTCCTTGACTCCATTCTTCATCACTTTCATAAAAAGAAGCCATTTCACCGCCATCAAAACCAAAAGCTTGTACTATGGCATTGTGAAAATCTTCTGCAGTAGCATCTGCTTTTACTTCGATGTCTCTAAACACATCATCCTTATCGTCTAATATAACTCTAAAGCGGTATATCATAATATATAAATTATTTGGCAAATATAATTAGTGTTTACTCGGAAACACAGTAAAATTTAAAATAAATATTTTTAGTAGATTTTGTATTTGTTGTGAATATAATAAAATTTAAAAACTAACAATTTTGTGTCAGGTTGAGCTTGTCGAAACCTTTGTGGTTATCTATCTTTATTACTCCGACAGGCTGAGTCTGACAAAATACTGCGGTTTATTTGGAGTGATTAATGGTAGGTTTTACAGCGATGGTTTTTAAAACTAAATAAAATTGTAATCCGAATAAAATAGCAGATAGCACTAAGTGTAATGGTTGTGTTGTAAATGGAAAATCAAAATAATACATTGTCATTCCAGTAATTACTTCAAGTCCTAAAACAATAATGATATAGTTGATTAACGTAAAATTTAGTCCTTGTTTTTTATTTATGATGAGTAACCATATGTTGATTAACACAACAAGTATTGATAATGTTCTATGAATGTAGAATTGTGTGTTTGGATTTTGCAACCACAAGTGCTTTTCGTATCCAATAGCAATTACTTGTTCATCAACAAACTGACGTACTTGTGTTCCTAAAAACACTTGTAAAAATGTTAGTAATATACTACTGATTAATACATATTTAAAAGTAGTAGATACTCTAATAGTCTTGTGCTCTTGTGATTTGTATATACTATAAAGTAGTAGGGCTATTATAATAAATGACCCCATCATGTGTATGGTAATTTTGTATGGTAATAGGTTCGAGTCTACTACAGTTTTTCCTAACCAAGCTTCAAATCCCATTCCTAAAATGACTAAAATACTGGCAATAGTTAAATGTTTTTTGCTTTTCCATAGTTTGAATGATACGAATAGTAAAATAAGCATTGGGAACCCTGCAAATGCTGTAAATAACCGGTTGATGTATTCTATCCAGGTGTGTGTGGGGTTGAAAGTATTGTAGCTATGCTTTGTGTTGATGTTCCAGTTGTTAAGGTTTAATTTTTTAGTAGAAGTAAAATCTTCTTTTGCAAAATAGAAGGTGTTCTGAACTTGAATAACATAGCCTGATTTGTATTGGTGTTCGGGTTTAAACTGGATATCTGCTATCTCTGTTGGAGGAATATAATATCCAAAACATTTTGGCCAATCAGGACACCCCATTCCTGAACCGGTCATTCTTACCACAGCACCTGCGATAATAATTAGGTATACACAGATTAATGATATTTTAGCAAGTTTATTAAAACGTTGTAACATATTTTTATATTTGTCAAGAGGCAAGAATAAAAGAAAATATTTTTTTAATTCAAAAAAATAGCAAGTACTATGTAAAATTTTTAACTTTCTCAATTCTCAATTCTCAATTCTCAATTCTCAATTCTCAATTCTCAATTCTCAATTCTCAATTCTCAATAGGTGTTAATCCAAGTGCTATTCCTTTTTTTAGCATTAGTGCTTTTGCTTCTTCATAATCATTAGCAATATCACCTTCAAGAATAGCTTCTTTTATAGCTTCTTTAATTTGACCGATTTCTCTACATGGGTTTAAATTAAAGGTTTTCATAATTTCCTCTCCAGTAACTGGTGGCTGGAAATTCCTTACTTGATCACGTTCTTCTACTTCAATAATCTTATCACGTACAATTTTGAAATTGTTGTGATAGCGCTTGAATTTTTTAGGGTTTTTTGTAGTAATATCAGCCTCGCAAAGTGTCATTAAATCTTCAATGTTTTCTCCTGCATCAAAAACTAATCTTCGTACAGCAGAATCAGTAGTGTTATTATCAGCAATAACAATAGGTCTTGAACTCATTAACACCATTTTTTGAACGAATTTCATTTTGTCGTTCAATGGCATTTTTAGTCTTTTAAATAGCTTGTACACCATTTTTGAGCCCGCAAATTCATGGCCGTGGAAAGTCCAGCCTACTTTTTTACTAAATTTTTTAGTTGGTGCTTTGCCAATGTCATGTAGTAAAGCGGCCCAACGTAACCAAAGATTATCAGTTGTTTTAGCAATATTATCAACTACTTCTAAAGTGTGGTAAAAATTATCTTTATGCAATTGCCCTTCTACTTCGTCAACACCTTTTAAAGCTACAAGTTCAGGTAGGATATGAGGTAATAAGCCAGTTTCTTCTAAAAGTAAAAAACCAATAGAAGGTTTTGGGCTGTTCATTATTTTATTTAACTCATCAACAATACGCTCTTTAGTAATGATATTGATGCGTTCATGATTTCGTGATATTGCCTGTAGCGAATCTAATTCAATTCTGAAATTTAATTGCGTAGCAAAGCGAATAGCACGCATCATGCGTAATGGATCGTCAGAATAAGTAATATCGGGGTTTAATGGTGTTTTTAATAGTTGTTCATTTAGGTGTAAGATGCCGTTAAAAGAGTCTAATAAATCGCCAAAATTATGTTCTGAAATACTTAATGCTAATGCATTTATAGTAAAGTCTCTTCTGTTTTGATCGTCTTCTAAAGTGCCGTTTTCAACAATAGGGTTTCTGCTGTCCTTAGCATAGGATTCCTTACGGGCGCCAACAAACTCTATTTCTATATCATCAGCCCGTAACATTGCTGTGCCGTAAGTTTTAAATACTTGTACCTTAGGCTTGTTGGGAAGGAGAGAAGCTACTTTTTGAGCCAATTCAATACCGCTACCTATTGCTACAATATCAATATCTTTTGCGTTACCTCTTTTTAAAATAAAGTCTCTAACAAAGCCACCAATTACATAGGAATCGATATTTAAAATAGCTCCTGCTTTTTGTATAGTATTAAAAATAGGATGCGTAAGTGCGTCCTTAAAGTTTTTATGTTGTGACATTATTTTCTGATGATTGTCACCAAACCTGCACTACTTAATTTGATGATTGATGAAGGTTTTGATGCTGTTTTTTCGCGATGCAAATTTACAACATAGTCTACACCTTTTAAAATCTCATTGCTTATTTCTGAAAATGATTTTGGACTTGGTTGTCCGGATATATTTGCAGAGGTAGAAACAATTGCTCCGTTTAGCTTTCTGATTAATTGAAAGCAAAATTCGTCATCTGGGATTCTTATTGCTAGCGAATTGTCATTTGCAATTAAATTGGAAGCTATATTTTGTGGGTTGTCATAAATAATTGTGGTAGGGTTTTCGGCTACTTCAATAATGTCCAAGGCTACATCAGGAATGTCTTTAATGTACCTTGAAAGCATTCTGTCGTCGGTAACCAAACAAATTAATGCTTTGCTATCGATACGTTTTTTTAATTCGTATACTTTTTTTACAGCTTCAGTATTATTAGCGTCGCATCCAATTCCCCATAAAGTGTCAGTTGGGTAGAGAATAATTCCGCCATTTTTTAGGTGTTTGATACAGTTTTTAAGTTCTTGGTGCATTATTGTGTTATTTAATCTATGTGGTTTTCTTTTATAACTTTACAAGGGTTTCCAAAAGCAATAGAATTTTCAGGTATATCTTTAGTTACAACACTTCCGATGCCAATAATACAGTTTTTTCCTATACTGATATTATCTTTGATTACGGACCCTGAACCAATTACGCAATATTTACCGATTGTTACTTTTCCGGAAATGGTTGCTCCAGGGTTTATGTCGGTAAAAGCTCCGATATGGTTATGGTGCCCAATTAAGCTTCCTCGTTTGACAAAAACTCCAAACTCTATTTTTGATTGAGAGCTAATTACAACATTAGGTTCGATGAGTATTCCGTTTTCTAAAACAGAAGAGTTTGCAATGTATGCAGAAGGATGAATTATTTGTTCGTATCGTGGCTTGGATATATCAAATTTATTTAAGAAATGATCAAAAACTTTGCTTTTGTTTTTTGGATTAGCTAAACCAAAAAATACAGACTCGGTTTTATCAATCTCGGTATTTAAAGGCATGATTTTATAATTTACTTTTTTTTGAGGTGTTAATGGTGTTATTGTGTTTGTAATATTAGGGTGTATAACAAAATGAGTTTTCTTTTTGATTTCAGTGATTAAATCGAAAATTACGGCTATAGAGTCCTGGGAAATCCCTAATAAGTGTATGTTATTCATGTTATTTATCATTATAAAATCCAGATTCTCCAAATTCTTTTGAGCTAAGAAATTCCTTCTGATTCAATTCAATTAAGCTATGAACACGTTTCACTAAATTAATATTTGTAGCTTTTTTAGTACGTTTGTTGTCCCACCAAATATTGTCTTCTAAACCAATTCTAACACCATAACCTAATGCTATTGCTGTGGTATTAACGGGTAATTGGTGCTCTCCTAATCCTGCTAAGCTAATGTGTTTGTATTCAGATAATTCAGATAGTGCAGTCCCCATTTGGTTTAAGGTTGGCTGAAAACCTGCTATATTTCCAAAAAGTAAGTTCCAGTAAACGGGGTCTTTAATAACACCTTTTTTAATTAGATATTTCCCGTAATTAATCATACCTAAATCAAAACACTCTAGTTCTGGAGTTACCCCGTATTCTTTCATTTTTTCAGCAAGTTGGGTAATCATATCTGGAGCATTAATCGAGGCTTGTTTTATGAAATTTAAGCTACTTAAGGTAAGAGAGCACATGTCAGGCTTAAGTTCAATGATTTCTGATCTTTTTTCAAATCCAGGAAAATCTCTTCCAGAAGTACTTCCGCAAATAACTAACTCAGGACAGTGTTTACGAACTCCTTCAAAAATTTTACGATAATATTTTTTTTTGTATGTAGGAACTCCGTTTTCTAAACGAGCATGTAAATGAGCGGAAGTGATACCTATTTCGTAAGCTTCATGAGTTTGTTCAATGATCTCTTGTGGTGATATAGGTACATGCGGGGTTGTTTCCTTTTTAGGAATCATCCCTGTTGGACAAAAATTTATGATGATTTTTTTGTTCATTTTTTTTTGATAGATGCGTAAGCATCATCTTTAAAAGGTGTTTGAAAATAATAATTTATGATTAAAAAAAAAGTATTCAAATAAACAATTTTTATTGTTAATATTGTATTTAAGTTATAGAAATAAACAAAAAATTTCATGAATAATACAAAGCCATTAGTCTCAATTTGTTGTCAAGTGTATAATCATGAAAAATTTATTGATAAAACAATAAAAGGATTTCAGGCTCAAATAACAGATTTTAATTTTGAAATTATTATTTGTGACGATGCATCAACTGATGCGAGTAAGGAAATTATTGTTAATTATTCTAAGTTAGATGATCGGATAAAACCAATATTTCAAGAAGAAAATAAATTTAGTAAAAATGAAAGGATTTTATATAAGTACATATATCCAAAATGTATAGGTAAATATATTGCGGTTTGTGATGGGGATGACTATTGGACAGATTCGTTAAAATTACAAAAGCAAGTTGATTTTTTAGAAAGTAATCCTGATTACGGAATTGTAGGAGCTAGAATGTTATCTTATCATGTAGAGAGCAATGAGTTTATTGATTGGTCTCATCCAAAAAATAATATAGCATCTTTAGGTGTTAATGACTTGGCTGATGGTAATTTTATATTTTCATCATCAGTATTAATGAAGAACGATTTTATTATAGAAGAATGGTGGCACAATCTTCCTTTTTGTGATTGGCCGCTGTATTTATTGCAAATAAATAATAGAAAAATTAAAGTATTGGATGAAATCATGGGGGTTTATAGGGTTCATTCAGGCGGTACGTTTTCTAGTGTTTCAAAACAAAAGCAACTTGTTAAGGAAATTGACTGCATCAAGACAATGTTGGTTTATTCAAATTTAGGAATTGGAACGAAGTCAATCTTAGGTAGTACATTGATGAAAAAGATCAAGTTGTTGGGAGAGGGGTATGTTTATGATTTTAATGATAAAATATCAAAATTGAATGAAAGTATTTGTGTAAAAGAAAATAAATTGAATGCTTATGAGGATAAACTTAATACTTATGAAAGTGAATTAAGCCTATTTTCAGAAAAACTAAAAAAAATAAGGAAAACATATTCATATAAATTATTGGTTAAAATGGAATTGTACTTTAAACAATAATATTTTGGAAGTAAAAACATAATGTAGTAGGTAGCTCAATTTCGGTTTTTTAATTACAATACTAAACTGTTAAGAGTGTAGTTTTATGCTCGAAGTCCTTATTTTTTTATAAGTAAGTTTAAACTTTAGTACTTAAACATTTGTGATTTCTAATGATTGTAGTTTTACTAAATTAGTGTATGTGCCATTCATGTTTAGTAGTTCTTGGTGGGTACCTTGTTCTACAATACGACCTTTTTTCATCACAACAATTAAATCGGCATTTTTTACGGTAGATAGTCTGTGTGCTATTACTAATGATGTTTTGTTTTCCATCATGTTTTCTAAAGCATCTTGCACTACTTTTTCAGATTCTGTATCTAAAGCAGAGGTAGCTTCATCTAAAATCATAATAGGAGGGTTTTTCATAACCGCACGAGCAATTGCTACTCGCTGACGTTGTCCTCCTGATAGAGAACTGCCGCCATCACCAACATTTGTACTGTAGCCTTCTGGAAATTCAGAAATGTAATTATGTGCGTTGGCAATTTTTGCAGCTTGCATAATAGCTTCGTCACTAGTATCGTCTATACCTAATGAGATGTTATTTGTTATAGTGTCATTAAATAAA
>Ga0209291_1003717_pt1 | contig 11083 bp, 8 predicted proteins | sample GOMGulsemesocosm_FD_184633 | JGI IMG/M metagenome (GOLD analysis project Ga0209291, IMG submission 184633) | Methane-oxidizing microbial communities from mesocosms in the Gulf of Mexico - GOM9B Gulf of Mexico (SPAdes) (version 2) | ecosystem: Environmental > Aquatic > Marine > Cold seeps | place... | reverse complement strand
CCAATAAGTGCTGCGAAAGCTGTTAGTCATTTACTCAGTCGTCGACATAATGAAGTTGATGATTATAATTTGGTTATTCCGGCGGCGTTATTAGCGCAACAAAAGCAAACACAACAAATATTTAATATTGTTATGTCATGTGTAGCCGGTATTTCATTACTCGTTGGCGGCATTGGTATTATGAATATAATGTTAGCGACAGTATTAGAACGCACTAAGGAAATTGGCTTGTTACGTGCTGTCGGCGCAACACAAAAGGATATTCGCTTACAGTTTATTGCTGAGAGTTTTACTATTTCAATAATGGGCGGCATTCTCGGTGTGGTATTCGGAATCATGCTTTCAGAGCTTATTGCATTATATTCTGAGTGGGCGGTGTCTTGGTCAATAAGTGCGATAATATTATCTTTCAGTATTTGTGCGTTAGTTGGCTTAACCTTTGGCGTTTATCCGGCAATTAAAGCTTCAAAACTCGACCCTATTGATGCTTTACAAAGTGATTAGTTAACTATCTCTGAAAATAATTAAGTATTGATTTAATGCTATAGTAAATGTGAGCATCTATGTTTTATTATAGATGCATGCATAACATCATCATTTATTGATTTTTAGTATGAGAGAACTAACGATTAAAATTTATTTTGCACTCTTTTTATTTTTTAGCTTTTCACTGCAAGCCTTTGAAGAAGATGAAATTGATTTATTTCAGCTCTCATTAAGTAGTTTAATGAATGTCAAAGTGACCACTGCTAGTGGTATTGAAGAATCTTTGATAGATGCTCCTGCAGCTATGGTTGTTATTGAAGCAACTGACTTTAAGCAAAAGGGCTATAGCAGCTTAGTCGATGTTATTGCTGATTTACCTAGCTTTGATAGCGTGGTCACTAGTGGTGCAACGCATTTAACTTTTTATCAACGAGGCTATCGTACGCCAGCTTCAAGTCGTACACTTTTCATGATCAATGGTGTCGTTGATAATCACTTATGGACTCAAATTGCTGTCGTAAGTCGACAGTATCCTATCTCTAATATTGCCCGAGTTGAAGTCTTATACGGACCTGCATCTGTTCGTTATGGACCTAATGCATTTATGGGTATCATCAATATCATTACTAAAAATGCTAATGACTTTACTAAAGGACAGCATGAATTTACTGCAAGAGCTGAGCTAGGGCAGTGGGATTCTAAAGGTTTAGAAATATCCGCTAATGGACGTTTTGATGATTTCCACTATAGTTTATCCGCGCGACAATTTTCAAGTGATGAAGAAGGCCTTTCAAGTCGCTGGGGATTTTTAAGTAACGACTTATATCAAGATGCGTCTCTTTGGGGACCAATACGCAATATTGAAAGTACGAAAACAAAAATGGATCATTATGCTGATCCAACCATGGATCGTGGTGTGCTTGCTGACATTAACTATAAAAATTGGAAATTTGGCTTAATTCATTGGAAAGTTGATGAGGGCTATGGTGCCCAGTACACAGCAGATAGAGGGCAAGCGAACAGTTCATGGAAACAAGAATCAAATCAATATTATTTCGAACATCAAGGAAGCGTCAGTGATAACTTCTCGATAAAAAGTTTTGCGCTGCACCGTGATAATCGGGTGTGGGGAGATTGGGCAGAATCGTCGCCAGATTTTAGAGATAATATGAGCCAACATTCCTTTGTTAGTTTTACTCACTGGAACACCACAAGCGATGCTTTTGAGTTTAAACAAGACTCTGAATACCAAGTTAATAAGCATTGGAAAGTGTTAAGTGGCTGGCGATATAAAAAAAGTGATATTACTAAAGCTTATGATATTCCTGGTTATTGGCAAGGCTCATATAGTTCAACAACATCTGCAGCTGATCTTGGACCCTATGGCTTAGGGGCAGGGATTTTTCATAGTAGCGATGGTGAGTACACCTTTAGCGCTTATCCACTCAATGAAGTACCTAGTAATAATCGTCAAACGTTTAATGATAAAGGATTATATACCGGAGGAATTTATGATGCCTTTCCATGGGTATTTAATTTCGGGATAAGATTTGATGATAATAATATTTGGGGAAGCTCGCTTAGCCCGCGTTTAGCAAGTATTTATAAATTAGCGGATAAAAGAACGGTTATTAAACTTATCTATGGCGAAGCGTTTCAAGAACCTTCCGCAGAGCAGCTCTATGGCGGTTGGAGTGGACGACAATCAAATTTAGACTTACTGCCAGAAGAAGCACGAAATATAGAATTAGTCTTGATGCAACAAGAGGAGCATTGGTTACATGAATTGTCGGTTTATATCGCTTCATATAAAAATGTCATCAGAGAGTCTGCAATTAATGATGGTACTAGAAATACTTGGGGTGCTGAATACCGAGGACGATTTGAGTTTCCTCATTTAATTAATGGTCTAGAAAAAATCACTGGTAGTTTTTATTATACTTATACTAAACCACAGACAAATCGTCGTTATAACCATGAAATTTCTGAGTGGGAAAGTGGCAGTGCTTCTGTAGGGGATATTGCTCCGCACAAGATTAATGCATCGGTATATTTGCCGATAAATAATAAAATGGGTATTAACCTTAAAGGAAATTACTCATCACCAACTGAACTCTACTCACGTAATCCATTATCACAGCAAGGTATTAAATTAGGCTCACGAGTAATTTTTGATCTATCGGTTAATTATGTAAGTCTAAATTACAGTATTAATTTGCAAGTGAAAAACGTATTCGATCATCAAAACATGTTGCCAGGTATAAAAGCAGCAGACTCAGGAAACGACTTTACTCAACGCAGTTTAGGCTTTTCAAACTCTCTAATACCTCAAGCTAGTCGCTCATTATGGCTAACTTTAGAATATAACCTGTAAGTTTTAATAAATTAAACACTTAATTAAAACGCTTGTTTAAATAATTTGCTTTTGTTTTTCTTTCAAGGCACACTCAATCGTCTATTATTATAAAACTGATAATAAAAATTGATATTAAATCAATATCAGACCCTATTTTTATCCCATTAAACGAGGAATCTAGGCATGTTATTTCAAGGTCAAAACCTTTCTGCCGAATTACTGAATGACGGCATTGTTGAATTTAAATTCGATGCACAAGGCTCAGTGAATAAGTTCGATCAGGAAACTTTTAAAGAATACATTGAAGTGGTTGCAGCTATTAACAATTGTGCAGATGCTAAAGGCGTTTTAGTAACGTCTGGAAAGTCTAACTTTATTGTTGGTGCAGATATTACTGAATTTTTAGAAATGTTCAAACTACCTGAAGCTGAACTAGCTCCTTGGATCAAAGGCGGTTCAGATGTTTTTGATTCATTCGAAGATATTAACTTACCAACCATAGTTGCACTTAATGGTTTTGCTTTGGGTGGCGGTTGTGAAATGAGCTTAGCTTGTGACTACCGTATAGCTGATACAACATGTTCTATTGGTTTACCGGAAGTTAAATTAGGCCTTATTCCTGGCTTTGGTGGCACAGTACGTTTACCAAGAATTATCGGCGCCGATAATGCTGTTGAGTGGATGTCTACCGGCAAAGCATTTAAACCAGAACAAGCAATGGCTGTCGGTTTACTTGATGCTGTTGTTGCTCCTGAACATTTACGTGAAGCTGCTATTAACATGCTTAAACAAGCAATGGCAGGAAAATTAGATTGGCAAACAAAACGTCAACAAAAACTTGAACCGTTAAAGCTTAGCCCTGTTGAAACGATTATGACCTTCAATACGTGTAAAGGTATGATCGCAGCCAAAGCAGGTAAACATTACCCTGCACCTATGATGATGGTTAAAACCATTGAAGCTGCTGCTTCTCTAGGTAGAACAGAAGCTATGCTTATAGAAAATGCTAACTTTGCAAAATTGGCTAAAACTGATGCCGCAACCGCGCAAATTGGTTTATTCATGGCAGACCAAGTGGTTAAAGGAAAAGCTAAAAAAGCCGCTAAAATGGCCACTAAGAAAGTCAGTAAAGCTGCCGTATTAGGTGCCGGAATTATGGGCGGTGGTATTGCATACCAGTCTGCTTATAAAGGTACGCCAATCATTATGAAAGACATTAATGATGCTGCTCTTGATTTAGGTTTAAATACCGCAGCGGGCATTTTAACCAAGCAAGTTGAGCGCGGTCGTATGAACGCGAAAAAAATGGCTGGCGTATTAAATAACATTACACCAACTTTAAGCTACGATAGTGTAAAAGGCGTTGATATCGTCGTTGAAGCCGTGGTCGAAAATCCTAAAGTGAAAGGCATGGTGCTTGCTGAAGTAGAAAACCACCTTGATGACGATGCTATTTTAACGTCTAACACCTCAACGATTTCTATCGATTTATTAGCGCAAAGCGTTAAACGTCCAGAAAATTTCTGTGGTATGCATTTTTTCAATCCGGTAAATAAAATGCCTTTGGTTGAAGTTATCCGTGGTAAAGACACTTCAAACGAAACCGTGGCTGCGGTTGTAGCTTATGCCGCTAAAATGGGTAAATCACCGATTGTTGTTAACGACTGTCCTGGTTTTTATATTAACCGTGTTTTATTCCCATACTTTGCTGGTTTTAGCCAGTTAATGCTTGAAGGCGTTGACTTTGCTGCTGTTGATAAAGTGATGGAGAAGCAGTTTGGTTGGCCAATGGGCCCAGCTTACTTACTTGATGTTGTTGGTGTCGATACGGCAGATCATTGTACGGGAGTTATGTCATCAGGTTTCCCAACGCGTATGGCAAAAATTGAAAATGACCCGGTAAGCACGTTATACGCTAACCAGCGATTAGGTCAGAAAAATGGCAAAGGCTTCTACGATTACGGTAAAGACAAACGTGGTCGTCCGACAAAAGTTGCTTCAGCTGATGCATACACATTATTTGCAAACACTTGTGCTGATAAAAAAGAATTTAGCAGTGAAGACATTATTGCTCGTTTAATGATCCCTATGGTTAATGAAGTCGTACGTTGTTTAGAAGAAGGTGTTGTCGATACTGCCGCTGAAGCTGATATGGGCTTAATCTACGGTATTGGTTTCCCTCCATTTAGAGGTGGCGCAATTCGTTACTTAGAAACATTAGGTTTAGATAACTTTATTGCACTAGCTGATAAGTATGCGCATTTAGGTGAAATTTATCAGGTAACTGATGGATTGCGCGAAATGGCTACCTCAGGTAAATCTTATTTTAAAAAAGACGTAAAAACAGCATAAGCTAAGGAGAAAATCATGAAAGAAGTAGTCATTGTAGATTGTATTCGTACACCAATGGGACGCTCTAAAGCTGGCGTTTTTCGTAATGTTCGTGCTGAAGGATTGTCAGCACACTTAATGCAGCAGCTCCTTGTGCGTAACCCTAATTTAGACCCTTCACTTATTGAAGATATTATTTGGGGTAACGTAAAGCAAACTAAAGAACAGGGTTTTAATATTGCCCGTAATGCTCAGTTATTAACGGACATTCCAAAAACAGTTGGCGCAGTAACGGTTAACCGTTTATGTGGTTCATCTATGCAAGCTTTGCATGATGCAACAACTAATATTATGTGTGGCCAAGGTGATGTGTTCATCGTTGGTGGTGTTGAGCATATGGGACATGTGCCTATGATGTACGATGTCGACTTTGACCCAGCATTAAGTAAATATATTTCTCGTGCTGCGGGTAATATGGGCTTAACAGCCGAGTTATTAGGTAAACAACATGGTATTACCCGTGAGCAACAAGATGCGTTTGCCGCTCGTTCACATCGCAAAGCGTATGAAGCGCAACTTGCCGGTCGTTGGGACAACGAAATAGTCGCTACTCATGGGCATGATGCAATGGGCGCCTTAACCCTTATTGAGCATGATGAAGTGATTCGTCCTGAGACAACTATTGAAACGCTTGCCGGTTTACGACCAGTATTTGACCCAGTCAACGGCACAGTTACTGCTGGTACTTCTTCAGCGTTATCTGATGGCGCTTCAGCAATGTTAGTGATGTCAGCAGATCGTGCTAAAGAGCTTGGTTTAACGCCTCGTGCTAAAATTCGTGGTATGGCTGTAGCAGGTTGTGATCCATCAACCATGGGCTTTGGTCCTGTACCAGCAACGAAAAAAGCATTAAAACGTGCTGGTTTATCGTTAGCTGATATTGAATTAGCAGAATTTAACGAAGCCTTTGCTGCTCAAGCATTATCATGTGTTAAAGCTTTAGGTTTAGAAGATCGTGCTGAAGAGATGATTAACTTAAACGGTGGTGCAATAGCTTTGGGTCATCCATTAGGTTGTTCTGGCTCACGTATCACGGGTACTTTATTGAACCTTATGGAAGGTCAAGATGTAAACATAGGTCTAGCGACTATGTGTATCGGTTTAGGCCAAGGTATTGCTACAGTCATTGAGCGTGTTTAATTTCCACATATAAATACGCTTAACTTCCTAATAAAGCTCAGCATATCGTTGAGCTTTTTTTTAGGATAATTTTTCTACCAATAAACGCTATTTATAATAGTTAATTAACTTAGCCACAAAAAATATTTACAACATAAGATTTCTGAGCTTAATGATATGTTGTTATTCACTATATCGATCGATGTGATAATTGATGACACTCTTTATATTTCTTTGCAATTTCTTCATCTTCAATTTCAGAGTCTAGAACACGTTCTAAACAACTTTGATAAGCTATATTTTGGCTATATTCCGTTGAGCATCCTGCGAGCAACAATATTGTGATTACTATTAGAGTTTTCATTAATAAACCTTCCACACTCTTATTTTCAATATTTTATTATATGTGTGTGTAAGACAAATCAATACAAAGATAATGTTTAAATATGTACAGTTACAAAGAGTTACAGGTAGTTATAAGGGGCGTACATAGTCGGGGATACCTGTTTTGATCATAGTGAGGCAATGGCACAAGGTGGAATATACTTGGTCTGCCAACTGTCTATAAATTCAGATGGGGTTTGTTTGCTGGTTGTTTCTGACTTATTTATTAATAATTTGATAATAAGCGACTTGGCACTCAAATAATGGATCTGTATGTAGGTATGTTTTGACATAAGACATACCTATATTTTTCATGACACCAATAGAGCCCAAATTATCTTCATCAGCAATCGCGCTGAACTTCTTGTACTCAGGCTGTACTGCTAAAGCGTCTTTAATGTGCTTCGCCGCTTCACTAGCAAAGCCTTTGCCCCAAGATGAACGGAAAAACCGCCAACCGAGTTCCAAATTATCAAGTTCGACAGTCTCTGAGAAAAAGTTCATCGGCCTTACCAGTACCCAGCCAATGTATTCCTCAGTTTCAGCGATATTAATTTGCCATAATCCCCAACCTTTATCTGCATTGAGGTATTTTTGCATTCTAGGTATTAAAACGTTTTCAATGCTTGCTCGAGAAGATATTTTTCCATCGGCGATAAAACGCATCACTTCGGGATCTTGATCGAGTTGAAACAATAACTCTGCATCATCCGCAGTCATTAGTCGGTAGCTTAGTCGAGTAGAGTTATTGATTTTCATTATATTGACCTATAAATTATTAAACTAAAGAGTCTTGAAGTGGTGGCACAACTTGTTTTTTACGGCTTAATACACCATCTAACCAAACTTTTCCGTCAACAGTTGCTTTACCATAAGCTTTTTCAGTTAAGTCTGCATTGTCGCTGATCACTAACATTTCAGAGCCTTCTTTCATGATATCTGTAAGCAACAATAAAACCGTGTGACGATTGCCTTCAGTTTTTAATTTTGCAATGTCAGCAGTTAACTCTGGCTTCATTTCATCAAAAATGGCAAGGTCGAGTACTTCTAATTGACCAATGCCCACTAGGTTGCCATTCATATTGAAGTCTTTAAAGTCACGTAAAACTAAGTCACGTATTGGTGTTCCTAATACCGCAGATTTCACTTCAAACATTTCCATGCCCAAAGCTTTAGCATCTTCAATACCAGCAATTTCAGCTAGCGCTTCAACACATTTGATATCAGCAGTAGTACAGGTTGGCGATTTAAAAATAACCGTATCAGATAAAATAGCGCACATCATCGCAGCGGCAATATTCTTTGGAATGGCAACATCGTAAAAATCGTACATCATTTTGATGATGGTATTAGTACAACCAACAGGGCGAACCCAAATTTCTAACGGTGTAGAAGTGGTTATGTCGCCTAATTTATGATGGTCAATAATGCCTAAAATTGTAGCATCATCAATATCGTCAGGCCCTTGAATACGATCAGAATGATCAACTATGTAGATACCTTCGCCAGCAAAGCTTGTTTTTAATTCAGGTTGCTCAAAGCCAAATTTGTCTAAAATAAACATTGTTTCTGGTGAAAGTTCACCTAAGCGTGCAGGGACAGTTTCTTCACCTAAAGTCGTTTTTAAATAGGAAAGTGCGATGGCCGAACAGATTGAGTCTGAGTCAGGTGTTTTGTGTCCAACAACGTAATTAGGCATAAATATTTTCTCGTCTTAGCGTTTTTATTAAGGCTGTATTTTTAAATTGGCGATATTTTAGCAAATAAAGTACGGGAGTGAAAAGTTAAAGTCACATTATCCGATCTAAATTATATTTAAATCAGCTAACTGAGGGAGCAATAAACCGACACCTATAAATGTCAGCACTAAAATAATAATAGGGAGTTTAATTATGCGAAGTAGATAAAAGCCTAATAAAACACAAATGAATTCTACTGTTGAACTAACCGCGCTACTAAAAATAGGATGATACAGCGCAGAAAATAACAAACCTACTACAGCGGCATTTACCGCCATGACCGCGCTAGCGACGTTTAGTTTAGATGCTAAAGATTGCCAAGAACTTTCAAAGGCGAACAGTAATAAAAAACCCGGTAAAAAAACAGCTAATGTGGCAATACATGCACCTAATAAGGGATTTTGTGCGAACAGTTCAGCCCCTAAAAAAGTCGCAAGAGTAAACATTGGGCCTGGAACGGCTTGAGCTGAAGCATAACCGGTAAGAAATATGTCGTTAGATAGCGCTTCACCAATTGTCTGCTGCAATAACGGTAAAACAACATGACCACCACCAAATACCATACTACCCGCTTGATAGAATTGATTGAAAATTACCATTATTTCGGATTGTTCTGTTAATAATCCTGCACGGGTTAACAAGGGGAAAACAAAGAGAATAGCGAAGAATACAATTAACGGCAGAGCTTTGATTTTAACAACATCAAGCGTAAACGGGCCAGTAGCTTGAGACGTAACAGGCTTTAAAGACGGGTTAACTAAAAAGCCGAAAGCAGCGGCAGTTAAGAGTATGAATACCTGTGTGGCTAAGTTTGGGGAAATAACTAAGGAAATAGCGGTAATAAAAGCGATAAGCTTGTGAGTATGATGATTACAAAAACTTTTGAACATGGTTAAGCAAGCATCAGCGACTACGACAACAGCCAGTAACTTTAAGCCATGAATAACAGAATTAACCCAAGGTTGCTCAACCGTATTGAGATTAATCGCCAGTAGGTAAAGTAGTATAAATGAGGGGAGAGTAAAACCAATAAATGCGGCGATTCCCCCCAATATCCCAGCTTGTCTTAGGCCAATGGCAAAACCTAATTGGCTGGATCCGGGTCCAGGTAAAAATTGGCTTAATGAGAGCAAGCTTGCGTAACTCGTTTGATCTAACCATTTAAGCTTACCGACAAATATTTTTTGAAAATAGCCTATATGAGCAGCAGGGCCGCCAAAACTGATACAGCCCAGAAAAAGAAAACGCCAAAAAACTTCAAATACTTTTTTCATAAGATTTCGTTCGGAAGATGCCAATATAATTGAGTATTATATCGCAGAAATATGAATGAAATATTAAATTTCATCGCAAAAAAAAGCTCAATGAATGAGCTTTTTTTATTGGGGAGTGTGAACGACTTATTTGTAATAAGACAAACACGCTTCTACTTCGTTTTTGGAGCCCATAATCACTTCAACACGTTGATGAATGTCGGTTGGATCTATATCCATAATACGACCTTCGCTAGTCATTGCTAAGGCACCGGCTTGTTCAAGTAAAAAAGCCATTGGGTTAGCTTCATACATTAAACGCAGTTTATAAGGTTGCTTGGCATTTCTGTTATCGCTTGGGTAAGTGAAAATACCACCACGACAAAGTACACGATGTATATCGCCAACCATTGCCGCAATCCAACGCATGTTGAAGTTTTTACCGCGAGGACCTGTATCGCCAGCTAATAAATCGCTGATATAGTCTTGCATCTCTGGTTGCCAGAAACGCTGGTTTGACATATTAATGGCAAATTCTTGAGTGTCGGCTGGCACTTGCACGTTGCGCTCAACTAATAAATAACCACCATGAGTACGGTCAAGCACATAAAAATGTGTACCGCTGCCAGTGGTCATGACTAACATAGTTGATGGACCATACAACACATAACCGGCACACACTTGCTTGTGACCGGCTTGTTTAAACATATCTGGATCACTAGCATCCATATCGGTTGGCGCTTTATGAATAGAGAAAATTGTACCAATTAATGAGTTGATATCAATATTAGAGCTGCCATCAAGTGGATCGAAAGAAACGAGATACTCCCCGTCTTTATCTCCAGCAACTGATGTGTCTTCTTCTTCAGAAGATACCGCTTTTACAAAGCCTGATTCTAATAAAATATCTTTAAATAGTTCATTAGCGACCACGTCGAGTTTTTTTTGAACTTCACCTTGAATGTTTTCATCCAAAGTTGAGCCCATTATGTCACCTAGTTGAGCTTGGCTGACACGAAATGATATTTCCTTTGTTGCTGCTAATATGGTTTTTATTAGGGAAATTAAGTCTAATGGCACATTATCTTCGCGTAAAGCTGGTGCTAGTCGTTGCATCGGGTTACCTAATTGATTTAGAGTAAGACTCTTATAAATTGAGTCATAAAATTGTTAGCTAATTAATGCCGTAAAATAGCAGATAATAGCAGGTGCATTTTAATTCATGATATTTTTATTATGAAAGGTAACGATGAAAGCTTTCAGCGTTACCTTAGCGCTAATTATAACAAAAATAATTGACTGACTTGAACAAATATTTCTGAATCTAAAAATAAAATAGGGAAAAATCATGAAAT
>Ga0209291_1003714_pt1 | contig 11086 bp, 9 predicted proteins | sample GOMGulsemesocosm_FD_184633 | JGI IMG/M metagenome (GOLD analysis project Ga0209291, IMG submission 184633) | Methane-oxidizing microbial communities from mesocosms in the Gulf of Mexico - GOM9B Gulf of Mexico (SPAdes) (version 2) | ecosystem: Environmental > Aquatic > Marine > Cold seeps | place... | reverse complement strand
ATAGAAAAATGGAGAGCACATACTTTATCGTGCCCGATCATATCGCGCAATCATCATCACTTTCTGATGCTGCATTTCGCTTATTAGTATGGATGTTATGCAAAAAGAATAAAGATCGCATTGCGGACTTTTCGCGTTTTTCGCTGCAATCTGATAAACAGCATAGCATTACTGAACTGATTAATAAAAACTATCTCCAACAAGATGATAGCGGTTTGTACATCAACAACGCCATTATGTATGAAGACTTTAAAGAACAGGTCGCAGCGCCAGTGCCTGCAGCGGATCCAAGCCAGCAATATTTCCAGCAGGTCTTTGACTTAGTGGCTGAGTATTCGCAAAAACGCCTGAACTTTAATAATAGTAAATTCCGCGTTCGCTGTGATGAGTTTATGCGCCAAGGTTTTACTATTGAGCATATCAAAGTGTTATGCATTCAGCTCAATAGCCGGAACCCAACCTTTGATTGGTATGAGCTCGATAGCACTGAACTACAACATATTAAAGATGTTTCAGCGGTGAACCGGGTGAATGCTCCAGCCAGTATTCAGCCCGCTAATAATCCTAGGTCTGAAGCACGCCAGCCTTTCCAGCCAACACTCAACCGTCAAGGTGTTCGTCATATCCAAAATCAAAGTGGTTTTATGCCTAGCTACCATCAGATTAGGCAGGACCCACAAAAAATGGCGGATATTAAACAAGTTTATGACTATTGGTTTAGTTCGAAACGCTTACAGCAGTCACAATACATTGCCCCAAAACAAGCGCATTTTGAGAAACTACATAGTTTGTTGATGTTACACTCTGTTGCCGAGCTTAAGCGTGCGGTTGATGGGGTTGATCATCGTCGAGATTTAGTAAATAAAGGCCGTAATTTTAATGATATTTTCTCTAACTCAGGCAATATTGAAAGTCTGATTAGTCTAGCTGATAGTATGGAAGTGAGCCAAGCTGATTCTCCAGCATTACGCATCTTTAATTATTGGGTTGAGCGAACACAGACTGCAGTGGGTATTAATTTACGCATGACCGCAGAGCAACGTGACCGACTCATATTACGTTTGCAAGTATTCAGCGAAGCTGACCTTAAATTAGCTATTGATGGTGCGCAGGTTGACTCTTATTATCAATCGGTTAACTTTGCTTTTGGGCTATTATTCAAAGATGATACTAGTGTGCATAGCCTGATATCGTTAGCATTGAATGGTAAACAAGACGTATCAAAAGCGAGTCGTAAAGACAGCAATTTAAATAAAGCTTTAGCTGATATGGGCATTAGTAAGCTAACCGTTGGTATGACAGAACAAAACGGTGGTGTCGTTAAACCTATGATGCACGAACGTACGGTAACACAAGCGCCATTGAAAAAGTTACCACCACAATTTATTGACCCGGGCTTCTCTGATAGCGACGACGATTAAAACATTAAACTTGGATATAGAGTGTATGGAACAAACAATTAGTTTAACTCAGCCACAAACAGAAGCCATTGCAACTATGTACACCATGCTTGCAAGTAGTTTTCCGTCATTTAATTATGATTATGATTCGGCACAATTTAATATCTGGAAGCTGACATTTACCAAATATGCGCCAGAAGCCATTATCAAAGTCGCAGAGCAGATCCCAACTCTGCGTCGCAGTAATGGTCTACCTTATGATTTTCCGCCTAGTTTACCTGTGGTTGCCGATATGATCATGCGAGAATCTATCGTATTAATGGGCCATTCCGATCATGATAAAGCCTATGAGCGTTTGTTTAAATTTAAACGTAAGAGCCCTGCTGAACGTGCCGCGACTGGGGATAATTTTGTTTATACTCTGTATCGTCAACTAAACCGTTATATGGCAATGGATGCGGATAAATTTAGACCAATTTTTACTCGTGAATATTTGAAGCTGGCCGATGGTGTAACCAAAGGCACCATGGTGTTAGAAGAAATTCCATTGGCGATTGAGAGTAAATAAGCAATGCTGACCAGGGCATACGCAGGTAGTTTATATCGACGATATTAACTCATTTAATATTAAGCCTGTCTAGCGCAGGCGTTCCCTCCAACGTTCACATCCCCTTAATTGATAACCACCACGATATTTCTATTGCTAACGAGTATTACTAGGTAATATTTAATATGTTGTAACAACAGAAATGATCTATTATTTTAAATAGTGTAATGATAAGTCAGACTTCACGATATGGATCAATGCCTGAGTGCCGGAGCTAATGACGAATTTTCTATAGCGCTAGTATCCTACCCCAATTATTTAACCTAATTCATTGAGGATATTCATGAAGCAATCTCCCCCTTTGAATCAGCAAGGCGGAAAACCAGGTTATACCGGTTTTAAACGAATATTGAAAGCGACTGGATATTCTATACAGGGGTTACGTGCAGCGATTAAACATGAATCTGGGGTAAGGCAGGAATTGCTGCTATTGCTGATATTTACGCCTATCGCATTCATGCTAGATGTGACTAATGTCGAGAAGGTATTATTGGTTGGAACCCTCGTATTAGTATTGATTGTTGAGTTGTTGAACTCTGCAATTGAAAACGCTGTTGATCGTATTGGCAGTGAATACCACGAGTTAAGTGGTCGTGCTAAGGATATAGGCTCAGCGGCAGTATTTGTGAGTCTCTGCCTTGCTATGTTTGTATGGTTTATGATTGTGGCTTTATAGTGAAAACTACAAAAGGAATCAACACATGATTTGGAATGGCGTTACTAAGGTAGATTCGAATATTTTAAAAGGTTTGGGTATCTTAATGATTGCGATTCATAATTTCATGCATCGTTTTCCAACCCCAAGCGAAAATGAAATGGAATTTACCTCGGTAAAAGTGTTCAATTTATTTGATATTTTATTAACTGAGCCCGCTGGTATTATTCGCGCACTATTTAGCTATTTTGGCCATTTTGGCGTGCAGATATTTATCTTTTTAAGTGCCTATGGCTTAATGAAAAAATATGCTAAAAATGAAAATAAGCTGTTATATATACAATTTATTATTGATCGTGTTGTGAAAATTTATCCGATGTTTTTACTCGCAATCGTGTCATACTTAGTTTTCATGTTTACTTTTTTTGTTGTTTATAATGGCGTAGGGTTTGCTGAATGGTTTATTCCTCTTTCAAAACCACTTCTTTTAAAATTATCTCTGCTATATAATTTTTATCCATATCAAGGTTTATCGTTAGTCGGACCATGGTGGTTTTTATCATTTATCTTTCAATTTTACTTAATATTTCCATTTATGCTGGCTATGTTCAAACGATTTGGAAATGTATTTTTAATCGTTATTAGTTTAATCTGTATAGCAATTTCGTTGCTGACTAACGGTTATTTATATAGCAATGTCAGTGTTTTTATTACCGTTGTTGGCCACATGCCTGTATTGTGTTTAGGAATTTATTTAGCGCAAGATAAGCCGGTGAACTTACCAAATTGGTTGCTTGCTATTTCAATTGCAGCATTCGCCATAGGCAACTTTAATGAATATGCCTTCTTAGTTAGCCATTTCTTTTTCTGTATCATCCTGCTCTATATTTTTAGCTTTATATTGAAAAATATTAATGAGGGCAGTTTGGTGTTCAAAATATGTATGTTTTTTGGCACGATCTCAATGCCGTTATTTTTAGTTAATGGCTTCTTAAGAATGCCTTGGGAAAACATGGCCCGTGGGATAAACAATGAATTAATAACCATTTTATTGTGTTTATTGTTTATGACCATAGCTTCTGTTTATTCGGTGTTTTTGTTGAAGGTCAATAATAAATGTCATAGTTTATTAAAGCGGTAACCCACAACTATTGTGATGATATGGCGTGCGAATGATATATCTAAGTTACTTCAAGGTGCACAATCAGTAAGGCAGACGTAGGTATCTTTGGCATTATGAAGTCTTGATTTGTAGTAGAGTTTATTTGCTGCTTAGCAACTGAAACGCTCAGTGAAGTCTGCGATATCAGATTCACTGAGCGTTTTAGTTTAAATATGTCTATTTGGTAAAGTATACGATTTCTGCAGAGTCGTTCACCACATATTTTTCTTGCTCAATTCCTGGGTAGAAAACAGATTTAGTATAATCAATTTGTGCTGCAGTAACGCCTAACCATTCAGCGAAAGTATGGGGGAAATCTCTCATGAAATATGTTGTGTTTTGAATGCCACTGTTGGCTTTGCTACTTGAAATAAATATAAGTGGTACTTCAAGTGCTTTTCTTTGAAATAAGCTCCCCACACCATGTGATTTATATGGTTTGCTTTCTATATCCACAAGCCCGTGATCCGAGAAATATACTATTTCATAATCTAAAGACGTCGATTTGAGCAGCGATACGACTTTATTCATAAATATACTAGTGTTTAGGATACTATCATCATAACAGTTTTGATCATTTTTCAATTCTGCTCTATAAGGATCTTCTAACTTTATTGAGTTTTTTGTTCTCTCACAAAAGTCGAAATGAGAACCTATCATATGAAGAAAGTATATGTTATTTGAATTACCATCTAAATGGGCTTTTAAATCATCGAGTAAGACAAAATCAGAATTTGCTTGTTCATAATTCTGATTGTGAAATATGGTTAAATCTGTTCTCTTCGCAATATTAGTGATGGGACTATCATATACGCCAATCTGACCTTGATTAGAAAACCAGAATGTATTGAACCCAGAAAGGTTTGCTAAGTCGATAATGTTTAAGTTGTTATTAATATTCAGCTTATTATTGATGGCTAAAATTCTACTTAGGGCCATTCCGGTTTGTGGGGCTGGCGCAACTGGATCTGAAATTAGCGTCATACCATTTGTTTCTTTTAGAGGTTTAGTCGTCTTCCTATGGTAACCATATGAGAATAAAGATGATTTCTGTACCGACTCACCAATAATAACGACATAGTTTTTACGATTGGATGAGTTTGTAACGGCGATATTTTGCCATTCTACTGTGATCGGGGTATTTTCAATTTCTTTTAATTGTGAATATGATTGCGCTAAGGAAATTGGCTTTAATAAAGGCATATTATATAATATGTAATAGGGTTTAGTCATAGGGGTTCGTACAATTTCTCCCGTTGGCGAAATGGAGAGTATTGAGTTGTTCTTAGCTTGTGATGATGATAAACCGACTAGTAAAACGAGCGTTGAAATTAGAATTAAATTTGTTTTAAAGCCGAGTAAATGTTGGTTTATTCTAAATAAAATAACCGGAGTTATAATTAATTGTAGGAGTACAACTAATGGAATATCAAAAGAATAAAACATTTCCATACTTTCTTTCGTATTCGTTTCCATAATGCTGGTGAAACCACCAAGCTCAAATCGCCCATATTGAATACTAATGAATAGCGTTATTGATGAAATGGCACTAATAATAATAAATAAGAGTGAATTTAGATATTTCGATTTGAAAATTGAAGATAAAATCAAAATGAAAATAGTGCTAATACTGGCTTTAAGTGCCACGCCAATAATATACTTCACGTTGGCATAATTTAATTCGCTGCCTACGTATTTAGTATCTACAATAATGAAAACATAATATATATAAATTAAAGAAATATAAATCGTTAAATATATTATGTTTTTAGAAGAGTTAAGTGGTAGTTTGTCTGACATTTAATATATAACCAATTTAACGATAAGTATCTATAATATTAGGCGATAAAACCTGAACTGAAGCTAAGAATGTGAACTTATTACTTGAATCCAGTAATCACAAAAGTAACTATCTTCTGTGGGTAATAGTTCATTAAGCTTGGCGCGTCACTTCTAACCGCCGCTCATGTGCATTATTTTTTGCCATGCTAACCTCATTTTTGTATATCCCTGCTTTACTTAGGTTATTAGATCAATAAGCAGGGATGTTTAATGATAGATCTCAGTACCTTTAATCCGCGTTTACAAATACTATTAAGCTTGATACTAACCCTTGTAGTTGGTCTATTGTGGTATAAAACCAAAGTTTGGTTAGTACCTGTGGTGTTTGTTGTCACGCCACTGGTGTTAATTGGGTTGTTAAGGGTCCCGTTTTATATTGTTATTACCTTTATTATTTTTTCTTATTTTCGTATTCATGAAGCCTTTCCGGTACTGATCCCTCTACATATCCCTCTGGCATTTTCGTTAGCGTCATTTTTTGTATTGGGTTGGCATATTTTCTTAAGCAATAATATTAAAATCTACTGGTCGATAGAGCTGACATTAGTTTGCCTATTTTTAGGCTGGGCAATGTTTGGAATGATGTTTGCCTATAATAAAGCAGCTGCTTTTAACACCTTTAGTGGTGTGTTAAGTAAAGTATGGGTGATGACGATTGCGATCTGTTGGTTAGTACGCAGTATTCATCATTTTCGTATTGCCACGTATTTATATGTGATAGCTGGCGTGATGATTGGATTAAAAGCAATTAGCAATAAGCTAGAAGGAATTGGGCTTGTTGAGGGCACGCGGGTAACTATTTCCCGCAATATAGGTTCGTTAATTGGTGATCCTAATGATTTGTCGCTAGTGCTGATGTTCCCCATGTCGTTTACCTTATCTAATTTACTGCAACCTAGCATAGGTAAAGTACACCGCGCATTATTAGCGGTTGCGTATGTTATTTTACTTTGGGCTATTATTGCCACGCAAAGCCGTGGTGGATTAATGGGGATCATGGCTGTAACGGGCTACTTTGCGTTTAAACGCATCAAGAACAAGATATACGTTTTAGCTGGTGGCGTGATGTTATTGCCTATTTTATTGGTCATGGCGGGGGTTGCCGATCGTTCGTCGGGTGGTGCTGCGGAAGGTGGTGTTGATGAATCCGCAATGGGTCGTATTTATGCGTGGATGGCTGCATGGGGAATGGCCGTACACAATCCCCTTACGGGCGTAGGCATAAATAATTTCTATCTAAATTATTATTTATTTAGTCCGCATTGGGATGGTAAAAATCATGCTGTCCATAGTACTTGGTTTCAGGTGTTAGCTGAAACGGGTTTTGTCGGATTAGGGCTGCTACTTGCACTTATTACAATGATGTTTAAACGGTTGTGGCGCACTGAAATAGATAGCCGGATGTTACCTATTAATGAACGTAATACTATCGTTACTTGTAATGATGGTATTTTTGCTGGGTTGATAGCGTTTTGTGTAGCTGGGACATTTTTGACTCAGGGTTTTACTTGGCCTCTGTATATCTTGTTATCGATGACCGTTGCTTTAGCTAAAATTTTGTCGGAAAGACTTGCAGGTGAAGATCTAACTAAAGTAGTCAAAGAAGCTGCAAATTAGTGAGAAAATTAACCTCATGTGTTAAATAACACGGGGGTTTGTGCTATGTTTTCCCTACTGTTTTTTATTGAGTTTATCTGCATTGCCTGACTATTCTTTTTCTACCTTTGCACTGTTATTAGGGGCTAATTGCCGCACCTTATCGTTTCGTCCAGAAGGTGCTGTGTTTACGACTAAACAGCAACAAATTTATCATTATACTTGGGCGACATTTGAGCCACGGCTAAAACATTATCGGGGATCATTCTTTGATACCTTAGTTGTGTCTTGGGAAAATCAACGGGTGCGGTTAAATGGCATTGCCAAGGGTGAGGTTGCTGGACTTATTGATGATTTGTATTTCTATGCATTAACGGGAAAAGAAGCAGATATCCTCGGATTATATCAGCAGCTTACACAGGTTATCGAACGGGGATATATACCATATTCAAAATGGACTTTTTTACAAACCCAGCTAGCACCTTGGGCTGATTGGTTAGAAATATTACCGAAAATCAATAAAGTCCCTGCAGCACTAAAATTACCTTTAGCACGTTTACGCTTTTGGCAGCAAAGTCAGGTAGAAAATTTAGATAAATATAACCAAGCAGTAATGAATAAGCACAAGCAAAGTTATAAAAGCTTGTTTGATGGTCTTGAGAGCCATCCGCTTACAGAGAAACAGCGCGATGCCTGCATTGTCGCTAATGATGCAAACTTGGTGTTAGCGGGCGCTGGGTGTGGGAAAACCAGCGTAATGTTAGGGCGCTGTGCCTATTTATTAGAGTCACAGCAAGCGACTGCTGATTCAATTATGATTTTAGCGTTTGCCAAAGATGCAGCACAAGAGATGAAGACAAGACTTGCCGAGCGTTTACCCAATGCCAAGATAACCGTGAAAACCTTTCATGCCTTAGCGTTAGATATCATTAAGCAAGTGGATAACGAAAGTCCGAAGGTCAGTAAGTTAGCCAGTAGTGATAGTGCCAAGCAGCAGTTTTTCAAACAAAGCATCGCGGCATTATTGCTTGACGATGCTGACTTTAATAGCTTATTTAGCGAGTATTGTTACGCTTATGTCGGTTGGTTAGGAAAACTGCCTGATGATAAACATGACACTGAAGTGAAGCGGTTATTGGCAGGTAAGGGGGGTTATAAGAAACTGTTAAATCAGCTTGTAGAATTGACTATGCAGTATAAAAATACCTTAACGGTAAAATCTCAGCAAAAATTAAATGCATTACCTGATACAGATTTCGCTGCATTAACGCATGAGATCGTTGAGATACTGCTTACGCGTTATCAGCATGATTTAGGTGAAAATAATGAGATTGACTTTGATGAAATGATCTCCAAGGCGAGTGATTATGTTAATAATGGGAAGTTTAATTCACCTTGGTTACATATACTTGTAGATGAATTTCAGGATATTTCGCAAACACGCGCAACCTTAGTTAGGCACTTACAAACCCAGCACGATGACAGCAAGCTATTCTGTGTAGGTGATGATTGGCAGGCTATTTATCAATTTGCAGGCAGTGATATTGCGGTGACAACGCGTTTCAGTGATTATTTTGGTGTCACAACTACATTACCGCTCGATACTACATTCCGCTTTAACGATCAGATTAGTGCTGTTGCCAGTAAGTTTGTGATGGCGAATACAGAGCAAATGCATAAGCAGATAACCACGCATACCAAAGCCAAGAAAGCCTGTATACAGGTCAGTTATTATCAGCTTGGTAACGATAATAAAAGTAGCAACAAGCAAGATGATGCAGCGACATTATTGTTAAAGACGTTAACCCAATTAGCGGCGGCTAATAAAGGTGTAAGTAAAGGAGAAAGCCAACAAAAATCGGTGTTATTACTGGCTCGTTTTAATTTTCAACTACCTGACCGTAAGACACTGGCTGCATTATCCACGCAATATCCGCAACTCGATATCAAAGCCATGACGGTGCACAGTTCGAAAGGCCAGGAAGCCGATAATGTCATCGTATTAGCAATGGAAGCGGGAGAACATGGCTTCCCTTGTCATAAACGTCGTCATCCATTTGCGATAATATTGCAACCGGATAGCTCAGGGTTCCCTGATGCTGAAGAGCGCAGGTTGTTTTATGTCGCGTTAACACGAGCGCGTCAGCAGGTATATTTACTGTGTAATAAAGGTAATCCGTCGAGTTTTGTGGAAGAATTAGTAACCGGTGACTACGCCGTTACAATTGCAAAATAGCACTTCGCTTGATAACACTGCGGTGCATTGATCTACTGACTAATGCTGCTTGTTGTTTCAGTTTCTAGCTTATGTTGAAAATCTTGCTGTACGATTGCCAATGCTTGGAGCACAGTTTCTGTCGGCAGTTGATTTTCTTCAAGTAGTTGGATGAGATCAACGGCAAGTTTTATATGTTTTGGCGCGTTTTCTAGCGACATGATAAAGAATCCTCTATATATTTTAGTACATTATTTTAATGAAATATTACGTATTAAGATTTTTAATTGTTAACGAAATATTTTATTACAATCAAAGTGGTATTATTAGCTCATATTCATTGATTAACAATTTAACGCCGAGGCTAATATGAACAAAGAACAAGTACACCAAGTTATCCAGTTATTACGTGATGGTCACTCGTTAACTGATATTACCAAAATTGCAAAAATTAACGTAATGTACGTAAGTGTAATTCGCAAGTTAATGGTAATGGATCTGCTTCAATTACCAGCTGACGCATAATTCATTGGTTATCGTTCAATTGATAGGTTATTAATTAGTTTTAACTTCTGAACTAACTAAAGTCTTTCTTTTGTTCATAGCGTTGTAACTGCTGGCGAACTTTCGCTGTAGCGGCCTGACAACGCTGTAACCTTTGTTTAGTTTGCTGCAATTGAAGTGGATCTGTTTGTTGATCTATCATTGCTTGCAAACGACGTTCATACTCTATTTGCTGCGCTAGTTTTTGATATAAGTAGTGTGACTTCTGCAATAATTTTTTCGCGATTACATCATAATTTTTAGGTTCTTCTTTTACGCCACTACGGCTAAAATTACACTGCTGTAATACCCCATTTATCGCTCTAAATTGATGTGCTACCTTTTCTAATAATACTTCTTCTATTGATGGCGTATCGTTTGACGATGACATTGGCGGTTCAAGACTGTCCGCATGTGTATCAAAATTCTTTTCAAAATAGTGCTGTAAACGGTTCATGCTTTTTTCTAGTTCTGTCACGTATTGATGAATATCGTGATTTTTATAGATGAATAAACCTGGATAGAATAAGGCGCGATCACGTAATTTATAGTTGATCGTAGTGGTGTGATTCGAGTTGACTTGTTTACTCAACGCACTCAGCTGTTGAATACGCTGAGCGAGTTGGTTTAGCTGTTGCTGTTGACGGTTTATTGCAGCCATGCTTGATAAGCCAATTTACAAGCGATAATGATCACCACAGTAATAAATAATGGGCGAATGAATTTAGCACCAAAATGAATAGCGGTATGTGCACCAACAATAGCGCCAATCATAATACATACCCCCATACTTAAACCCAGATACCAATTGATATGGCCAAGATAAATAAAAGTCAGCAGTGAGGTAAAGTTACTGGTGAAATTCATTGCTTTGGCAACACCTGACGCAAACAGAATATTGAGTTTGTACAATGCCATTGTCGACACCGTCCAAAATGCACCTGTACCTGGTCCTGCTACACCATCATAGAAACCTATAATATAGCCCTGTAAACCCTGTTTTTTATGCAGAGCGGGGTTATCATCGGGCAAGGTTTCACCAGTATGTTCCTGAGTTTTGCTAAAG
>Ga0209291_1003710_pt1 | contig 11096 bp, 6 predicted proteins | sample GOMGulsemesocosm_FD_184633 | JGI IMG/M metagenome (GOLD analysis project Ga0209291, IMG submission 184633) | Methane-oxidizing microbial communities from mesocosms in the Gulf of Mexico - GOM9B Gulf of Mexico (SPAdes) (version 2) | ecosystem: Environmental > Aquatic > Marine > Cold seeps | place... | reverse complement strand
TGGCATAAGCGACAAAGTGCCGATAAAGGGTTAATTTGGTTGCGAAAGCACATAAAGCAAATATTCATTAAACGAAGAACACATCAGGTTGAAGAAGTGCTGAATTTTATTGATTCATAGTTTTGTATTATTAAGTGCCTATCACGCCTGAGTCTTCTTAGTCGGATCAGCTGTCGGTTTGACTTAAGGTATCTATGACCGTTTTGGTGGCTTTGTTCACATTCAGGCTTAACGACTCATTGACAGAAATCATCAACACAGTTCAGATCATGCCACTTTTTTGCGTTAGCTTTTGGTGAGGACAAAGCTACCCGTGCTCATTCTTCTAAGGTAATTAGCTACCACATAGTTGTCCTAATTATTGGAACAATAACCATCACTTTTATGGCCACTATCTTCAGGAAATCTGACGTTAAAGTATTTTTATTTAATAATTTTGGGATTTTGGACAACAGTGAATCAACTGATAAGTTCACTCAACTCACAAAAACAACTGTCTAAAAGTCTCTAAAGCGTGTGTTAACTTACATTGAAAAGTTTCTTAAATTCATTTGGAGGCACAGGTTTGGAGAACAGATATCCTTGCCCATAGTCACACCCCGCGAGTATAAGTAGATCACGATGTTCCTCTGTCTCGATGCCTTCAGCAATTACTTTGATCCCAAGCTTATGCGCCATGGCAATAATAGCTTCGCACAGAGCTATGTCTTTCGAGCCACTTTGCATGTTACGCACAAAAGACTGGTCTATTTTAAGATAGTCTATATCAAATTTTCGAAGATAAGATAGGGATGAATAGCCTGTACCAAAGTCGTCCAATGATACTTGAATATTCTCTTCACGGAATGCTCGCAGGATATCGACAATGTCAGAATGACTATCCATCAGTACACCCTCTGTGATTTCCGCTACAATGGCATCTCCGGACAGTCCAAGTGAATTAAGATAACCAATCCAACCACCTAATTTGTATTCAATATCATGATATTGGACAGGCGAAGTATTTACACTGATCTGGAAATCTTTGTCGTGTAAGATACGCCATTGTTTGGCCTGCTGTGCTGCTTGCTGAAATACCCATTCACCTATATCGATAATCAAGCCTGTTTCTTCGGCGATGGAGATAAAGTCAGCGGGGCTAATCAAACCATGTGTTGGATGATGCCAACGTATTAAAGCTTCTGCCTTATGGATAGCACCACTTAAAAGCTCTACGATAGGCTGATAGACAACATGGAATTCGTTATTAGCCAAAGCTCCAGGCAAATTATTAACGATAACCCCTCGGGCCAGTGCCGCCTTTTTAATTGATGGCGTGTAATATTGAAAACGATTCCGGCCTTGTTCTTTGGCCACGTACATTGCTTGATCGGCATTTTTGAGTAAATCATCTACTGACGTTGCGTTATCTGGATAAAAAGTAACTCCTATACTTGCCGTAACGTGTGCAACTTCGGTCTCGAGATAAAAAGTTTCGGAGAGTTTATTTAAGATATCGTCTGCTATGTCTGCAACACTGGTAGGATCATCTAAATCACCTATAATGAGAGTGAATTCATCCCCACTCAAACGTGCAACTATGCCTGATTCACGTACGCAGTCTGTTATCCTTTGTGCAGATTTCTTGAGCACTTTGTCACCCCAGATGTGACCAAAAGTATCATTTATTTCCTTAAAATGGTCGAGATCAATGAACAATAACGCCACTTTTTTACCTATACGATTGGCTTTATTTATTTCATTTTCCAAACAAAAACGGAACATTCTCCTATTGGGTAATTCAGTAAGATCATCAAAATTGCTATGTCGCCAGATTTTCGATACAGCTCTATTTCGTACAAAAATATAATAGATGGATATCAAAGCCCCTAAAACAGCAAACACTAAGTGATAAATAAGGGGCGCTACTAGCCCCCATTTTGTTTGATTGCCCCATGAAAAAATAGTCAGTGATTGTCCCCATAAATCCAGATTTAAGCTCTGACAATAAGTTAATGTTAGATGGTGAATAATGACCAAACCGATAAAAAGGAATACAGGAACTACATCATTGTAACGGCTCAGTATAATGAAGCCTATAAAGAAAATGAAATGTCCTTCACCCAAACCATTCGATTGCTGCACTGTGATTGCCAGCAAAGCAACTAACGCTGTTGCAAAGATAGATCTACAAAACACGGTTCCAACAACTGTTTTATAGCTAATGAGGCAAATAACCGAAATAAAAAGCCCGCCAAACATACCCAGTTTGAAATACCCATGTTGCCATGGAGTCACAAGAGCAACAATACAACATAAGACAATAATCACCGATAGAATTACCTTATCAGCGGATAAAAAATCTGACTCAAGGCTTTGCGTAAGTAAATGATTGATCATTTTATCGTGAAAGGAGGAGGTTTTCTGCTTCATGGTTTTCACTTATTAGTATAAATTAACGGCGATAGTATCGATGGAAAGATATTTGCTTTCTATGTTTTGGTTGTTCATCACCGCTCTTCTCGTTTCTGTAGATTATATGTACATTTCTAGCAATTTATTTTTGTATCTATTTGTTTAATATTAAGTTCAAACTCAACGGTAAAATCTGCGAACAGATTTTTCGCTGAGTTCTTTAATCTAATTGAAAATGATTGACCAAGACTCCCATCTTTTGTGCTTGTTCTTGTAAATCGGAAGCCTCGCCAATACCTTTTTCTGCACTATTATGAAATATGCCTGATACATAATTGATCGAGGTAGTATTTCTGTTTATCTCTTTCGTTACAGATGTTTGTTGTTCTGCTGCGGTAGCTATTTGTGTTGCCATATCTGATATGTTTTTTATTGCAACCGTTATGTCAGCAAAACTCAGTGTTGCTTTCTCAGCATCCGATACGCTGGCACTCGCTAACTCATGGCACCCACCCATGGTTTTTACTGCGGACTGTGTACTTGATTGTAGTGCTGAAATCATCGTTGTAATTTCTTCAGTAGAGCTATGTGTACGTTGTGATAGAACCCTAACTTCATCAGCCACTACTGCAAAACCTCGCCCTTGTTCTCCAGCCCTAGCGGCTTCTATAGCCGCATTAAGTGCTAATAGATTCGTTTGTTCAGCGATACTACTGATGGTTTGTACTATGCTACTAATTTGCTGGCTGTTACGGTCTAATTCGGCGATTATTTCTGACGCTTTTGACACTTCTTGTGCAAGTTGAGTAATCGTTTTTTGACAGGTATTCGCAAGTTCTCCACCCACTTCACTGGTTTGAACCGTTTCGTTAGAAGCAAGTGCTGTTTCTTCAGCGTTACCCGCTATTTCTTGTGTGGCAGCAGACATTTGAGTGACGGCTGTGGCCACTTGACTCACTTCGTTCTGCTGTTCACTTGCTTGGCTTGCGAGTGTTTGAGCTGAATCACTGCTCTCACTTGCTTGTGTTGTTAACGTATTGGTAACTTGATTTATTTGGGAGAATGTCTCGTGTAGCCGTATCAAGAAATTATTGGTTTGTTCTACAAGTAACGAGTCAGTAATTGTATTATCTATTCGTTTAGATAAATCACCTTCAGCTGCTTTTTCAACAGCACCTATCACTAAGTTAGACTCAACAAATTTTTTGTTACCTTCATAAATATAAAACGTAGAAACAATGAGGGACAAAACAGCAAAGATTACATGATAAATCAAAGGTGCTAATAATCCCCATCCTGTTTGTTCCCCCCATGAGAAAATGGTTATCGGCTGTCCCCATAATTCAACACCAATACTCTGACAGTAAGTAAAACTTAGGTGGTGAGCGACAGTCAAACCTACAAAGATTAATAATGGCAGAATATCGCGGTAGCGAATTAAAAGGGTAAAACCTAGGAAAAACAAAAAATGACCTTCACCCAAACCATTGGATTGCTGTACGGTTATGGCGAGCAACCCAGTGAGCGCTGTTGCCATAATAACTCGAGACATGGATGACCCTGCCATGGTTTTATAGGCAATAGTGCATGCAATTGTCATTATCAAGCCACCTACAATACCCAACATAAAGTAGCCGTGTTGTAGCGAAGTGATAAAAGCAACGGTGATAGAAAAAATAATCACTGAAATAAGTAATATTTTATCAGCAATTTTGAAGTCAGCCTCGAATTTTTCTTTTAACTCCTGAGACATACTCTTGTCGTAATATATAAATAAAGTTTTGAACATTTTATACTCCTGCCAATATTATTATTGGCTATTTTCTTCGACAAAGTATGTCGAGTATTCGGATTTAATTATTGATATTGAATAATTCATTTCGTAGCGTTTTCACAGAAAAACTATTTTGATTGTAAATTTTTACCAAACTCCAATCATTTACTTTTCGCCGTAACAAATAGGTTTTACCTAGGTGCGAAATATTGTTGTTTTGTTGCTTTATGTTCAAACCAAACTTGCCAGCAATGTTAGTCAATTCTTCAGGTGGTATATGCAAACCAACAAACGAAGTGTGAAACTGTTTAGCAAAATCAGATGCTTGAGCTGAATCGCTGTTGGCATCAATATCAACAAAAATAACTTGTGGCCAGAGGGAACTGTTTTTTTGGGAGTTAATTAGTTGGCTAAGTATCGATAGAGTCATCGGACAAACGTCACTACAACCGCGAAAGCCAAAAAACACTAGGGCGTTCTCATTGCCGTATTGGTCCAAAAATGTAACCTTTAACTCTTTGTCTAGCGCTAGTGGCATAAAAGGAATATAGAAAATAAAGAGTATTAAAATAAACCACAATCCGAGCCCAATAAGGCCTTTGGACTTTTTTTCTACGAGCATATTTAAACCTCAAGTGTTAACTACCACGTTCAGTGTTATTTAAAATTACTATGCCCAAATGTTAGTTGATATATATTTTTTTTCAACTTTATCTTATTAATAGCACTACATATTTCGCTATTCTTAGATTGAGTTAAGTCGTGATAAAGGGTTCATGAAGAAAGGGGAGTTATACTGCTTTTGGGCATACGAATATGTAACTACGGAAAATCATTTAGATCTTTATTCCCCGGATGAGATTTTCCTCTACCATGATCCCCAATACTACGGCATAAATTAGCGTAAATTATATGGCGCGAAGTGATCTATTATAGAAAAATAAAAGTTATGACAGCTTTATGATCAGAAATATTGATGAAGGAGTGATGTTGCCGTAAGAAGTAACTCTTTCCTTAAAAGACCCAAATATGTTCCAAATAGGAGGCAATATCGGCTTCGCTACGCGAAGCCTTTTAAAAAGCGGATATAAACCCTCAATCATGAAAACTTACAATAATTAGTTTTCACACAGGCTGAGCCATAAGTTGACCTTAGCTTTTGATATACTAACGGCAACTCAGAGCTTGACGCAGACATTCGGAATAGAGTCTAACTCACTCCGAGTAGCGCTTATGATAACTCACAAAGATTGGACACTTGAATATTCTGAGATTAACTTGTCACTACTGCGCTATAGCGAAGTATTTACTTTCATAGAGAGTAATCAAAATCCCTCTCAATATTATTTTTCTTTAACTTCTACAGCTATTTTTTTAGTCGCTTTTTCATCAGCATAAATCCAAGTATATAATTCAGGGCGTGGCGCATTCATTTTCATTTCTTCAAAATCAACTATTTTGACCTGATCTTGATATGCTGAAAGGAATTTGGCGACATCTAATTGCTTGCTAGCTTGGATAGACTTTGCAAAGTCGATAATAATAGGAACAAATGTTTGATGTGTATTAATCTCTTTTATTCCATTTTCTGACTCAGGGTCATACAACGCGTAAAGATTAATAAAGGTATCATGGCGAGAACCTTCAACTACTGCAGCTCCATGATTGGTGAACGTATCGAGATAACGCTCTGCAAACCTTTGGTCTGGTTCGAAGAAAGCTTCCGATAAAAGCAATAAGAAAGGTTTAATGGTCGGTTTCGTCCAACCAGCAAGAATGGCGGTCCAACGATTTCCATCCAAACTAAAGCATCCATCAAATACACGATACCTAACACATGATTGATCGGCAGCCATACCACCAACTGAGTGACCACCAACAATCACCTTGTTCATATCAATGGAGGAAGCTAACCCCTTAATACCCGAAGATTTATCTCCATTTGCAAAAAGTGTGAATTGGTCTGCGATGAATGCTTGGTCTTGAGACTGCACTTCAGCTATTTCATGAACACTTTGATCCATTTTTACGCGGTGCATTCCAAGAATTTCGTTAACCATTTCTGCCTTAATAGTTTCATTTTTGGAGTTTTTAGAAGCCATTCCAATGAATGCATGTTCAGGAAGTGCAACAATGAAACCATTTGATGCCAAATCTAAAGCCAATTGATTCATTGTCCAAGCCCCAGCAGAAAGTCCATGAGAAAGGATAATTAGAGGACATTTTACATCGCAATTTACAGGAGCATCTTTCGCAGCTTTAAGAAATAAACCTTGAGGGCTAGGCTCCTGCCACTCTTTTTCTGTAACTTCTTGAATAAGGGTTCCATATGAAAAGTATGGAATAAGGCTCGTCCCATTGTTCTTTGTTGGGTAAAATATACGCAGCCCAACTTCCCTTGGATCTCCTACTGTCGCCGTCCAATCTTCTTCTCTTCTATGATCTATCCAAATTTGTTCCGAAACGCCAATTGCAAAATTACCAGAGCCAGTTTTTATCACCGGTTTCTCCGCTAATTTTTCTTCTTCTTGGGCTATGATGGGACTTATAAATAAAGTCGACATGAGTAACACTAAAAATGCTATTGTATTTTTTATCATAGTTTAAAACCTTTTTTATCTTGATAGTGCACTTTATATTTTTACACTATGTTGATTACTTCATAGATATAAAAATAGCCTGTTTCTTTTTTGGTTTTCAATATCTAATACCGTGAAAATCATCCATGTTTCATAATTACTCTATAATTTCCATTCTACTAATGTCTCCTTAGAAACAAGAGCATAAATGATGAATCAATCTCTGAGAGTTGATGTACATATACAAGACGTAAGAAAAATGAAAAGGTTGAAAATTAGTTAATAAATTTTTGCTATTTATCTGATTGAGAAGTTTAAGTTCCAGATTGTCGGATCCTTTGTCGCTAGATAAGCCAAGGGTAACTTCTGCTTTAGTATCTTTGTTAACATTGAGCTAGTGATTTCTTCAATTAGCCATATACATTAATCTTTCAGTGAATAACGGAATATTACGCCAAAGCGTTCATAGATCTCATATATGCTAGCTATAAAAAAGATGTGGAATTCTGTTTCGTGGAGTATGCTTAATAAACAATCCATATTAGTTATTGGACTTGAAAATATTAAAATAACACAATACCGTTATCCAGTTTTTTTCTTTATCATTTGGACACTGTCTGCTACCAGCAGTTCAGTTTATGCTAAAGATACGTCAGAAACACTTATAATTACTGGAGTTGGAGATCATCACCCTCTAATCTTTAAGTTACCAAACGGAGAGCCGGCAGGACTCTATGTTGATATTTGGAATCTCTGGTCAAAAAGTAATGGCATTCCAATCGAATTTAATTTAACAACAATGCAACAAGGTTTACAGCTTGTTAAAAATAAACAAGCAATACATTCAGGATTATTCAAAAGTGAATTACGGGATAAATGGGCCGACTTCTCAATCCCTTTTCATAAAGTTAGTTCGAGCATTTTTTATAAGAAAACAAACAGATCTAACAATAATAAAAAGAAAACATTAAAAGACTTCCATGGCAAGATAGTTGCTGTCCTTCGCGGTTCGTATCAAGAACAGTACCTTTTAGAAAGTTACCCTTTAATTAAAGTAGTAAATTACTCTCAAAAAGATAGCTTCATTCAGTTGTTCAATGAAGAGATACATGCCATTTTTGATGAAACCCCCGCAATGAAGTCAATTGTTGCTCAACTTGGTCTGACAGGGGTATTTGAATCAATAGAAGTTAGTAGTGCCTCTAAATTAGTTCATGCTACATTGGCGAGAGGACAACCAATTCTACTAAAGAAAATAAACCAAGGCTTTGAAAATATTCCATTAAACCTTCTAATTTCACTAGAAAATAAATGGCTGCCTGAGGAACCTAAATTTTTCAGAGAAAAAGCTCAACTTAATACATTGACGCTGAAAGAACAAAAGTGGCTCATGCAATACCCCAAATTGGTATCACCTATTGAACTTAATGCTTACCCATATTCTTTCGAAGATAGAGATGGACAACACCGTGGTGCATGGGTAGATTATCTTGCACTCATATCACAACGACTCAATATTAATATTGAAACGAATGGGGCCGAAACTTGGAATCAAGCACTAAATACTTTGAAGAACAATCAATCTGATTTTATTATTGGGATTACTAAGTCACCAGAGCGCCTCAAACACTTTTATTTTACGAAGCCATTCTTTAGTTATCGTCCCGTTATTATTATGAAGGAAGATAGTTTTTTCATCGAATCAATGAACGGCCTTAATGGTAAAAAACTCGGTATTATAAATGGATACATCGAAGTAGAGCTTATTAGAGAAGATTACCCAGATATTGATATTGTTTTGGTGAATTCAGCATTGGAGGGAATGAATCTTACAAGTAAAGGTGAGCTTGATGCGTACATTGACTCCTTGGACACCATAAACAGAGAATTTAGTAATAATAAGCACAATGACCTTATTATTGCTTCAACATCTCCATATAATCTGAAACTTTCAATTGCTGTAAAAAAAGAACTTAAACCGCTTGTCTCGATACTTAATAAAGTAATAGATAGTATTGACGAAAAAACAAGATCATCTATTGGTAACAACTGGTTATCGGTTCATTCAAATGAAAGAACCGATATTAAAACCATTCTATATTGGGTAATACCTATACTATTGTCTCTCGCAATAATTATATTGATCATTTTAAAAGTTAATAAAAAACTAATAAATGAAATAACATATCGCGAAAAAATGGAGAAAGAGCGAGGGCGATTAGAGTCACAATTAATACGTTCTCAGAAGATGGAAGCGGTTGGAAATTTAGCTGGAGGTATAGCACATGATTTTAATAATATTCTTGGTATTATTGTTGGAAATGTGGAGCTTACCAGAATGAATTTACATGATATTGATAAAGTTCAAAATTATAATGATAATATCTATAAAGCATCTGATCGTGCAAAGAAATTAGTTAGTCAGATAATGACATTTAGTCGTATGGATATTACCTCTTTTAGGTCCCTAAAATTATCACCTACAGTTAATGAATGCGTTAACCTTATTAGGTCTACATCCCCTGCAAACATTGAATTTATTACCAATATTAATCAAAATAAAGACTTCATTATAAAAGGTGATGAAACCCAAATTACCCAAGTGTTAATAAACTTATGTACCAACGCAATACACGCTATGTCAGAAAATGGGGGGAAGTTGACAGTTTCGTTATGTCATAGCCCTTCAGATAAAATGAACATGCTTGATATGAATGAAAGCTACTATGAATTAAGCATCAGTGATACTGGCTGTGGTATTGATGGTGATATTGTTGATAATATTTTTGATCCTTTCTTTAGTACAAAAGAGGTTGGAAAGGGGACTGGGTTAGGTCTTTCTGTCGTACATAGTATTATCAAACAGCATCATGGAGATATTACTGTTGAAAGTGTTATGGGGAAAGGAACAACTTTCACTATATTTTTGCCTCAATCAATTGAGAGACTTGATGAAATAAAATCATCAGTTCGTGAATACAAAACAGGAGAAGGGCATATACTTGTAGTCGAGGATGAAGAAGAGTTACGTACTTTATATAAAGAGCAATTGGAAACAATTGGCTACAAAGTAACTACATGTTCTAATGGCCAAGAAGCGTTGTCTGTATTTAAGAAGAAGCCGACATATTTCGACTTAGTTTTGACTGATCACTCTATGCCAGGTATTACAGGTAGAGATTTAGCGATTAAAATACTAACTATTCAACCAAACTTTCCAATAATTATTGCAACTGGTTATGCCGACTTGATGTCAATAGATGAAATGAAATCAATGGGGGTAAAGAAGTGTCTTATTAAGCCTCTCAAAATTGATGAATTAAATGGTACTATTCAATGTTGTCTTTGAAAAACTAATGTAGGTGAGTGATTGGTAAGTTCCTTCGACCGTTTTTAACCTCTCAAAATAATGGAAGGTCAATGGCGGTGAGTTGTCGTTAGATATGCCAAGGCTAACGTCCGGTTTCGTATCATTAAAGAAAGCGTCCATGCCATCAGTGAAAGTTATATATCTGTTGCTTCCGAAAGCTCAAGCGCATCATCTACTTCAACACCAAGATAACGAACCGTGCTCTTTAGTTTCGTATGCCCAAGTAATATTTGAAATGCTCTCAAATTTTTTGTTTTCTTATAGATTACAGATGCTTTAGTTCTTTTCATGGTATGAGTGCCATATAATGTGAGATCTAAACCTATACTTGAAATCCATTTTTTAACGATCCTTGCATATTGACGAGTAGTTAAATGAAAGTCTTTTTTTACTCTACTGCCAAACAAATAATCACCAGATCTAAGCGATTTTTGTGCTATCCATTCTTGCAGTGACTTTCTAGTTATTAGGGGGGAATTCAAATTGAACCGAACTACCTGTATTCTGTTGAATAAGCATGGCTCTGGACTGAATAGTAGCTCCATGAGCAATATCCAAAACTTTTAGTTTAATAAAATCACAGGCGCGTAATTTGCAGTCTAAAGCCAAATTAAACATCGTTAATTCTCGCAGGTTATTTGCCAGCGCTAACCGTATCCTAATTGACCATATTTCTTCGAGTTTAAGGGAAAGTTTTTGACCAACTAGTTTGCCTTTATTCCAGCAGGTTTTTCGTGAAGTTTATTTGCTGTTATACATAATAGTGCTCCATTCTTGAAGGGAATATAAGTATGGCTTGAAACACTAATATGTATTTATAGCAGACATTATGCGTATGTAAGAGAAGAGTACTTCTCTTAGCCAAATATAGTCATTCAACCTTAATTATCTATACTTAGATTGTTTAGGTTATGTGCATGTTGTTTACGAATATCTAGCCAATAACACTTGATGATTACCGCTTTTCTTTCGAGACAAC
>Ga0209291_1003702_pt1 | contig 11119 bp, 8 predicted proteins | sample GOMGulsemesocosm_FD_184633 | JGI IMG/M metagenome (GOLD analysis project Ga0209291, IMG submission 184633) | Methane-oxidizing microbial communities from mesocosms in the Gulf of Mexico - GOM9B Gulf of Mexico (SPAdes) (version 2) | ecosystem: Environmental > Aquatic > Marine > Cold seeps | place... | reverse complement strand
AAGCGTGAATCTTTGCTGGTGCAAGCAAAAAATACATTGCTCACTCATGTACGTATTTTTGACCAAATCAGACGCCGTTCAGAGTCTGGAGTCGGTACTATTGCTTCTATCAAGCAGGCCGAAGGTCGTTTGGCGTTAGCAGAAGTTAACGTACTTTCAGCTGAAAATAACTTATTAGATGCAGGCTCTGCTTATGAGCGTGTGACAGGTAAGAAAGCGAGTGATAACTTAGAAGATCCGATTATTGAAGATAGCTGGATCCCTGAAACGTTTGAACAAGCACTTGAACGTGCTTATTCAAAGCACCCAACGCTAAAGCTGGCATCATCAGATGTCGAAGCGGCAAGAGCGCAGTATGAAGCGGCTCGTAGTTTGATGTTTCCAACGCTTAATCTAGAAGTTAATCGCACATGGAATAACAATATTGACGGTAATGAAGGGCGTAATGAAGATTTAACTGCGATGGTACGTCTGCGTTATAATCTTTACAACGGCGGTGCAGATAAAGCACGTGTTCGCCAGACCCGTCACCAAATTGATGAAGCGAAAAATATCCAAAATGATGCCGCTAGGCAAACACTGCAAAGCCTAGATCTTTCATGGAACGCCTATGAAATACTCGGGCGTCAAATGGACTTCTTAGAGCAGCATGTAACAGCGACTGAAAGCACTCGTGATTCATACTTGAAGCAATTCAATATAGGTCAACGTTCTCTGCTCGATTTACTGGATACGGAAAACGAAGTGTTCTCTTCTCAAAATGCCTTTAATGAAGCAATCTACGATCATATGTTGGCTCAGTACCGTTTACTAAGTGGTACAGGTGAGTTGCTTGACGTATTAGAGCTGGACCTTCAAAGTTTGCAGGAGTCCTCATTCGTTGCAAACGTTGTTGAAGTAAGTCCTACATTGATGGAGCGTCTAAAAGGTCTAAATCCTTTCTAGAGGTTTGATCGTAGCTGTTAACATAGGTTGGCAGTTACTCTTGAGTTGGACTCTTTGCATTGCAAAACTTAATCTAGCTAGTTAAAATATAAAGTATTATTGGCACATAACTCTTAATAACTGCAACCGCTTTATACTATAAAGCCCCTGCGTTGATGTTGTCGTTACTTTTATAGTTAAACTAAGCTACGCCATTAAAGAATAAAAGGTTGCTTACGAGCAGCCTTTTTTTTTGATTTATTTTTTGGAAGATATAATGAAGAAGCATAAGATACTTGAAGCACCTATTCCAATGCGATGGGTGGGGCCTCTAAAAATTTCAGGTAATACGCTGAACGAAAAGATAGCGATTCCAATGGCAACTTATGAGACACCACTCTGGCACTCAGTAGGTCGTGGAGCACGTGTTTCTACATTAACCGATGGCATTTTTACCACCATTATCGATGAGCGTATGAGTCGCTCAATTTTGCTGGAAGCTGAAAATGCGCAGATGGCGTTACAGGCGCTGACTTCTATTAAAACGCGTTATGATGATATAAACGCAGTGGTTAGCCAGTCTAGTCGTTTTGCAAAGCTGATTGATATTAATGCGCAGATCGTCGGCAATTTGTTGTACTTACGCCTCGAATTTACTACAGGTGATGCATCTGGTCACAACATGGTCACAAATGCTGCGGATCAACTATTTCCTTGGTTGTTAGCGCAGTATCCTTATCTTCGCTACTCTTCTATATCTGCTAATTACTGTTCAGATAAAAAGGCCACGGCGGTTAATGGCATTTTAGGGCGAGGTAAGAATGTGGTCTCTGAAATCGTTATTTCAAGAGATCTCTGTGCGCGTAAGCTCAATACCACTCCTGAGAAAATGGTCGATCTTAATATCAAGAAAAACCTGATAGGTACAATGATCGCAGGTGGTTTGCGCAGTGCTAACGCGCACTACGCTAATATGCTGTTAGGCTTTTATTTGGCAACAGGACAAGATGCGGCTAATATTATTGAAGGCTCGCAAGGCGTAGTACACGCCGAAGTACGTGGCGATGATCTTTACTTCTCTTGTACTATCCCCAACTTAATAGTGGGGACTGTAGGCAATGGTAAAGGGCTCGGCTTTGTTGAAGAAAACCTTAACCGTTTAGGCTGTAAAGAGGACAGAGAGCCGGGGGCTAACGCTCGTCGTTTAGCGGCGATTTGTGCGGCAACAGTACTTTGTGGGGAACTCTCATTACTGGCTGCACAGACAAATCCTGGGGAATTAATGCAAGCCCATATCGATCTGGAGAGATCATGAGTAGCTTAACTAACGATCGCAAGATAGAGCACATTGAGGTTATCAACAATGACAGCCAAACGGATCGCAATGGCCACTTTTTTGATGAGATACGCTTAACCCATCGTGCGCTGCCTGAAATCGCTTTGGCTGATGTTGATGCAAGTTGTGATTTTTTGGGTAAAAAATTATCTTTCCCATTACTGATCTCCTCTATGACTGGCGGTGATCATGAATTGATCAGGACAATAAATAAAAACTTAGCGCAAGCGGCTGAACAGTGTCAGGTGGCTTTAGCTGTTGGCTCACAACGGGTGATGTTTTCCCACCCGGCAGCGACTGAGAGTTTTAAGCTTCGCCAGTATGCGCCGAGTACCGTTCTGCTAGGCAATATAGGCGCAGTGCAGCTCAATAAAGGATTTGGCTTATCGCAAGCGCAAGCGGCTGTGGATATATTAGAGGCCGATGGGCTGTACTTACACTTAAATCCGCTCCAAGAAGCGATACAACTTGAAGGGGATACAGATTTTTCTAATCTTGCGCAAAAGGTAGCGCAGATAGCCAAAGGTCTGAATAAACCAGTACTGCTAAAAGAAGTAGGCTCTGGTTTTAGTGTTCAAGACCTAGAAAAAGGTTTAGCGAGTGGTATTCAATTCTTTGATGTGGCGGGGAAAGGCGGCACGTCATGGAGTCGTATAGAGCATCATCGAAATGGCAGCAGCGTAGATGATTTAGGCCTGTGTTTTCAAGATTGGGGCATAGATACCGTTACTGCACTTAAAATGTTGAACCCACATATAAATGAGGCAACTTTAATTAGTAGTGGCGGACTTAGGAATGGGATTGATATGATTAAGTCTGTTATACTCGGCGCCTCAATTTGTGGGTTGGCCGCTCCATTTTTAAAGCCAGCGATGGAGTCTACCGAAGCGGTAGTCTTTGAAATTGAAAAATTGCGTCGAGAATTTAATACAGCTATGTTTCTTTTAGGAATGAAAGATATAAAGAGCCTCTTTAATAATCAGTCGCTTATATTAAGTTAAATAGACGATTATTAGAAAAGCGTTGAGGAACGAGATTAGTATGTTACCTGTTGGTATTGATAAAATCAGCTTTTATACAGCTAACTATTATTTAGATTTAAGAGAATTAGCTTGCGCCCAAGGAACCGATCCAGAAAAGTATTACGTCGGTATAGGGCAAGAAAAAATGGGCATGCCAGCTCATGATGAAGACATTGTTACAATGGCGGCTAACGCTGCATTGCCACTGTTTAAAGACGAAGAAAGTAAGAATATTTCTACGCTACTTTTTGCTACCGAAAGCGGCATTGATCAGTCAAAAGCAGCAGGCGTATATGTACATCGTTTGCTCGGTCTTAATGAAAACTGTCGTGTTGTTGAGCTAAAACAAGCGTGCTATTCAGCGACAGCTGCTGTGCAAATGGCCTGTGCATTGGTTGCGCGTCAACCTGAAAAGACAGTTTTAGTCATTGCATCCGATGTCGCTAAATATGAGCTAGATAGCCCCGGTGAAGCCACTCAAGGTTGTGGTGCAGTAGCGCTGTTAATCAAAGCCAATCCAAAAATATTAGAAATCGATCCAGAGGTAGGAAACTACACTGAAGATGTGATGGATTTCTGGCGTCCGAATTATCGTAAGACAGCCATTGTTGACGGTAAGTATTCGACTAAAATTTATTTGAAGTCACTAAAAAAAGCCTGGGAGCATTTCTCGCAATCTAGTGACGTACGTTTTAGCGATATCAGTCATTTTTGCTACCACCTACCTTTTTCACGTATGGCACAAAAGGCGCATAAGCACTTATCTAAAGTGAATAAAAGCAGTTTGGAAGTGGAGCAAACTCAGGCGCAAATTGAAGATTCACTGCTCTATAATAAGCTGATCGGTAATAGTTATGCCGCCGCTTTATTTATTGGTTTTACCTCGTTAATAGAAAATGCTGAGCAATCTTTAGCGGGTCAGAAAATCGGTTTCTTTAGTTATGGATCGGGTTGTGTTGCTGAATTTTTCTCTGGCACAGTGATTGAAGGTTATAGGCAACAGTTGTTTACGCAGCAGCATAAAATGATGCTAGATAGCCGTCAGGCTCTGAACTATGAAGAGTATCTTAGTCTTTACCATGCACCGGATCCGCAGAGTGGTGAACGTATTGAAATGCCTAGTGATACCACAGGTGGTTTTAGATTGGCCGCTATTGGTGATCACAAACGAGAGTATGTTGAGCGCTAATGCAAGGGCGTGCGCCAGGTAAAATTATCTTAAGTGGTGAGCACTCTGTCGTTTACGGAGCGCCCGCCATCGCCAGTGCCATCAAACTTTATAGTTACATCGATTACACCCCGGTTAAAGGCTCAGATTTAATCGCCGAGTTTGTCGGCATCAAAGTACACTCAAACCATCCTATCGCTAAATTATCACCTTTAGTGTCTTTTCTTGATCGTCAATTTCAAAAGTTTGTCGATGGCGCAATCCAAGTAGATAAAATACTTAACTCCCCAGTGCAGTTAGTGCTGTATGTATTGGCATCGCAATTACCGACATCCTCATTAAGTGCTCACTTTAACGGTGACAGCCAGTTACCTATCGGTGCAGGTATGGGGTCATCTGCCTCCATTATTGCAGCGGCTGTGGTCTTAGTGGAATCCATCAATAAAAAACCATTATCTAAGGTTGAGCGCTATCAGTTAGTGAAACACTGTGAGCGATTACAGCACGGCAAAGGTAGTTTAATTGATGCGGCCACCGTTATACTAGGCGGTGTAGTACAAGTTCAAGAGCAAGCGGTCAGTAAACTAGCGCTGCGCTTAGATGAAAACTGGTATTGGTTATTTACCGGTACACCGCAGTGCTCAACGGGTGAGTGTGTCAGCTTTGTTGCTGCGCAACACGCCGATGATGAGCAGCTGTGGCAAAGTTTTGCGCAGTGTACTCAAAGCTTGATCTTAGAGTTAAATAATAACGGTGATCCCAGTGATATTATTGTCGAAAATCAGCACTTACTTGAGCATATCGGTATTGTTTCAGCACGTACTCAAGAGATAATACAGATCTTAAAAGAGCGTGGTGCGAGTGCCAAAGTGGCGGGCGCGGGCGCCTATATAGGTGATTCATCGGGTTTGGTGTTGGTCTACGCCAAAGATGCGGACCCCGCTGCATTATTTGCCGGCTTTAATATGAAGTGGGGCAAAGTCGAGCAAGATATTATCGGTGCCAGAGTGGTAGAAGGTGATTAAGTTATGAATGAAAGTGGCAAAGTAATTATAGCCAGTGCACCTGGAAGCACGATGTTAATGGGTGAACACGCAGTGGTTAAGGGTTATTGGGCCATCGCTTGCGCACTGGATAAAAGAATTAAAGTTACACTCACCCCAAGATCAGACAGAGCTGTACTTGTACACTCTCAATTAGCTAACTACAGGGCATCCTTAGATGATTTAGTGGCTGATGATAAGCTCAGTTTTGTATTGAAGGCGATCGAGTTAGCGCAAATGGAAAAAGGTTTTGAGTTAGATATAGAAGCCGAGTTTTCCCATACTTTGGGTTTGGGATCATCTGCGGCAGTGACGGTAGCGACGATTAAAGCCCTCGCGGAATATAGCAAAACCACATTAACCCGCGAAATGCATTTACAACAGGCACTGGCGGTTGTGCATGCGGTGCAGGGTCGGGGTTCTGGCACTGACTTAGCGGCGAGTATATACGGCGGCGTGATTGCCTATAGAGTTGATCCATGTGAAGTGATCCCGCTCTCAGGTTTGCCGCTTATTTGTTTGCATTACGTAGGCTATAAAACCAAAACAGCTGTTGTATTAGAAATAGTCGCTAATAAAGCGGCTAAACTTCCCAATATTTATGCTGGTATCTATAAAATGATGGATACGATTACTTGTGAGGCGATAAGCGCTGTTAAAGCACAAGACTGGCAGAGTTTTGGTGAACTGATGAACATCTATCAAGGACAAATGGATAGCCTTGGTGTAAACGATGCTAAGCTCAATGAAATGATTTATACATTGCGCCAAAATCCAGCGATTCAAGGTGCTAAAATATCGGGCTCTGGTTTGGGGGATTGCGTGATTTCCCTTGGTGCTGAACTTGAACTAGCAGGCTATCAAAAAATACCGCTAACTGTCACCGATAGCGGCGCGAAAACCCATTAGATTTCACATCGACCTAACTGATCATCCTAAATTCGATAGTTGGGCATCATTTTAGGCGCAGAAAAATCGTATTGTAACTAGGCATGATTAGTTAACACCCATTGATGATTTAGTACTTAATTCATCTTTAGTAAATGGTTGTTCCCTTTACAACTTTTCCCTAAAGCGTAAGCATAACGACGTTACGGTGCGATTTAGCAAGTTTAAAATGATGAAGTGTATTCACTCACGTAGTAATACACCGGATACGATAAAACTAAATAAAAACAATAGGTTGATTTGAATGCGTAACGGTCAACTGCCGATTTTAGGATAACACAGAGAACTCAATGAGTGATACTTTGCAAACCAAAGCCCAAGTGATTAATCAGTTTTTACCTGAAAAGCTAACGACAAAGCACAGTGCTGAGGCCTTTGCGCCCAGTAACATCGCGCTGTGTAAATACTGGGGTAAGCGAGCAACAGAACTCAATTTACCGACTAACTCTAGCTTGTCTATCTCGTTGGGGCATTTAGGTTCGCATACCCGTATCAGCCATAGTGAAAATGGTGCTGATGTGGTGAAACTCAATAATAGAACACAAGATGAACAAAGCAGTTTTTGTCGTAAAGTGATCGCCTTTATCAATCTATTTCGCCGCGATCAATCGATACCATTAGTCATAGATACCCGCAACAATATCCCTACTGCAGCAGGGCTGGCCTCTTCTGCTTCAGGTTTTGCAGCGTTAGTGCTCGCGATCAATGATTTCTTTGAGCTGCGCTTGACTAAGGTGCAGCTCTCAGCATTTGCCAGAATGGGTAGTGGTAGCGCGTCACGCTCTATCTACACAGGCTTCGTGCGCTGGGATATGGGTAAGCAAGAAGATGGTATGGACAGTGTTGCTAGTCAGCTGGATTGTCAGTGGGATGATTTTTGTATCGGTTTGATTAAAGTCAGCAGTGCTAAAAAGCCGGTCGATTCTCGCAGTGGTATGGATCGCACTACAGCGACCTCTAGTCTTTATCAAAACTGGCCAGCGCAAGCTGCTGCAGATTTAATTACATTACAAAAAGCCATAGAAAATCGTGATTTTTCGGCAATGGGTGCCTGTGCTGAACAAAATGCCATGTCGATGCATGCAACCATGATTTCTGCTTGGCCGCCGTTAGTCTACTGGTTACCAGAATCACTGGCGGTAATGCAACGTGTATGGCAGCTTCGTGAGTCCGGTATAGCAGTGTATTTCACCATGGATGCAGGGCCAAATTTAAAGTTATTATTTGAAGAGTCATCACGCAAGCTACTTGAAACTGAATTCCCACAAATGGATATTATCCAGCCATTTAAGAGTCACTAAATGCCAAACACCCAATTGCAAAACGGCTTTGTATTGTGTGCCAGTGCACGCGATACGCAGCAGGGCATTGCACTTGGTTATTGGTTGGTTACTGACAACAAAGCACAATACATCCTAGTACCCGCACAAGAGCAGGTTTTTTTTGTGCTTGAAAAAGATCAAGAAGAAATTCGTTTTTTACTGCGCGGGTTTAACGGTTGGCGATTAGAGCACTTAGCACTTAAAGATTTAGCTCAGCGGCCAGCGATGGGGCTTTACTGCACTAGTCTTAAAGAAGCGCGAAATATCATCAACAAACTGTATCATGCGCATATCGTGATGATAGAGGAAGACATACGCCCGAACGATCGCTATTTAATGGAGCGTTTTATTCGCGGCGCAGTGCGTTTCAACCCTGAAGACCCCTCAAAGTTAGCGCCTGCTCAATCTAATAACCAAACGAGTACTCCAGCTTTTAAACCCTCCTTTAGCATTCTCTCTTTAGATATTGAAACCAACATGCATACGGGTGAAATACTCTGTATTGGTGTGCAAGACTCAACAGGGTTTAAGCGTGTATTGATGTTAGGTGAGGGTAGTGATAGTGCAACAATCGAGTATTGTGGGGATATAAAAGCGTTATTACTTCGCTATGTTGATCTGATCAATGCCTGCGACCCTGATATTATTATCGGTTGGAATGTCATCGGGTTTGACTTTAATGTGATAGAGCAGCGCGCGCAATACCACCAAATAGCGCTGCACATTGGTCGCGATGGCAGTGCATCCGTATTGCATCAATCCGCACGGGGTAAATATTATCTGCGCATTGAAGGTCGCATTGTTTTAGATGGTATCGATGTCTTAAAAGGCGCGACTTATCAATTTGATAGCTACTCGCTAGAAAATGTCTCAAGGCAACTGCTTAACAAAGGTAAATTGGTTGAATCTGTGGTGCATCGCGGCGATGAAATTATCGAGATGTATGAGACGGACCAAAGTGCATTGGCGAAGTACAACTTAATGGATTGCGAGTTAGTGCTGGAAATTTTTGAACACGCAAAACTGATCGATTATCTGGTTGAACGTACTGCTCTAACAGGGTTAGCTCTTGATAAAATTGGCGGCTGGTCAAGCGCTTTTGACAATCTATACTTACCAAGATTGCACCGCAACGGTTACGTAGCACCAGAATACGCATCGGGGGTCAGCGATATGGCATCTCCCGGGGGATATGTCATGGACTCAATCCCGGGACTTTATAAACACGTTTTAGTGCTCGATTTCAAAAGTCTGTATCCAAGCATTATTCGCACGTTCAAGATAGACCCTTTAGGACTGGCACAAAGTGCTGTTATTAAGGATGACGATTATTTAGTACCAGGGTTTAATGGCGCTAGCTTCACTAAAGAAAATAATATATTACCTGAAATTATGGATGATTTATGGGAGGCAAGAGACAGAGCGAAAGCGGCTAATAACAAGGCGATGTCGCAGGCGATAAAAATTTTAATGAGCTCCATGTATGGCGTGTTAGGTTCTAACGCCTGCCGTTTTTTTGATCATCGCCTATCGGGTTCGATTACTTTACGCGGCCATGAAATTCTGACAAAAACCGCCAAAGAAATTGAACGTAAATTCGGATATAAAGTGATCTACGGTGATACCGATTCCGTCTTTGTCTGGCTGGGAGAGCAGTGTTCTGATGATGAAGCGCACAGTATTGGTGACCTACTTTCAGCAGAGCTTACTTTGTGGTGGCAGCAGCAATTGAGTGAGCGGTTTCACATTGAAAGCCATTTAGAGCTCGAATACGAAACCCACTACACTAAATTTTTAATGCCTACGATGCGCGATTCTGACCTGGGTACTAAAAAGCGCTACGCCGGTTTACAGCACTTTAAAGACAACAGCACAAAAATGGTCTTTAAAGGCATGGAAAATGTGCGCTCAGACTGGACGGAACTGGCAAAGTTGATGCAAGAGCGTGTGTTTCACTGCGCTTTTAATGATTTACCGTACGAAGACTACATCAAAGAAACGGTCGAGCAAGTGCGCGCAGGTAAACGGGATGCGCAGCTCTTATATCACAAGAAACTGCGTCAAAATGTAGAAGATTATCAAAAAAATCGGCCTCCACATGCGCAAGCTGCATTGAAGCTACAGGCGTATTTTAAAGAACAGCAGGTCAATGAAAAGCTTCACCGCGGGCAAACTATTCGCTATTACATGACAGTCAATGGACCTGAACCTATTGAGTGCCACCGCTCTAGACTGGATTACGACCACTATATAGAAAGGCAGTTAAAACCCTCTCTCGATGCTTTATTATCGGTTAAAGGCAAAAGCTTTGAGCAGTTAGTGGGGTTACAGATCGGTTTGTTTGAATAACGTTTTTTTAAACTAGCCTGCTCCTTAATTTATTTTTAAAAAGAGTATTTTGAAACAAGTATATAGCTCTTTTAGTAAAGCAACTGACGAAAGAAAAGAGATGAATTATAAAAGCACGTTGTTAATATTAAATGGATAATCTACCCTTGTTTTTTGTATCAGGCTCTGGATAAAATAGTGTTACTTTTGATAGCGGCCTAATCGTTGAATTTTTCTCATACATTGTTCAATATTATCAAAAATGACTGACTATTGTTGTCACTTATCATTGAGGACTAAAGTTGAAAAATAACATCTTACATTCCCTGAAAGAAAGTCACGAAATGCTTGCACAGTTTATAGAAAATCCTTATTCGATAGCATCAATAGAACGTGCTGCAAAAACCATCATAGAATCTTTAAAATCAGGTAGCTCCATTTATAGCTGCGGCAACGGTGGTTCTATGAGTGATGCTATGCATTTTGCTGAAGAGCTATCTGGCAGATACCGTAATAATAGGGCCGCATTGTCAGCGACTGCGATTAGTGATCCTGGACATATCACATGCGTTGCAAATGATTTTGGTTATGAATATATATTTTCAAGGTATTTGGAAGCAAATGCAAAGCAGCACGATTGTCTGCTAGCTATTAGTACTAGCGGCAGTAGTAAGAATGTAATAAAAGCGGCACAGCACGCAAAAGATAACGGGATAAAAGTGATTAGTTTAACCGGGCCTAGTGATACAGAGCTTGGGTTATTAGCGGATGTGGATATTTATGCCGGAAGCAGTGAGTACGCTGACAGAGTGCAAGAGATTCATATAAAAGCTATTCATATATTGATTGAATTAGTAGAACGAGAATTGTTTCCTGAAAACTATAAATAATACGAATGAATGAATTTTGATCAGGAGAACAAATAAATACTTATAAAGGGCTGTTTAGAGCCCTTAACGAATAGTCCAAGCGCTATTTTTGTCATCTAAGATTCATGCATTATAGAGGTTGTAAAAGTAATTGTGTAA
>Ga0209291_1003695_pt1 | contig 11130 bp, 7 predicted proteins | sample GOMGulsemesocosm_FD_184633 | JGI IMG/M metagenome (GOLD analysis project Ga0209291, IMG submission 184633) | Methane-oxidizing microbial communities from mesocosms in the Gulf of Mexico - GOM9B Gulf of Mexico (SPAdes) (version 2) | ecosystem: Environmental > Aquatic > Marine > Cold seeps | place... | reverse complement strand
CTTTACTAAATATCTTGTATTAAATGTTGCTCCATCATCTATAGCAAACGAGCTAACACACACACTGCTTTTGTTTTTTAACACACCCTTTATTTCCAATTGAACAGCCTGTTGAAGAAAATGATTCTCTATGTCATGAGATGTTCTTAGCTTAGGTGTAAGCATTGCTATAGGGGTATTTGAATTTGATTCAATAGAAAAAACATCGTTTACTTTTGCTTTTAATGCATGTACAAAATAGATTAATGCAATTGCTATAAACATCCCTAACATAATAGATACAATTTGTATAATTGGTCTATTGGGAGAAACGGGGGTTTTAGGAACTTTACCAGGGGTTATAATTCTATGAAAAGCAATTTTTGCAGCTTGTGCAATTTCTGCTTCCATCTTCTTCTCGTTTAAAAAATTATAAGATTGCTGGTAAATATGAAATTCTCTATTTAAAATATTCATTACTCTTTCTTTCTCAGGAACGGTTATGAAATTTCGCCTAACAACAACTATTTTATCACTTAATTTGCGGTATTTCGTTTCTAAGTTTTTACGAGTATTGGTGATACTTTCTTCTAAATAGCTCGTTAAATCGTACAGCTTTCCATCTATTACTTTTACCTTCTCATCTTCTACAGTATAGGTAATTAGTAAATCATGTCGTTCAGCTTGAAGTGCCTTAATTTTCTTTACTATTTCAGTTGATAAAAGGTCTGTAAAAGCTTCAAAATTTGGAGCTAACTCAAGAGGGTTATTATTCCCTTTCTTTATATATTTTTCTAAGTCTCTTATTGCTTCAAGACTCATTTTAAGATTTGTTTGTTGAATTTCTAATTGGGCAATTTGGCGCAAATCGGTTTCGGTTTCTTGCCTGATATTGGTAATGTTTTTTGTGTCTCTATAATTTTGAATATTAAATTCTGAGTTAGATAATTTTTCTAATACAATATCAATCTGATCTCTTAAAAAATTTACAGTAATATTAGCCGCCTTGTATTTATTTTCAATATAGTCCTTAATATATGTTTCTGTAACCTGATTTACAACGGTTGCAGCTTTCTCAGGGCTTGATGATTTATAAATAATGCGTAAAATAGGAACGTCTTTATCAACAGAAGTAATATCTATGTTTTTCTGAATATGCTTTAGTAAAGTTTGCCTGTTTAATATTTTAAATTTATAATTCCCAGCTATCTTTTTATCTTTATTTTTTTCAATAAATACATCATTAAGCGATACGTTTATTGTTAAATTGGGAGACACTAACATTTTCCCCATACTTCCTTTGTAAATTTTGCCACTTAGGGGATCTCTAAAAGTATATTCGGTTTCATTAACTAATTTTAAATCAATATTTTTTTCATAAACATGCTTATGTACATTTTTATGCATTATTTTAATAGGGGATTTACCATATAAATTAATCATTCTAAATTCACCTACCTTAGAAATTTCCACATCCAGATCTAACTGATTAAGTACTTTATTCAACAAATGATCTGATTGGAGCAATTCAATTTCTGCAGCAATTTTGTTAGATAAAGCAAAAACATCAAAATCTTTAAATAAATTACTATTTGGTACTCCTTCACCTGTATCCGCTAGCTTCATTTTTGCTGTACTTTCATACATTGGTGTAACAGTTTTTAAATAGCGTTTAGCTATTAGCAATGACAGAAACATGATTGCTATTATGATAGGTAAACCTCTAAAAAAAGGTTTTAATATTCTAAAGTTCTTCTCCATATTGCAGTTTATTTTTTAAAACAACCCAAATAAAATGGCAGCAGCTGTTACAGTTGAAGTAAAAGGGATAATAGTAGATATTCGTTTATCAAATGTTTTATAACTCTTAGAAGGAACTACCACTACATCACCTGGATGCAACATAATATTCTTACTAATATAATCTCCAGATTTGCTCATGTCAATGTTAGCTACTCTTACATGTTCTCCTTCTTGCCTAAGAATTTTTATGTATTCAATATTAGCGTAAAATTCAAAACCATTACATCGTGCTATTATCTCAAGAAGTGAATTATGATCTTTATCTATTTTAATAACTTGAGGAAGTCTGACTTCCCCTAAAACTGTTATTTCTTTATTCAATACCTTTATGTCAACTATTGGGTTGACTAACCATTTTCCAAAACTTTCCTTTAGTATGTTTTTCAGGTTAATTACAGTCATATTTAAGACGTTAAAGGTTCCTAGTTTTGGTATTTCAATATTTCCATCAGCATCAACCATTAACCATTTTCCATAAACTTCATTAGAATTATAGATTCCATATGATGAACCTATACTTAGTTCATCTTCTCCCCAAACACTTATACTAATTTTATCATCTTTTCTAATATGATATTGATATGTAGCATCATATGCGAACATACTATCTAAAATTGCTACATCTGTATTTCGCTCTGATCTAGGTTCCATCAATATGTTAGATGTCTTACAGGAACTAAATAGAATAGTAATACAGGTAAAGAAAACTATAAGGTATCTCATATTATAAAAATTGAAAAAATTGTCTTAAAAAACTTGGTTTTGTTCTTTTTAAATGATCTCTTACTTCTATTATTTTGTGTAAAACCTGTTTAACACTTTTCTCTTCTAATTCATTTTTCTGGATATAATCAAAGGCTCCATGCTTTAACGTATCTACTACTGTTTTAATTTCTTCCTGACTGGAAACCATCACTACATAAATATTAGGATTGAATCTTTTTATTTTTTTTAACACTTCATAACCTGTTAGTGTTTCCATAACATAATCTAAAAAAACTACATCGGGGTTTTCATTAATACAGTCAAGACAACTTAGCCCATCATTAAATTTTTTAACTTCTGTATACCCTATACCGTGTATATACTGTTCAATGATATTTTGGTAAAAAACATCGTCATCAACTACAAAAATTTTCAACTGCTCTATTTGATCCATAATGGTTATTATTTTAATTAAACTAATTATAGTTAGTATTAAGCTAAAACTATACCTTTAGAGATAACTGCTTGTTTGTTAGTCTTTTGCGAAAAACAATGTCTTAATCTATTCCAAAAAACACATCATTTTCCATTAAATGGAAAAATACAGACCTACTACCAAACGAAAATAATTGGATTACTTTTTTGAAATTGTAGCATATTTTTTAGTGAATGAAACTCAAATAGGACTTCTATGCTTTTGAATTGATATAAAATAAACGCCTTACCATACATTTATATTATAAAAATGTATGGTAAGGCGTTTATTCAATAGTTAAGAAAAGTGATGTTATAATACATCACCTTATAATAACTCCTTTTTTCTTATCTGAGACACAACTTCTGTAAGAATACTAGTTGTATTGTCTACTAATGATTTTAATTTTTTTAAAGAATAGTTATCATTATTTAAATGCTCTAAATCACTTATGTCTTGTTTTAAAGAAGTTATTCCCATATAATCAATACTTGGCTTCATTTTATGTGCTAATTTTTTTAAGCTACTAATATTTCTTTCTTCATACAACCTATTTATTTGTTTTAAATAATCAGGAGTAAGCTTAACAAAAAGATTACACATTTTTTTTAAAAAGGCGGTATTACCTTTGCTTAATTTTTCAAGTTTTTGTAAATTATATGATAGTTTTTTTGTAGTATTTACTACAGCTACAGCCAATGTTATATTCTTTTTCTTTGGAATAACAGTATAGTGTTTAGTTATAACATTTATTAAATCTTGTTCTTCAAAAGGTTTAATTAAATAGTCATTCATTCCTACTTCCATTACCTCATCTATTTCAGAACCAAACGAATTTGCTGTTAATGCAATAATTGGTGTTCGCATTTTTAATTCGTTGCGAATAATATTTGTCGCTTCTATACCATTCATATCTGGCATTTGAATATCCATCAATATTAAATCAAAGCTTTCCTTTTTTAAAATTTCTATGGCTTGAACTCCATTTTCAACTTTAGTTAAATTTACATTTTGTCGTTTTAAAATGTTATTCACTATCAGCCTATTTATTTTATCATCCTCGACAAGTAGAATTTTTACATTATACAAAAGTCCTTTACGAACCTTATTTTTATTATAAACAACCGATAGCGGAGTTATTGTATTTATTTTAGGGTCATTCAAAAGAATATTTTCTTCTTTAGTTGATCTTACTGGGTAATTCGATGTTAGAAAAGTTGTTCTCATAATTTTACTTATTTATTATTTCTCCTGACTTCATCATGTTATAAATAGTGGATTTTCCTATATCTAGTTTATCCGCTACCTTCATTACATTATTACTATATTTATCAAGAAAATGACTAATAATTTCAACATTATATGCTCTCAATGTTTTTTCTAATGCTGCATACGGAGCATCCTGGATAAATGAATTAAAAGAAATATCCTTTGCTTCAATTTCTTTGCCATCACACATTACACTGGCCAAATCAATAATAGACTTTAATTCTCTTACGTTACCGGGATAATTATATTCCAATAATTTTTCTTTGGCATTAGAAGTTAAAATAGGCAAGGGCATTTTATTCTCTTCTGAGAATTTACCGACAAAATGTTTAGCTAATATTAATATGTCATTATCACGATCCCTTAATGGTGGTAATTCTATAGGTAAACCTATTATACGATAATACAAATCTTTTCTAAAAACATCTTTTTTAATTTCTTCTACCAAATTTTTATGTGTTGCAGTTACAAGGCGAACATTAAATTTTATACTCTTATTTCCTCCTACACGAGTTACTTCTCGTTCTTGTAGCACCCGCAATAGCTTAACTTGCATATTAATGTCTAATTCGGCTATTTCGTCAAGAAAAATAGTACCTCCATCAGCTTCTTCAAACTTTCCTATTTTTCTACAATGAGCTCCTGTAAAAGCACCTTTTTCATGGCCAAATAATTCACTCTCGACTAATTCACTAGGTATTGCGGCCATATTAATAGCTACAAAATTCTTTTTTCTTCTTTCGCTATTATAATGTATAGCTTTAGCAACTAATTCTTTTCCTGTTCCCGTTTCTCCTGTAATTGAAACATTAATATTTGTTTTAACTGCATTTTCAATTAAACCAAACGATCTTTTTATTGCATTACTTTGCCCAATAATAGATTTTTCAAAGCTAAATTTAGCTCCCAACTCTTTTTTAAGCTCTGCTACCTCTTGCTTTAAATTTGTTTTTTCTCTAATTCGTTGTATGACATTCCAAAGTATATCTTTTGTATTCTCATCTTTTATAATATAGTCATATACCCCACTTTTAATTAGACTTAGAGCAATACTAACTTCTTCTTGACCACTAATAACGACAACAACAATAGAGGGATCCTGATCTTTAATTTTCTTAAATAATTCATCACCATTAATGTCAGGTAAATTATAATCGATACAAATGACATCTGGTTTTTGATATAAATTACTTAAACATGCCTTAGCATTGTCAAATAATAGCACATCATAATCTGGGTTGAGTGATAAATGATACTTTATCATTTCACCGTACCAAGGGTCATCTTCTATTATAAATATTTTCACCAAATTGAATGTTTTATTATAATTATTATACTAAACAAAAACACTATTGACATTTCGATTTAAGCCTATATTACCAGCCCTTATCTACTATATAGTTCTTCAAAAAACCATAATGTTACCCTGCTATTTTAATTATTTTATTCAAAAGGTTATAATTGTTTTAAAATAAAGGGTTGAAAATCATAACTTTTTGACGTGGTATATTTTAGCCTTTCAAGCTCATAATGACGAGGGTTTATAGTGTTTACCCTTAGATAAGTGTTTTAGTTTATACTCCAAATTTAGAGATGAAAGTTCTGCTTTTTATTTTTTTTCGTTTAATGCTATCATTTCTGTCGGTAAAACAACAATATGTATAGATTTTTTTACAATTTCATTTAGATTGTCTAATTTAAACCAGGATAGAGGGAGGCTTTGACTACTCTATCCAAAATTGATGAAGTATCGAAATGTTTAATGATTATAAATACTACTCTGGCAAGCTAAGTATGATACTTTTAATTTAAAAATCTTGAATCAAAAAGAGTCCAAATAGTAGTTTTAATAAATGCTTTTTTAAGGATATTGTTTGTCCAGATATTACAAGTGTTTAGACATGTGTAATTCCCGTTGGCTTCATAAAAAGTATCATTGTTCCTATAAGTATATCCTTCAGTTTTTATAAACTGGTTACCCTCTTTTAGTTTACTATTCAATAGTAAACATAACGCTGTAATTACCTGTAGAACTATTTATTAACATGTTATATTCTCCTTTTGGTAAGTAATATTTGCCATTCTTCTTTTTAGGAATAATGAGCGATTCTGTTGAATCCTCTAACAATTCTTTTCCTGCTTCAGTGATACTTAAATTATAATTCACAGTATTAAAACCTTTTTCAAAAGTTGTATTAAGTTGCTGTAAATTATTACCATCTTCAGATTGGATAGTAATAGTTGCTTTATTTTTTTTGCTGCTATAAACTTGAATGGGAATAATTAACTCATTTGCTTTAAGCCATTTACTCCAAGAGCTTCCCCAAGTATTAGAATATGTTATAACAGGAATAGGATTGATGTAAACGTTTTCGTTTTTATAAGTATGAAACTCTTCAAAAATGCTCACATTGGTTTTGTATAAACTACGACCGTGAGTAGCTACAACCAAATCATTTGTTTGTGATTGTATTACCAAATCATGCACTGCAACATTTGGGAATCCGTTAGAGAAAGTTTCCCAAGATTTTCCTTTGCTAAACGAAACATATAATCCGTTATCGGTACCTACATACAAGATGTTTTCATCGTTTAAATCTTCTTGAATCACATTTATAGAAGATTTTGGTAATGTACTACTGATATTCATCCAAGTTTTTCCATAGTCTTCAGAAACGAATGCATGAGGAGTAAAATCATCAAATCGATATCCGTTTAAAGTAACATACACCCGTGATTTTAAATGTTGTGATGCTACTACTCTTGAAACCCATAGATTGTTTGGTAAAGCCGCTGAGATATCAGCCCATTTTTTTCCGCTGTTTTTGGTTAGGTATACTAATCCATCATCACTTCCGGTATAAATTACCCCTTCTTTTAAAGTAGATTCTGATATTGACGTAATGGTTCCATAGGCAACATTTCCTTGTTTTCCACCTTGGGTAAGATCCTCAGAAATAGTCTCCCAATCATCACCTTGATTTTCTGATTTTAGTAACTTATTTCCGCCTAAATACAATACATCTTGATTATGAGGTGATAATAAAATTGGCGTTTGCCAATTGAATCGATATGGTTTTTCCCCTAAGTTATGTTTTGGTTGAATGTATTTTCTTTCCAGTGTTGTTTTATCAATTCGGTAATAATTACCAAATTGATAACCAGTAAATACAATGTTGTTATCACGATTATCAATTTGTACTTGCATTCCATCAGCACCTAATAAACTTTGATACGGGTATTCTCCGGTTTGATGCCAACTTTTATCTTCTACATGATTATTTGGCCCAAACCAAACGCCATTATCTTGTAAGCCACCGTAAACATTGTAGGGTTCTGTATTATCGACATTTACGGAGTAAAACTGACCTACAGCAGGGTTGTTGCATTTAATCCAACTTTCACCATCGTCATAAGAGATGTTTACGCCACCGTCATTTCCATCAATTAAATGACCTTTTAAATTAGGGTTAACCCATAAGGCTTGATGATCGGCATGTACATTTTCTTTATGAATAGATTTAAATTTTTTTCCACCATTATCCGATTTAATAATCGGAACACCACACAAGTAAATTTTGTCTTTGTTTTTAGGATGTACGCGTATTTCTCCAAAGTAATATCCGTAAGAGAAAAATAAACCATCCAAATAATCGTCATGAGTCTTAGTCCATGTTTTTCCAGCATCATCACTTCTGTATACTTCAGCACCAATTACGGGCGTATCAAATAATTTAGAATTTGCAGTATCTAAATAGGTGGCAATGTCATTAGGTTTTGCTTCTCCAGTTCTAACCAATTGCTTTACATTTTCAGCACGATATTTTTCTTGAAATCCATTTCGTTTTAAAAACCCGTTTAACTTTTTATCTGATAAATTTAGAAATTCATCAACTGTCATTTGCTTAAAATCTTCTTTAGTTAAGCCTTTTTTAATAACAGTACTATCTTTTTTCCTTCTATTTTGATTGTCTAATACAGCATATAATGTGTATTCATTATAAACAGCTAAACCTATTCTACCAATACCATTTCCAGTAGGAAAGCCAGAATTTATATCGATTTTAGTCCATGTATTTCCTGCATCAATACTTTTATAAATTCCAGATTCACTACCATTACCTGAGAAATTCCATGCCTTACGTTTACGTTCCCATGCAGCAGCATATTGAATTTTGAAGTTGTTGGATTGCACTTTTATATCAATTACACCAGTGTTTTCAGAAATAAATAACGACTGTTTCCATGTTTTTCCGCCATCAACAGTTTTGAAAATACCACGTTGTTTATTTGGAGAATATAAGTGACCAATGACACCAATAACAACCTCATCAGGATTATTAGGATTGATTACAATACTACCAATATGATGAGAATCCGTTAAACCAACGTTTTCCCAAGTTTTCCCATTATTAATACTTTTTAAAATACCGACTCCTGCATAGGAAGAACGAGAGGAGTTATTTTCACCAGTTCCCACCCAGATAGTTCGGCTTTTCCAATGCACAGCAATATCTCCAATATTTTGAGTTTCTGCAGTATCTAAAATAGGAGTGAAGGTTGTTCCGTTGTTTTTAGTGTGCCATAACCCACCTGAAGCATAAGCCGTATAAAACTCATTAGGGTTATCAGGGTTCACTTCTAAATCGACCACACGACCACTCATAATTGTTGGGCCAATATTAGTAAACGGAATGTTTTTTACAAGAGATGTTTCTTGTGCTATAACAACTGAAGAAATAAAGGCGATTATAAATGATAGTATAGATTTCATAATGAATAAAATTGTAAAAGCGATAAAAATACATAAATTATAGAATACTTATTTAGTAGATTAGTTACTTAAAATTAGAAGTGATAGTAATGTTTATTAAAACATGTATTTTTGAAATTCAAATAATATAATTTTTCTTTAAAAATGAAAGATTCTGGTACATTAAAGAAGTATTTAAAAAGGGTGATTGATGATGATCAGTTAGATGATTATATACCAGAAATCATCAATTCGTTTTCTTCGTTACAATTAAATAAGAACGATTTTTTTGTAGAGGAAGGTAAAGTGTGTGCTTATTTTGGTTTTATAGAAAGTGGTGTTTTACAACATTCTATTACGATTTTAGGTGAGGAAAAAACAACTTATTTAGCGTTAAAAAATTCATGTGTAGCTGCTTTAAATAGTTTTTTGAAAAAGACTTCTTCCAGAAAAAATATTAAAGCATTAAGTGATTGTAAAATATGGGTTGTTGATTGTGATTCATTTAATAGTTTAGTCAAAAACAATAAAGGATTTCATACGTTTTATTTTAATTTAATAGAGAATCAGATATTCTTAATTGATGATTATCGTATTGATTTATTAACATTGACACCAGAAGAACGTTATTATAAATTATTGGTAAACGAACCTAATTTATTACAAGAAGTACCACTACATTATCTAGCTTCATTTTTAGGGATCTCATCACGACATATGAGTAGAATTCGTAAAAATATAAAATAAGGACATTTGGCTTGTTGATTAAAAATAATCTTGGTTATTTTTGAAACTCAATAAATACTACAAAAACAGACATCATGAAATACGCACCAATTAAAAGCGAGTTATTCGTAACGAATCGTAAGAATTTCGCAGCACAAATGAAACCAAGTAGTTTGGCAATATTTAATTCGAATGATATATATCCAGTAAGTGCCGATAGTACTTTGCCATTTGAGCAACATAGAGATATATTTTATTTAAGTGGTGTAGATCAGGAAGAAAGTATTTTAGTGTTATTTCCTGATTGTCCTAAACCAGAACATCGTGAAATATTATTTTTAACAGAAACAAATGAGCACATTGCTGTTTGGGAAGGTGAAAAATTAACCAAAGAAAAAGCATTTGCCACTAGCGGGGTTAAAACAGTATACTGGTTAAAAGACTTAGAAAAAGTGTTGTTTGAAATAATGACTCAATGTGATACCGTATATATCAATACAAACGAGCATTACAGAGCAAATGTAGAAACAGAAACTCGTGAAGCACGTTTTACAAAATGGTTATTGCAAAAATACCCAGCACATTCAGTAGCGAAGAGTAACCCAATTTTACAACGTTTACGTTCTGTTAAGAATTCTATTGAATTAGATTTATTACAGCAAGCTTGTGATATTACAGAAAAAGGATTTCGTAGAATATTAAACTTCGTAAAACCTGGAGTATTTGAATACAATATCGAAGCAGAATTTATGCATGAATTTTTGAATAACCGCTCAAAAGGTTTTGCGTATACACCAATAGTTGCATCTGGAAATAATGCGAATGTATTGCATTATATAGAAAATAACCAAGAGTGTAAAGCAGGCGATTTAATTTTATTAGATGTTGGCGCAGAATATGCAAATTATGCATCAGATATGAGTAGAACAATTCCAGTTTCTGGTCGTTTTACCGACAGGCAAAAGGCTGTGTATAATGCAGTAAATAGAGTGAAAAATGAAGCAACCAAAATGTTAACTCCAGGGACTATTTGGGCCGATTATCATGTTGAAGTTGGGAAATTAATGACTTCTGAATTATTAGGGTTGAACTTAATTGATAAAGCTGATGTTAAAAATGAAGATCCTAAATGGCCAGCATATAAAAAATACTTTATGCATGGTACTTCTCACCATATGGGATTAGACACTCATGATTATGGTATTTTAACAGAATCAATGCAAGCAAATATGGTATTTACTGTAGAGCCAGGAATCTATATTCCGGAAGAAGGGTTTGGAATTCGTTTGGAAGATGATGTGGTTATTCAAGAAAAAGGTGATCCGTTTAACTTAATGCGTAATATTCCTATTGAAGCAGAAGAAATTGAAGACTTAATGAACAAGGCATAGCCTTGGTTTAGGTTTTACTATTATAACCA
>Ga0209291_1003684_pt1 | contig 11147 bp, 6 predicted proteins | sample GOMGulsemesocosm_FD_184633 | JGI IMG/M metagenome (GOLD analysis project Ga0209291, IMG submission 184633) | Methane-oxidizing microbial communities from mesocosms in the Gulf of Mexico - GOM9B Gulf of Mexico (SPAdes) (version 2) | ecosystem: Environmental > Aquatic > Marine > Cold seeps | place... | reverse complement strand
AAGCAAGTAGTTAATAAATTACTTGAGAAACAAAAAGAAGAAATTACAAAGAAGAATGAGGAAAAAAAAGCAATGCTTAAGGAAATCCATCACCGTGTAAAAAATAATTTACAAGTAGTGAATAGTTTATTGAAGTTTCAATCACGAGAAATAGAGGATGAAAATGTAGTAAATATGTTTAAGGAAGCCCAAAGTCGTGTGGTTTCTATGGCTTTACTACATGAAAAGATGTATCGCTCAGAAGATTTAAAGCATATAAATATTAAAGAACATATCTCGTTATTGGTAACGGATTTAGTAAATAGTTATGCAGTAGGAAAAAAAATTAAATTAGATATTGTTATTGAAGAAGTAAATTTAGGTTTACAAACTTTAGTACCTTTGGGGTTAGTGGTTAATGAGTTGATTACCAATTCGTTAAAATACGCGTTTAAAGTTAAAAATGAAGGTTCTATTACAGTTTCACTAAGACAAATATCTCATAAAAATTATGAATTAATTATAGGCGACGATGGAATTGGGTTTGTACAAGAAAAAAAACCTGAAGGGCTAGGAACAAAATTAATACAAATATTTGCAAAACAATTGAATGGGACCATGGCAAAACTTGATCAATCGGGTACCTTTTATAAGTTAGTTTTTGAAAAAATTGATATCTTGTAGTGATGATAAAAAATGGCTTTTATATAGTTACTTTTTTTGTGTTTTTTATAGCACTTCAAAACAGTTATTGCCAATCTAAAATATTACGATTTGAGCATTTAACTACCGAGTCAGGATTGCCTAGGAATCAGGTGTATGCCTTGTTGCAAGATAATGAAGGTTATATATGGACGGGAACAGGTGATGGTTTAAGTAGGTATGATGGATACAGGTTTAAAACGTTTAATAATAAAACAAGTAATTTATCTGGAAAGCATGTAGCAAGCATTTATGAAGATAAAAAGAATGCATTATGGGTGGCTACAAATAAGGGGTTTAGTAAATTTAATAAAATAACTAATCTTTTTGAAAACTTCGCTATTGATAGCGCCTTGATTTCAGAAGGGAAAAATTTTTATGGAACTAAGATTCTTGAAGACAACAATAATCGTTTGTGGGTTGGTAGTCAAAAAGGATTATTTTTATTCAATCGAAAAACAAAAAAAAAGCGGAGTGATTGGTCTAATCATATATTAAAAAGTAAACTAGACGAAAGTAGAATAAACACTCTTTTTCAAGATTCAAAAAACCGCTTATGGGTGGGGACATTAAGCAACGGGTTGTTTTTAATTTCTTTTAATTCAAATAATGAAATTGAAAACATAAATAACTTTAGTCATGATCCAAAAATTGTTACTACAATAAGTCATAATAGAGTAAACGACATTAAGGAAGATAAAGATGGGGTTATTTGGTTAGCCACTCGAGGAGGGTTAAATAAAATAATAAGAACAGTTAAATTAAGTTCAAATGAATATACATTTCAAAAAATTCAAAACCCATATAAAAGAGATGTAGTATATTTTGATATGATTAGTAGCATAACTATTGATTATGAAAACAATTTGTTTCTTGGGCATTTAAACGGTATGTATTACTTGTCTAATGGTAGCAATACACTGGAAAATATTGATGTTATTACGAATGATCCTCAGTTGAAACATAACTATGGTATGAATGCCCAATTCATTGATAATTCTGGAGTATTGTGGTTAACCTCTTCGAACGGAATTTATAAACATGATTTATTTTTACTGAAGTTTAATGCCTATAGAGCCAATCAAGATAAACCTGAAAGCAGCAGACAAAATTTAATATGGAGTATTCTTAAAGATAAAGACAAACAAGTATGGTTGGGTACATCATATGGCCTAAACAAATTAGTCTGGTCTGAAAAAACAAACAAATATGAGTACATACATATACCTAATAATGCAGAGGAGAGTGCATTAAAAAATAAATACTCCATTATATCCATGATAGAATATGATAAAAATCATTTACTTATAAGTAAACGGGATGGTTTGTTTAAATTCAATAAGCAAAATTTATTCTTCACTAAAATGCCTTTCCCTCCTAATACTTTTCCTAGTAATATGTGTTGGGGAGAACAAGGTGTTTTATGGGTAGGGACTAACAGAGGGATACTTAAATATAACATACGAAACAAAAAGTACAAGGAGTATATCTTACCTACTGGAGTTGGTTATAAAAACAATAATTGGATCCATGCAATTCAAATGGATAAACAAAATAGAGTATGGATTGGTACACTTAGCGGAATAAATGTTTTCTTTCCAGAGGAAGAAAAATTTCACTTTATAAAAACAAATCCCAAGAGTGAATATAAAAGTGTCTGGGCTATTCACAGCGATAATGATGGGAGTATATGGTATGGAAAATGGGGTGATGGACTAGCTCATATTATACCAAATGATAAAGAAGGGAACTTTATAGATGGGTATGCAATAGAAGAATTTCATGTTAAAGACGGACTTTCCAATGAGTATGTTTACGCGATCCTTCCAGATCATGAAGGGAATTTATGGATGAGTACAAATATGGGGCTAAGTAAATTCAATCCAAAAACTAATCAGTTTGATAACTATACAGCTGTTGAAGGATTACAAAGTAATGAATTTAATTCAGGTGCATATTTTAAAACTGATGATGGTGAACTGTTTTTTGGAGGACCTAGTGGTATAAATGCATTTTATCCCGCTTCAATTTCTAAAAACCTTGCAATTCCTAATATTATTATTACAAATGTTATTGTTGACGGAAGAGAAATAGGGATTCCAAATAATAAAACTAAAGAGGCTTCAGCAAAAATTGTATTAAATCATGATCAAAATCCGCTAAAATTCGAGTTTTCGGCTCTAAGCTATAACAACTCTTCTAAAAACAAGTATAAAATCCAATTGGAAAATTATGATAAAACATGGGTTACAATGGATCATAATACAAGTATTACCTATTCCAAACTTCCTCCTGGAAAATACAAATTTAAAGTGAAAGGAGTTAGTCATGGTAGTTATTGGAATGAAAATGCTACGGCTTCTTTAAGTATTGAAATAACTCCTCCATACTGGAAAACATGGTGGTTTTATACTTTATGTGTACTTCTTATATTGAGTGTTACATTCATGATTTTCATGGTAAGTCTTAGGCAGTTGAAATTAAAAGAAAAAAATGAATATTTCGAAAAGCAGAATGACGAAAAAAAGGCGGTTATAAAAGAAATTCATCATAGAATAAAAAATAATTTACAAGTAGTAATTAGTTTGTTACGAATGCAATCGTCAAAAGTTAAAGACGAAAAAGTGGTAGATATGTTTAAAGAAACACAAAAGAGAATATTATCTATGGCCTTACTACATGAAAAAATGCAACAAGATGATGATCACAAAGGAATTGATGTTCAAGAACATTTCAAAAGCTTAATCAGTGGCCTTGTAAAAAGTTATGCTGTAGAAAAAGAGATTAATGTTGCAATTGATATTAATAAACTAGATTTAGGAATGGAAACATTGACTCCTCTGGGTTTGATTGTAAACGAATTGATTACTAATTCGTTAAAATACGCATTTGTAAATAAAAATAATGGGCTAATAACGGTTCAAATTAAACAACTTGACCACCACTCTTTTGAAATGTTAATTGGAGATGATGGAGCAGGTTTTAATCCCAAAGAAAAACCATCTGGTTTAGGTACTAAACTAATTGGAATTTTTATAAAACAGTTAAATGGTACTATTACCTTACTTAATCAGCCTGGAACTATGTATAAAATAATATTTCAAAAAAACAATTCAAATTAATGATTAGCGATTGCTCATATGATTATATAAAGCACTTATTTTTTAGTGTAATATTCTTGTTTGTAGTCCAAACAAACGGACAAACATATGCGGATAAAAAATACTATTTAGTTGATAGTTTAGAGTTGAGTGAATTATCTGAAGGTGATAAGGGAATTATCAGTTCTGCTTTGACTAAATATCACAAAACAAACCAAGATTCACTCAAATTAAAGTATATAAATGATATTATTGAACTCTCTTGGGATGAAAAAGTTTGGACAAGCTATAATAGCTGGATGAACCAATATCTTACTAATAAACTGTCGGGGGTTACATTAAAAGTAGATGATATAACCAGTAAAAATAGATTGTTATTCAGTTATTTGGCAGCCACAATTAATAACAAAGCTATTATAACTCATGAAGCAGGAAACTATGTTGAGGCACTGAATTATTATCATGATTGTATAGCAATACAAGAGCAAATAAAAGATAGTGTTTTGCTGCCAGAAGCGTACAATAATTTAGGGTCATTATATCATGATATAAGAAATTATAAAAAGGCAGAATATTTTTATAACAAGTCTTTACAACTATGTGAGAAATATAATAATCACCGATGTGTTGCCATGTCCTTAACTAATTTAGGGCAGATATTATCAGATAGGAAAGAACTAGACTCCGCATTATTTTTTTTAGAAAAAAGTTTGCAAGTAAGAAAGCTATCAAAAGAAACCTATGGCATTGGAATTACATACGATTTGTTTGGTGAAGTATATTTCAGAAAAAAAGAATACAACAAAGCGCTGGAATATTTTAATAAAAGCCTTTTGTTAGAGCGCAATCATAACGATTATAAAGGAGTTGCTATTTCATTGATCTACTTGGGGAATGTGTATGTGAAGCAACAAGACTTTACACAAGCTAAAAAAGTAGGAAAAGAAGCTTTAGTAATAGCTAAAAAAGAAAACGCGTTAGAGAGTCAGGTTAGGGCAACTAAACTATTGCGAGATGCATATCAAGGTGAACAAAACTGGAAAAAAGCCTTTGACACGGAACAGTTTTATACCAAACTAAGAGATAGTATTCAAAATGATAAGATTGAAGAGTCAATTATTATTAAGCAAACAACTTTCGATCTTCAACAAAAAGAGAAAGAAATAGAACTATTGTCAGCTAAAAATGATTTGCAAAGGCTTACTCTTAGAAATAATAGAATTGTTTTATTCATTGCTGTATTGGGGATATTGCTAATTTCTATAATTGCTTTGTTTACTAAAAGAGTTTTGAATAAAAATAAGGAGGCTTCAAAGTTGTTAAGGCAACAAAACGAAGAAAAACAAGTGATGATGAAGGAAATACATCACAGGGTTAAAAATAATTTACAGGTAGTAAATAGTTTGTTAAGGCTTCAGTCAAAAGAAGTAAAGGATGCTAAAGTCCTAGAAATGTTTAAAAATACACAACGGAGAGTGTTGTCAATGGCGAAGTTGCATGAAAACATGTACAGTACAGAAAACCTGAAACTAATTAACGTAAAAAAGCATTTATCAGGATTAATTTCGGATATCATTGATAGCTATGGTTTAGGGAAAGATATAAATATTCAACTTAATATTATTGATGAAGAATTTAGTATTAAAACCTTACTGCCTTTAAGTTTAATTGTTAATGAAGTTATAACCAACTCATTAAAACATGCCTTTATCAATAAACAAGAGGGTAATGTTAGTTTAGAGTTGAAAAAAAATAATAAAGAAGATTTTGAAATGATTATTGGTGATGATGGAGTTGGGTTCCATCCTTTAGACGAAAGCTCCGGATTAGGAACAAAACTCATCAATATATTCTCCAGACAATTAAATGGAACGATTAGATTATTAAAAAAAGAAGGGGCATTTTACGAGTTAAAGTTTAAAGTGGACCATGAAATAGAAAAACAAAGGAACACTATGTTTTAATATAGTTATGCAGTTGATAAAGACATTGATGTAGGAATTGATATTGAAAATATCGATATAGGAATGCAAACTTTAACACCACTCGGATTGATTATTAACGAGGCATTTACCAATTCATTAAAACATGCATTTAATGAAACTAAAAAAGGTAAAATTAGCATCGCAATGAAGAAGTTAAAGGGAGAAAAACACGAAATTCAAATAGCAGATAACGGATCGGGTTATGTTAATAATGGGAAGTCAAATGGTATAGGAACTCGATTAGTGTCAATATTAGTAGAACAATTAAACGGTACTTTAGAGTTGCTAGAACATCAAGGTATCGCTTATAAGATTACTTTTAAAGAAATAGAGCATAGTTAGTATAACTCAATACCATCTATGTAACTATCAAAGGTGTAAATTCCCCATGTTTTTTATCGAAAGAATTTTGGTTTTAAGCCATTTGTATGATTAATGAGCTTGTAGCCAATTATCACCATAACCAACTTCTACATCTAAAGGAACGGCCATTTTAAAAGCGTTTTCCATTTCAGTTTTCACCATGGTTTTTAATTGTTTTTCTTCATTTTTAACAACATCAAATACCAATTCATCATGTACCTGCAATAACATTTTTGAACTATAATTTTCTTGGTTTAGTATTTTATGAATGTTAATCATCGCTACCTTAATAATATCAGCTGCGGATCCTTGAATAGGGGCGTTTACGGCATTTCGTTCATCAGCTGCACGTACAATTCCGTTTTGCGAGTTGATGTTCTTTAAGTATCTACGCCTATGTGAAATGGTTTCCACATAACCGTTATCTCTAGCGGAATCTACCTGATTAGCCATGTATGCTTTTAACTTTGGGTAGGTTCTATAGTAGTTATCAATTAACTCTTTAGCCTCTTTACGGGATATTTTTTGTTGTTGTGCTAAGGTAAAAGCTCCTTGACCATATATAATTCCAAAGTTGACAGCTTTAGCATTGCCACGTTGTTCACGAGTTACCTCTTCTAATGGAACATCAAACACTTTTGCGGCTGTTGCAGCGTGAATATCCTCGCCGTTAACAAATGATTCAATCATGTTTTCATCCCCACTTAAAGCAGCTATAATACGCAACTCTATTTGTGAATAATCGGCAGCAACAAGCGTATGGTTTTCATCCCGTGGTACAAAAGCTTTTCGCACTTGTCTACCACGTTCCGTACGAATTGGTATATTTTGTAAATTCGGATTGTTTGAACTCAAACGTCCAGTAGCAGCAACTGCTTGATGGTAATCCGTATGTATTCTATTTGTTTTAGTATTTACTTGTGCAGGCAATGCATCAATGTATGTGTTTTGTAACTTGATTAAGCTTCTCCAGGTTAAAATATCTTGGATGATTTGATGTTCATCTAATTTACGTAACACATCTTCAGAAGTGGAGTATTGCCCTGTTTTAGTTTTTTTTGGTTTGTCAATCAACTTTAAATCTTCAAAAAGCACAATTCCTAATTGTCTAGGAGATGCAAGGTTAAATTCCTTATCAGCTGTTTTATATATTGAATCTTCTAATTGTTTAATATCAACAGATAAATCGGTAGATAAGCTTTTTAAGAATTCAACATCTAAATTAATTCCTTCCAATTCCATTGCTGTTAAAACAGGCACTAAAGGCATTTCAATTTCGTCAAATAATTTTTTAGTGTCGGTTTCTACCAGTTTTTCTTCAAATAATTGTTTTAATTGAAAAGTAACATCAGCATCTTCAATGGCATATTCTGTTTGCTCTTTTAAAGGAACGGATTTGAATGATTTTTGATTTTTTCCTTTTTTACCAATTAAGCTTTCGATAGTAATTGGTTGGTAGTTTAAGTAGGTTTCAGATAGCACATCCATATTATGACGCATATCCGGATTTATAAGATAATGAGCTAACATTGTATCAAACAATTTTCCGAGTACTGTGATATTGTAGTTGTGTAATACTTTAGCATCATATTTAATATTATGTGCTATTTTTTCAATATGTTCTGCTTCAAAAAAGGGTCTTAATTCTTCAATTAAGGTTTGAGCTTCTTCTTGATTTTCAGGAAAAGGTATATAATATCCTTTGTGTGCTTCCCATGAAAAAGAAATCCCAACTAATTCCGCTTCAAAAGTGTTTAAGCTTGTTGTTTCGGTATCAAAACAAACAGATGTTTGTTTCATCAGTTGTTGCAAAAATAATTTTCTAGCAAAATCAGTATCAATAAATTGATATACATGCGGTGTATTTTCGTTGGTTTTATAACCAGAAACTATTGTATTGTTTTCATCAGAAGCAATATTCCCTCCAAAAAGAGAGAATTGTGAATCACTTTGGGTACTAATTTCTTTTTTTGTTGTAGAAGATTTTTCAGCACTCTTCTTTTCAGGAATAGCTGAGGTTAATCCATAAATCTTTTCAAAAGTAGTTTGTAAACGTCTGAATTCTAATTCTTGGAAAAGTGTAGTAACATCTTCTGTATTTGGTTTGGATACGTAAAACTCCTCAGCATTAAAATTTACTGGGCAATCTAGTAATATAGTAGCCAGTTTTTTTGAAAGCAAGCCAAGCTCTGTGTTTGCCTCAATTTTTTCTTTCATTTTCCCTTTTAAGTCGGCAGTATTGGCTAGCAAATTCTCCATTGATCCATACTGCTTTAGGAATTTTTTAGCTGTCTTGTCACCAACTCCTGGTAATCCAGGAATGTTATCTACCGCGTCTCCCATCATCCCTAAGTAGTCAATAACTTGTTCAGGGCGTTCTACTTCAAATCGTGCTTGTACTTCAGGGATTCCCCATATTTCAATTCCGTTCCCCATTCTTGCAGGACGATACATAAAAATATTTTCAGATACCAATTGAGCAAAATCCTTATCAGGAGTAACCATATATGTCTTAAATCCTTCTTTTTCAGCTTGTTTGGCTAAAGTCCCTATTAAGTCATCAGCTTCAAATCCAGCAACTTCAATGATAGGAATATTCATTGCTTTTAGTATTTCTTGAATGATAGGAACTGCAATTTTTATGGCCTCAGGGGTTTCTTGTCTGTTTGCTTTGTATTCTGGGAATAACTCATTTCTCAGTTTACTTCCTTGTTTATCAAAACATACAGCTAAGTACTCAGGTTTGTCTTTACGCAATATTTCAAACAGCGAATTGGTAAAGCCCATAATTGCTGAAACATCCACTCCTTTTGAAGTGATTCTTGGGTTCTTTATTAAGGCATAATAACCACGAAATATCAATGCAAATGCATCTAATAAAAACACTCTTTTTTCTGCTGACATAATTGAAAATTGAATCTTGAAAGGTAAAAATATAAAAATGAAATGAGAGTATGGATGTTAATTTTTATAGAATTAAAAACCTTACGATTTTCAATTTAGTATCTTTGGTAAAAATCAAATGTATGTCTAGGTTTTATATTGCTTTACTAATAATGTCAATTGTCTTTTTGTTTATTGAAATATATGCATTTCAAGCCTTAAAAGTATTGACAAAAGAAAAGCTATATCGTTGGATATGGATAGGTGTTTCAGTAGCAGTATATGTGCCTTTTTTTTTGGTGTTTCTTACATATTCAAAAGAAAATGGGCAAACAAAAGGATTTCAATATGCGTTTTCATTATTGTTAATGTTCCTATTGCCAAAAGTAATTTTACTAGTTAGCATGTTTGGGGAGGATGTGTATAGAGTTTTTGTAAAAGGAGCTAGAGTAATTGGTGCTTCAGAAGTGAAATCTATTCCAGGAAGGCGAAAATTTATTGCACAGCTTGCTTTAGGAGTTGCTGCTATTCCATTTGCATCTTTTTTATACGGAATTACTAAGGGGAAGTACAATTTTAAAGTTTTAAAGTATGAACTCGCATTTGATGATTTACCAGAAGCATTTGATGGTTTTACCATTACGCAGATATCGGATATACATTCGGGTAGTTTTACAGATAAATCGAAAGTACAATATGCAGTAGATTTAGTAGCCGATCAAGAGTCAGATTTATTATTATTTACAGGAGATATTGTGAATAATAAAGCGGAAGAAATGGATGGTTTTATTGATATGTTTTCAAAGTTAAAAGCGCCATTTGGAAAATACTCAATTTTAGGTAATCATGATTATGGTGATTATGCAGAATGGAAAACAAAAGCTGATAAGAAAGCAAACTTTCAAGCTGTTAAGGATATTCACTCAAAAATTGGATTTGAATTGTTATTAAATGAGTCGCGATTTATTGAAAAGGACATGCAAAAATTAGCACTTGTTGGAGTTGAAAATTGGGGGAAAGGATGGAAACAAGCTGGAGACTTAAAAAAAGCATCTGCTTTGGTGGATCAGAAAGATTTTAAAGTGTTAATGAGTCATGATCCTTCACATTGGGAACACCAAGTGAAAGAAAATGATTTTAATTACCAATTAACGCTTAGTGGGCATACTCACGGATTGCAAATGGGAATTGAAATACCAGGTTTTATTAAATGGAGTCCATCGAGTTTTATATACAAGCAATGGGCAGGATTATATGAAGAGTTTGGAAGATATGTGAATGTAAACAGAGGATTTGGGTTTCATGGTTTTGCTGGAAGGGTAGGGATATGGCCAGAGATAACCGTAATAAAGTTAAAAAAGAATACTACTGTTTAAAAAAATAGATTCCTTCATCTTCTACGAAAGGGTAAGGAAGTGATAATTGTATAAAACAGCTTAATCAGTTAAAAAGGTTAACTTTGTATAGTTAGAAATACTTTTTGAGTATTTCCTTAAAAAATAAATTAGTTCAATTATGTCTAAATTCGGTCAATTAATAGATGTTTCAGTTCCAGTATTATTAGATTTTTATACGGAATGGAATGAACAGTCGGTAGCAATGCATCCTGTAATGCGAAATGTTGCAGCGGCTTTAGGCGATAAAGCAAAAGTAATTAAAATTGATGTTGACAAAAATGCACAATTAGCAGAAGCACTTCGCGTAAAAGGCTTGCCAACATTAATGATTTACAAAGCTGGTGAGATGAAATGGCGTCAATCTGGAGAGCAAGATGCTAATACCTTAATAGGTTTAATTCAGGAATACGTTTAAATCCAACTTATTTTTTTGTAGTTAGTATTATTTTAGTGCTTCAAACTGATACCCTTTCTTGCTAAAATAAGCAAGTGTTTTTGGTAAGGTATGTTTTAAGTTATTAAAGGCTTTTACGCTATCATGAAAAACTACTATACTCCCTTTGGTGGTGTTAGTGATTACATTCTCTAAACATTTTTCTTTAGGTATTGATAGGTCAAAATCTCCACTCAATACATCCCACATAATAATTTTATAATCCTTTTCAAGTAGTTTTTTAGCCACGTTGGTATGTATTTTTCCATATGGAGGGCGAAAAAGGTTTTGATGCACTGATTTT